>JAAUXU010040119.1_pt1 | contig 22935 bp, 26 predicted proteins | sample 7278151 | NCBI WGS metagenome assembly JAAUXU01 (sample SAMN14350113, study PRJNA611818) | marine sediment metagenome | isolation source: surface marine sediment (1.8m) | place: French Polynesia: Moorea | collected 2018-08 | reverse complement strand
CAGACTTATACAGAGAACATAACAACGAAGGATACTTTAAAACAAGTACACCCCTCTTAATAAGCCTTCCTCCTTCTTTACTGTCTTACAGTTCTTCGACAGCTGACACAGTGCTTCTGCGCCTGTTACTCCCGTCTTTGTTGTATGCGCGCTCTAGTTGCTCTGTGGTCCTCCCTATAGAGAATACAGCGCCTGGCAGCAACAAATAGAAGGCTTGCGTAGCAGCATGCGGGGGCAACATCAGCGACTCTGAGGCCGCTGGGTCCGCGCGCGACGTGCGTGTTGTGTTGTTGCGTGGCGGTTTCACGATTTTCGGTGAGAGTGAAGCAAAAGAGGCCTCAAACAACATCGAGGCCATGAACTTTGGCTGCTAACAAGCGTGACAGCAATCGAGAATGCCTTCCGTCTTGTCGACCGAGGCCGTAGCGGCGGCGGAGTCCTCTTCGTCGGGGTCCTCGCCCAAGTGGCTGACGACGGCGGCGGCGGCTGTCGGCGGCGCGCTGGTGATCGCGGGAGTAGCTTACTACATCTTCTGGGGAGGTGGCAGCAGCAACAAACGCGACAAGAAGCCCAAGGGGTCGAAACAGGTGAAAGGCAAGACTGTGGTTTCGGACAAACCATGCGAGGAGGTGGTGACGATTGATGACGTACCGGAGGACGAGGTGATCACATGGACGATTGTGTAGATTGTGTTGTAGAATTTAGACCGAGGTTTTGATGTCTCTCACGTGCTTGTATTAGGATGAACAAGTATAGTAAGAACTTCCGTATTCCCCAACTTGATACTAACTCTGACCAATCTTGCGACCCAGCATGACCAACCTAGCAGAGACTAAAACGGGCGATACTTTTGACCAGGACTGACTTGACATACAGGGTGCCACTATCAAATTTGACCCCGCGCAGTGTGGACTTTCGGTCCGTGTCGTCAGCCTCGTGGGGAGGTTTCGGGAGGCCTCAAGTCGTGAGGTCCCCAGTTTAGCCTCGTACTAAGAAATGGCTCTTGATCTGATCTTTGGTCAGATTTCGGCACCGCCTGCAGTCGCTGCAGCTGCAAGTGTCACATTTCTCATGAACAAGACATCCGTGTACTTTTGCAACGCCTTCGCACGCAGAATTTTGCAGAATAGGTCTGCAGCCTCAGTTTGTTGCTGAAATTAGCCATGTTCGGGTTGCTTGAGCGAAGCGGCCTCCGCGTCTCCTACATGGAGGAGGAGGAGGTCGCCGGGGTCTGGTTGACACTCCGTGCCGGGCGCTCAGCTGACGACATTTTACAGTTCTACGGCAGTGAAGTGTCTCCATCCACGGTCAAGGACCTCGACAAGATATTTTTCAACGACAAGCTCATACCAATAACATGAAAACATTTATTTTAATGGTACTTCTCACTGTCTTAACTCTATAAGTTCACTTTGTACTGCATGTCAGGGTCCAGGGTGGTCATGATCAGGGGAGCTTGTGAAGTTTACTGGGTTTCCTTTATTAGGTGGATTTTGTGTTCACATTAGCTGATAATGAGAATCTGACAAGTTGATGTTCACTAAGTTAAGCAACAAAGCTTCTGACGAGATTTCTTAAAGACCAAGGTCCAGAGGGTAAAAACAAGAGCCCGACAGTTTGGGGGCACCTAGTGAAAGCTGGAGCACTTCCACAATCTCAGCTATAGCCAGACTTTTGGCGATACCCCTTCCTTGGTGTCACTTGGACAGAGGAGCAATGTCTGTGAGTCAGTCTCATCTGACGGCTTAAGCACACTGATCCCTTGCACCAAATGTGAAAATTTTGAGTTTTTCTAGAAAAACACTTGTCTTTAAAGCCGACCAGTTTGGCACAGTTGGACTATCAAGACCGTTAAGAAATACTCACTGAAACTGAAATGAATGACTCGAAGTGAACATGGGCTGATGGACACACAAATTCCACCCGCCGAGAGCGGCATTGGCGAGGTTTATTTATTCATCGCTCATGATCACCTCTGTGACTGTCCCTTAGATGGATGGAGATCCCTTGACCAGGGCCTTGGCTCACAAGAATAAGGGAAACAAGTACTTCCGCGGTGGAAGGTACGAGTTGGCGATCAAGTCTTACACAGAGGCCATCCTCGTCTGCCCCAAGGAGAAGGCCACCGACCTGTCAACCTTCTACCAAAACAGGGCAGCTGCCCACGAGAAGCTGGTGAGTTTCGTTGAGCTTGCTGACTGGACGAAGTTACGCATGGTAATTGATGATATAGGAGAGCATGCACCTGGTGTTGTCTGACTGCAACAGCGCCATCGAGCTGAACAAGGGTTACTCCAAGGCGCTTGAGCGGAGGGCCAGGGTCTGCCGGAGGCTGGCCAATATGGAGGACCCGTCAAGTAAAAAGTCTCCAGTGGAATACCTTAAGACGGCACTGGAGGACTTGACCGCCGTCTGCATTCTGGAAGGTTTCCAGAAGCAGGAAAACATCGTCCTCGTAGATACGGTCCTTAAGGAACTTGGTAAGGGTGACACCTACTGAAATTGGTCGGAAACTGAGTCAAGTGTGCAGTTCTAAGCAGTCTCTAAGCAGTAGGTAAGTTACGCTGTCCTGGTCTGGATTTTTAGGCTTTCTCGAGGCTAAGGAGGCGGTGAAGAACCGTAAGCCCATCCTGACGTCTGCCCACTTCGTGCAACAGTACTTCCAGAGCTTTGACGAAGATCCCATCATGAGGGACTTGGCCAAGGAGGCTGAGGGCGACGTGGACGAGAAGGAGCGAATTGACGAGGCTGGAGATAACGTTGTTAGGTGCGGGGAAGCATCGGTTCACTTTGCAACTGATCTGACGACTGACATTGTTGCTCCTCTCTATGATTCTCAGTGGTTTCCGCCGCGCCAAACAGTTACTGAGGACCCATAAGTACGAAGGAATCGTCGACGCTTGCACAGAGGAAATCAAAGCTGGAGGAGAGTTTTTCCATGAGGCTAAAGTGCTCAGAGGTAACAAATACTGACCTGAACAGGCTGAACTTCTCAATGCTATCCAATGAATTTCCGCTGGGCTTTCCAGACTGCAGACTGCACGTCGATCGTAAAGCTCTGCTGATCGTGGCCTTGCAAGTCCTCCATGGTTTATATTTCCCTTTGGCTCTTGGAGAGATTGAACTGGATATTGCAGCAGCAATGAGTTGTGCCTAATCTTTCGATTTCATGTTATCGTCGTCTTTCTTTCGTAGGCACCTTTTATATCTTGAGCAAACAGCAGCCGTTGGCCTTCGCGGACCTCACCTCGGTCATTGAGGACGACACAGCGAAGTCGAAGCTGCGGGTCAATGCATTGATCAAGCGCGCCTCTCTTTACATTCAGCAGTGCAAAGATCGACAAAAGGATCCAGAGCTCAGTTTTGCGGACTTCGGTAAAGCCGAAGACATCGACCCGGACAACGCAGACATCTATCATCATAGGGGCCAAGTAAGGCTCAGCATTAATGACGCACAACAACTCTGGCTTGCCAACAGCACTTTTAGTTACCGTCTACAATGACTATTATTATTGAACTAAGAGTCCAAAGAGCTGTTAGTTGAATTTGGCGACTGGTACTTCAGTCGACTGGTAAGATTCAGATCGTTCTTTGTCACCACGAAGACCAGAGTGATTTCCAACGTGCTGCGCATGGCTGTCGTGAAGTAGTTGACTTGAGGAGGGTCTGACTTGGGGTTCAAGAGGTTGGATGCATCTTAGCATCAGCAGCTCTCTATGAAAATCCTATCTTTCATGAACCCCAAAGGCGATTTGTCAAGGACCTCAGGACTGGAAAATTAGGAAAAAAAACCCCACTCCGTGCAACTATCATGACCAGCTTTGTATATTCCACCAAAAGTTTGCTTTAGTTCAGCATTCCTGAGTTGACAGCATGTCAAAAAATGTCGACGTTTCGTGTCACCTAGTAGATGTTTTCTTTGGTTAGTTCACAGTGCATCCTTGTTTTTCCCCAAGGTCTACCTCCTGACAGACGAGGTCGACAAGGCATTGGCGGACTTCACGCGGTCGGTGGAGTTGAACCCGGGCTTTCCCATTGCGTATGTGCAGAAGCTCTACACAGAATATCGCAAGTACGCGAAGGCGTTGTTGAGAATCTTGAGACACCGTGAAAAACCACGAACTTAACAATGCCAACCCTTGCAGGGCTGTGATCTCGACTGATCGTGAGCGGGTCAACAACACCATCAACCTGTTTGAAGAGGCCTTGGAGAAATTCCCCAAGTGTGTGGAAACTTACGCTCTATTTGCTCAGGTAAGGAGCTCATCCTACTCGTGCGCAATGTGCTCGTATCAAGTTTGTTCTAACGTTGTCCTGCTACAGGTCTTGAGCGACCAGGAAAAGTTCGAAAGGGCCGACAGGTTGTACCAGAGAGCGCAGGGAGTGGACCCTTCGAATGCTAACCTGTTGGTGCATCGAGCACTCGTCACCCTACAGTGGCGCGGAGACGTCGAGACTGCCGTGACCCTCATCAAGTCCGCCCTGGAGATGGACGACCGGTGCGAATTCGCCTACGAGACGCTCGGCACAATCGAGGTGCAACGGGGAGAGCTGGCCAGGGCCTTGGAACTCTTCGAGAAGGCGCTGCCGCTCGCCAACACAGAGCTGGAGATGGCGCACCTGTTCGGGCTGAGGAATGCCGCCGTGGCGCAGATGCGAGTTTCCCAACAGCTGGGAGTGAAACTACCAGCGATGGCTTGATGAAATCCGTTCTTAGTCACATTTGTCAATGCTCCCACACACACACCCCTCTTTATATTGAACAACCTAAGCAAGTGTGCAGAGTTATTGCTTACCCTGAAATATAACGCCACAATTGCTTATCGCATGGTGATATCCTGTATTTCGTGCTCAGGCAGGACATCGGGATCTGACTTCGTCTTACAGTTCATTTTACGTATGCGTTACTGGGGGGAGCTTGCACCAAATCTCAAACGTCATGTTCCTCTTCCTCTGCTACGCCCAAGTCTGAGAGCTGCGAGGTCACCCTGTCCAAGTAGCCCAAGTCCGTGGGCCCGGCGAACTCCGTCCTATGTTCTATATTCCATTGCAGTACGTCATCGGGACCGACCGCGAAGGTCATTTTCCTCTCGAAGGCTGTCTTGAGCAAGGCGAGAACCCGACGGCCTTTCTCTGTGTCCGGAAGAAAAGCCGACCGGGGGAAACCCACCGCATAGAACGGGCGTCCGGGTCTTGGATCGATCCCCGGACTCTGGACCCCTCCGGAATCGTCGAAGGAATAGGTGACCTCCACAGTGTGGTAGTCCTCGTATCCGGGCAGGCCACGCGGCACCACCCTGTAACTCATTCGGCCACCGCGGCGTGGCATTGGGCCCCATCGATGACCGCCGGTCACGCCGCACTCCGGGCATTCGACATGTTCGGGACCGCCGAGCTGGCGCAGCACGTGGGAGCGCAAACACCCAGAGTGGAGCTTGTGGTGGCAGAGAGACAGGCACAAGACGGCCGAGCTCTCTTCGAATTCCGTACAGGGTGACTCGGCAGTAAGAGGGAGGTGACACACCGGGCAAGTTTCATCCACTGCCACGGGGTCGATCACGAACTGCGAAAACCTCAGGATCAGGCGGTCCAAGTCCGAGTACTGAGGCCTTCCCAAGCCTTCCTCATCATCGATATGCTGCTGTGAGGTGTTGAGGATGGACCTGGGGGTGGGCACTGGAGGCTTCTTAAATGGCGACTGTTGGCCTCGAACTGGCGAATTCGGGGCGGTGCTGGAGTTGTGGAGACGACTAGAGGATCTGGGAGGTCCAGCGGTGGAGGAGCCGTTGCTGAGCAAGGAGGGGTCGCGACTATGATGGTGGCTTGGGCCTACAAGTAGAGGGAAGCAACCTACTTCAGTATCTTTTGCATGGCCCCGAGACACCGATCTGCCGCGTACATAATGGATACGAAGCGCAAGCAACAGTAACACACACATATACTTATACACAATGCTTTAAGTCCGGTACCCAATGCATCTGAATTAGCCCCTCTCGGGGTCCATCATTTAAAGTATTACTACGCAATGCGCCGTGTACTACACGTTCAACACTAACATGGACAGGCAGCGGAGGCTCCATGATGAACTCTCACTTGCGCAAAAGCAAAGTTACACGCGAATTTAAGGCACACTTGAAAGCACTGGCTGAGGCTGATCAATGCCGCTTATGTTGCAGTAAGCACAGCCAAGTAGATGTCCAAAACTTTACTTGTCAGCTATTCTTCTGTACTTTGCTTAAAAAAATACTGCTTAAAGTTAATTTTAAAATGTCTGCCGCTGCTCTACCTCTTCTGTTGCAATGTCTCATTTTATACTCTGGGCTTCATAATGGCAAACCAGAGTGCACCTGATGCCACCTGACAATTAGCTTGTTACTATGACAGCACGACTATTTTTACATTCAACTGTGTCAAAGACATTGAAACCATCTAAATGTGCCTTCAGTTGATTACAACATTAGTGCATAAAATGCTATGCGTTCATTTTCGGTATAGGCCAATCCATACTCCAGGAGCAGTCATTGTCCATTACGCTGTTGTCACAATCTCATACAAGTATAGGTTTTCATACAAGTAAGGTTTTGCTGATGACTGAAATTGTACCTGGATGAAACCTCTACAAAAGCAATAATTAGAAAACTGATGCATCTCTAACAAAGTCAAGTTTTTCCCAAGTATCATCCACTGTTCTTTCTATATAAGAACTTGGTTGATTCATCAAGAAAAAGTATGACAACAGCAAACTGTAGAATTTTGTATGATAGAAATTCAGCTTCTGTATCATGATCTTCCAGGTCACTGCGAGTGATTTTCACCGAGCTCCTCATAACTTCGACATAGACAAGAATTTGAATGCTGTTGGGAGTATTGGACTATATTGGAGGTTGAATGTACTGCGAAGGACACACTTGATACACGACCTCATCAATGGATCCAGAGACTGGACCCTGATCCCATGGCCTTGTAAGTGACGTAGGCAGAAAAATAGTGTAAGTGTGGATCTGCAACTCTTGTGTAAGTGGGACGGCAACACCTCAACCAGCTTGGCTTTCCCTTACCTGAGATCGAATTCTGACTTTGAAACAGCGCCCTCCTGCTGCCGCTGGCATTGCTGCTGGGGCCTCTGGTGTCTGGCGACATTCCGAAGACGTCGGTGTTGTTGTAGTGGGTGCTGTTTCTCCTGACCTTGACCAATTCCTCCTCACGCTGGTCGTGGAGATCTCGCTGATTGACGTACATCATCATGCCTCCGGAACTGCTGCTGTCACCATCTTCGTCGTCCTGCATCAGCGGTGGTGACTTCGAGTGAGTGAAGAGAGCAGGATCACTGAGAACTCGTTGCCTCGCAACCTCAGCGCCTCGAACAGGCGGTGGTCGCGGCAGCAGATACCGGTCGTGCCTCGTCATGTTATTGACGCAGGACACGGAGTCGCCCAGACCCACGAAGCTCCCACCGGTGCCGTCGTCGTCTGTGAAGACGCTGCTGGTGTTATCGTTGTCGTAACCGCCATAAATGTCGAGCAGTTCGGCGGACCCCAGGGAGTAGTGGTACCTAAGATCAGCCCACACGTCGTATCATACTTCAAACATATCGTACGTGCAGTGAGCAACACACACGTCAGTTGCACACGCACTGTGTACCGCGAAGTACTTATCAGATGCTCACCGTTGCTGTCTGTGACTCATGGTCTCGTGACTGAGATACGTTGATATTGTATCCACTGATGGTCTTCTCACGATCCCGGAGGCCTCCGAGAACGACGAGAACGACGAGTCCGGCATCCGCCGGTACGCCTGCCTTCCAACGACTGAAGAAGTGCCTATGTAAAAAAGTCCTGAGTGATTGGGCCATCGTTCTACGACAGCTGAACCAGTACTTTAGCCCGCTTTGCAATGGCCGGACCTTTGCTTCGTTCATTTGCTACGTGAAGCCGGGCTGGTGCACGCACAAGGTGTCCGCCAAATCTTGTAATTTTTAAAATGGCAGACATTTAAAAATTTTTCCAGTAAACCAGTGTTATTCAGGGCGTCATTCTTCAAGGTGACAAAGGATCCTTTCAGAAAATTGTTGTACCTTAGACGCTTTCACTTGAGTAGCACTTAAGTTGAGGTCAAGCGCTTATTTCCGAACAGGATAGTTGTTGCTGTTCAAGCTTGAACAGCAACAACTGTAGCGACAATGACCACGACTCCCGTGATTAAGAATAACACAAAGACAAGAGCAAAGGACATGAATGAGTTTAGGCCAAAACTCTTCAAAATTGTGACTGTCTTCATTGTCATGTCGAAATTTATGAAGCATTTCTTTGATGCCAACAATGCCCTTCGTCGCCTTCAGGATGATGCCCTGAATAATGTTATTTACCTTGGTCATACTGTCAAATGCCAGTCATTTCATGACAGAAAAAGTTTGGCGAACGCCCTGTACTTAGGAAGGGCGCCCACGCAGTTACCAGAATGACTTTTCTGGTCCACAACACGGTGTACTTGGCCAGGAAGGTCATTCTGGTGAACCACTACGTACACTTCGGCTACACCGCAGCTGGCCTGCTTGATGGAGGCAGCAGAGACGTTGCAACTCACCGGGTCCTCCAGCAGCTCTCCTGCCCAGGACAGGATACCCAAATTCTGAGGCTGAAGCTGAGGGGTGTCCAATGAATCCTCTGCTTCGCCCATTGTAGACGACTTCCTCGCTTCTCCTCGAGGGTCCGCCCAGGGTGTGATAAGACGGCCTAGAATTGCCCATCAGCATCCCGCCGGTGCTCAAGTTGTGGGTGGAGGCGGACAAGGCTTGACGCATCCCTCCGCCGGCACCTGCACGTGAGCAAGTTGCATGAAGCGTCGTTCTCGTACTAAATACCGAGCGTACACGCTCCAAGGCATTGCTCAGTCTCAGAAGAATGCGTCTTTCTGCTTATAAAGAGTTGTCATGTGCGTTGTCGCTCACCCAAGATCGTCGTGGCGCCTGAGACCGACCTCTTCCTCGCGCTGCTGCTGTTGGAATCCTCCTTCTTGTGGTGGAAGATCTGACTCATGAGGTGTTTCACTGCCTTCTTGCCCAGCAGCGCGTCCTTCGCGCGCTTCTTCTTAGAGCTGTTGCCATTCTGCTGGAGCTGCTGGAGCTGGAGTTTCTTCCGGCGTTCGAATTCGGCCCGCCGCTCCTGTCTCCGCTCCTCCTTACGCTGCTCAGCCGCGGAGACCTCGGCCGGGGTCAGGCGCACCAGCGGGTACGCAGGTTGCGGCGTCCGACGCACCGGGCGCACCACGCCAGTGTCGGCACGCACCTGAGAGAAAATTATGTACAAGTGCTACACGTTTGCCTGGGTACTAACAGTACTATGCTAATAACAGCGTATTCAGCATACATATATAATTATTTGCGTCTAAAAAGAAAGATTTTGCTATAAAGCATTGGACCAGATCGAGAGTACGCAAATGTCTTTAATCCTTTCTCCACGGACAACATATCAAAGTTGAGAGATGAGCAAAGTGTGACTTGTACGAAAAGCTGAAGGGCTAAAAAATTTAACACTGTTTTCGCATTTCTTCGTTCACGATTCCTGCTACGACTCACCTATGTTCTGCGTGAGTAGGCAAAGAGTAAGTAAAGTGACCTTTTTCTTAACATTTTTACAATAAAGGATGGTTTAGATGAAAAAGCTATCAAGAATATTTTGCGGAGACCGTCTCGTTGTCATAGCGGGATGGAGATCGGCCCAAAGGGTCTAAATCAAGTGTCTTCATCTTACAATGATGGATAACATTGTTTTACTTGACCAAGCCGCTAATTTTGCTACTGAACCAAGGGGCGTTGGCGCTATTGCCCAACCTCTCGACACAGACATGATCTCCCAATTGTTCCCAAGAGTTGATCGAACATTTTAATGTTGCATCAAATATTATCTGAAAAAACATCACCTGTTCAGAAAACACCTTTCGACTTCTGCCATCATCTATAAGAGGGAGGATTTTGCTCCACTTGAAAGAGTTTGAGAAGTCAAACATGGCTTTCCTGCATCTGCTACTGCTAGTCCTAGTTGCTCCCAATGTCAACGCTCACCAGGTACAGTAGGATCCTCTACTACCAGAAAAAGTCCTGACGTTGGAGATTAAAACACACAGAAAATAAGTCAATCTATGCATAATGTAGCATTGCAGTTCCTTATTTGATACATGGATGGACGCGGCTCCAGATGCTGACGATGGTAGCAGATCTGGTGATGGAATTGGGTAAGTCACAATGGGTCTAGTTACTACACCATGGATTAGAAGGGCCCTTTACAGTGTGTATGGTTGTCTTTTTTCTTTTTCATTCAGTCTTGACCTGCTGCATCAGATGCCAATGACCTTAGACGTCAGTAACCGGGGGTAAGTTACTACGTGTTCATGTGACATCTACAGGACCTGTGGATATATAGCCAATTTTGCCGATCAGTCATAGCTTTCATGATCTTATGTTATGACAGCAACTTTGAAACACTTTGGTTCCAAAATCAGTGAACAAAAGGTCTCCTTAAGACTAGCCTCTTTCGAAAAAAAAAATAGTTCGTGTGCAAAGGATTGCCTGTCAGATTTGGCATGAGCCTGGTTTTAATCCTTAAAGATTTTTGTATAAAAACTGCTGTTCTACATTGACTTTTAACAGGGAGGTGGCCTTTTTTAGTTGCACGGACGTGCATCAGGGACATGAGTTTGATCGTCGTGTACAGGGTGAGGCTCTACGCATGGATGGGCAAGAAATCGCTTTTACAGTCCTCATCTGATTGTCTTTCTAAATGTTGTCACCTTGTATGCATTGTATAACGCTCCATTGTACAATGATAACTCCATTGTATAAAAGAGTCCGATTGCCCCAAAAGATTTTTCATTGGAATGTGGATGAACGGGACCACTTGGCGCATGGGATAGAGCTTGCTCAATCTAATGTCCTAATAAAGCAGACAGCAAAGTTAAGGCTCCCCAAGGATCGGTTGTGACTTTATTTAGTTCTATCAAGCTAGAGAAACACTAAAAGCAAATTATAGCACCTGACATGTACACACAAAAGGGAGGGGGGGGGGTGTCGGATGAAAAGAGATCCTTACACTTTTGCACCTTAATGTATTGTGGTTTTTAGATGTCACAAACTGAGTTTTGTTTCAAAGTTCTGGCCTCAAAACTCCAGAAAATATATATTATAGAGTGCTCTATATGCATCAATGCATCAAACTCCAGGACCCCCAAATACCCATTATATAATTATACGTAGACTTGACTTTTCACCAAACAATATATTCCACTGCGCAGAACACAAGTTACGCAAAAGTCCCAACCACCTAAATCCCATTTCTCCTAATGTTGATCATCCGAATTCCAGTCCAAAACAAATATCTCATTGGACCGAAAATACACTGCACAAATGGGAAACTTAATATGAGGATGTGTAAAAATACGTACGAATCTTACCTGGGTCAAGTTGCAAAAGTTGATGATGTAGGGAAATCCAGGAAAAAGTAGGCTGACGTCAATGGTCTGATCGCCCGAGGACCAAGCGGATTCAATAGCCTCCTGAAAAGACACGTTACAGTTGTGGTAAACATGCCAAGGTCATGGACAAGTCTTCTCAACGGATTCCTCGCCAAGTCTCTTACGAAGTCCATGGAGCTGTCCAATTTCCAAGACACAGCTTTTCTTTCACTCCATTCCACAGATGAATCCACAAAAGTGGAGTCCTGTGTTAACCGACGTATGGTGGAATCACCAGCACTTGAATCCGCGCAAAGACGTGGACCCCGTGGTCCTTGAGAAAAGGCCAACAACCTGGTGGCCCCAAGTACCAAGGTACTGCAGTTGTAATTCTCTCCTTTGATCGAACCTTAAGCGCGTTGGTTCGTAATGACCGAACCAACGCGCACCCTCCAGGAGTCACTCACTTTTGTACAGCAGTAGAGAAGGTGGTCTCACCTGGACTTCCATGTCGTAGACGTGCCAGTTGTCGGCATCTTCGGCGTTGTCCCCGCCCCACTCCCACCTGGCGCCCTTTCCCGCCGGGCCGGCATAGCTCGCGGCGGCGTAAAACTCCCTCCTGACGGCGTAGGAAGCGCCGCTGGACTCGCACTTCTGCTCGAAGGAGGTCAGGTCGACGTGGTAGTCCGACAGGAGGGGATCCGCGTCTCTGAGCAAAATCATGTTGAGCTTCTTGGCATGCGCGCGCTCCAGCAGCTGGGTGACCTCCGGCGAGTAGGGACGCCAGCGCAGAGGTCGGTTCTCCCACTCCCACACGACCACGAACGTGGCCGGCACTACCGAGGGACTGATGCTGCTCGGAGAACGAGTCATTCTTCACTAACTTTGTACTTAGGAGGACGGACAAGTACACAAACTACACAAAGTATCCTCTTCTTCGTCGTCTTCTTCACGTAGACCAAATCTTGATAATGGCACTTAGGTTCCTATTTCTAGTTCTTTTTGACGGAGATTGCGTTCTCCAAGGACACGAGGACGGAGAGTCCGAGGATGGAGAAGTTTCTCTTCTGCCACTCCCAATTGTATGTGAGATGATCTTTCCACTTGCGGTTGAGGAAATCTTTGTAAAACTCTGACATCTCGTCAGCAGTCACCCTGTCGAGGTCCGTGGACTTGTGCGCTTTTCGCTGGGACAGTCTCTCTTCAATGAAACGGTCGCGCTCCTGTGTTAAGAAACATCCTTTGAAAGATTCACCAACTATATCACTTTAGTTTCTCATACGTAGCTACACTTATGCGTAAATGCAGCTCACCTCTGAGAATTCCAGGTTGTGCCGCTTCCAGAACTGGTGGCTCCACTCTATCGTGTCTTGTCTGAGGGTCCGGTATCTCCTGTGCAGGTCGGACTCGCCCTCCGGGACGTGGAACCAGACGGGCCGTAGGTGGCTGGTCTTGTCCGGGGGACCAATTTGATCGCAGTTCCCCGGCGGCGGAGGCACCGGTGGAGGCTGGAGAAGAAGTCAAGTCAACAACTGATGGTGGAGCAAGCACATGTGGTCTGGGCTCCAGCCAGCCAGCCAGCCAGCCCTGCTGTGGCCAAAGCACTTCTCAGCTTTCAGCTCGCCGATGTTGTCCGAGGAGGCGATGCTGCTGAGATTGCTTTATCATACCCTCCCCCTGTCCTTTTTCTCTTCCTTCTACGGGCTCCCCCCGGCCCAGAGGCTTGACCCCACTTGCCCCTCCCTTATACCTGCGCGCCGCGTGCCTCATTCACCTGTTATGTTAATGGGCACCCATCTCTCCTCTATCTCTTCTTTACCTGGCCTGACTCACCTGAGAGGACAGATTCCTCCTCCGCAGCAAGGAGCCTCTCCCAACCGCGACTGTCCGGGCGAACCCGGGATTCATACCCGGGTGGACGAAGCCCTCGAGGTCGCCGGCCCGGGCGAGCGCAGCAGAAGAAGAACCGAACCAGCGAGCCCGGAGGTCCGGAGTCTTCTGGACCGCGGTCAGGAGGGAGGTTGACCAACAGCTCTTCCTCCCGGCGGCCGTTTGGCAGGCGGCGGCGGCGGACGCGCCAAAGCTCGAGAGGAGGAGAGACATTTGAAACGAAACCTGTGCTCTTGCTGCTGCTGCTGCTGCTGCTGTTCAGACTGCTCCTGCTGCCGTTGGTGCAGCCAGATGTGCTGCACGCTCTATCTCGTCCCAGGTCTTCGATGTCAGCGTATGAGGAGGTGATGGAGGACGCGCGGAACGTCGACAACAAAGTCACGAAACTTCGACAGTCTGTGCGACCCCAAGTACCAATGGGGGTCTTTGCCAGAGTAATCACACCTTTAGTGCAGTAGAACACGTGTTGGCAGGACTGTATTTGCTCACTGTAAACATAACCAACATGCAGCAAAAGTAAGCCAGAGTAACCGCACCTTAAAAGGGTATCAAAAGCCACGTAGTAAAAGAAACATAACAATGCTAAGATGACAAAACTATCATGACCAGAACTTTATGAACCTATGAAACAAGTGGTTTCTTTTCAATCTATGTACTAATATCACAGCCAATACCAAAAGCAAAAAACCAAAAACTAATTCCCCAAAAAGTGTCTTTGTCGACAGCTGAAGGTGCATCCACACTAACAAATTTGGCGAAAAATTCACCAATATCTACGACACCGCGCCAGTGTTCTTGATGATGTCGATGGAGATGTTTGACTTTATCTTTTTCTGGTCACCGCCCAACTCTTCTGTCAGGGTCGTGAAGTTGACGGGCGTGAAGATCTTCAGCGACCTCATGTCGAACTTCCCGTTAGCGTGGTGAATCACGGAGGGACGCGTTTTATCCGCACCGAAGACGACACTTTCTTGTTCCGACTGATTCACGGTAGGGACCAACCCAGACACGGTTCCCTTGTTCGTCTTCGTCGAGATCTCCTCGCTTATTAACTTGATCTTGACACTATTTTTGGTCTTATCCACCTTACTCACGGCGAATCTTTTCTTGCCAGGCGAGGACTTCTTGTCCTTCTTCTTCTTCTTCTTCTTTTTCTTCCTGGGTGCCATGACCCTGTTGAGGAGCGATCCTCGGCCTCCTCCAGCCCCGGCGACCATTTTGAGCTTTTCAGGCCTCCAAAGGCCTCCGTTGAAGGAGTATCTGGAAAGTGTGGCTTATGTAACTTATCCAGACCGATACCGCAACTATAATCATTAGGCTAGGTCAATAACTTTAATCTCTTGCGGCATCCTACATTTGTTGCAAGACTCCAGTTGGAGACATTTTAGTCAAAGAGAATGAAAAAAGTTGTTAGGTCCCCCCTGTGCCTTTGTCGCTACATAAGGATGTTAGGCCAATGTGGATCTGCTTAGTTACTTTCTAGATGCAAAACTGTAGTCAAATGAAACAAGGTATTCACAGCTTTGTCCCATGGCCTTCTAAATCTGAGCACGTTGCTACGTACTGAACTTGACTCCAAGAGAGAGGAGTCTAAGACTGCATCTTCGCCATTTGACAGTTGGTAACAAACCTAAGATGCACTCAGTCAAATTCCAATTTTTTCAATTTTTGACCTATATGTAACCGAATATGACCCCCGGGGTTCACAGGTTTCCATGTGCGCTTGGGGGACGGGGGGTCTTTTCAAGAGGGGGTTACTATACAGAGGGGGGCTTATATAAAGACTTTCCCAACACTGAACAACGATTATTTACTGAGGAATACTGAATAACAGTGTTGAGCAATGACATTTTCTTTCTCTCAGTCAAAGGGGGGGTATTCAAGGGGGGTCTTAAAGTGACCTGAGGGAGGGCTTATATTGAGGGGGGTGGGGGTTATATTCGAGCAAATACGGTAGCCTGGTTATCATGCCTATTTGGCCTATCCAGGCTGCCACTTGATCAGCCATGACGATATTCCAGGTGAGGTCTGGTCGGGTTGGGTTGACACAGATGGCAACTCTGAATTTCTGGTTGGGCCCAGCAAGAAACTCGTTCCAGAAACATGACTTAATAACATCACACTTTGCATTGAGAACAGTAGCATCATTATCTATTGTGCGTGAAGAGAAAAGGTGACAACAGCTGTGAAGCGTTTCCTACGTACATAATAAATGGCTGCCGGAGATTTGCGCGAATGCATTTTCCTCACCTCGCTCCAAGTGATTTGTGCGCTTATGCGTGTATGAGACAAGAGCTGCTCTTGAAGACGCGCGCTCACTCGCACAATTTCGGGCCGAGCTAGGGGAAATTCTGCCTGTGCAAGCGGGACTCATGTTCAGAATCCGGCTGCCCTGAGAAGTGCTTGATTCCCGCTCACGCATTTTGCCCGGGCAGATGTTTCTCGTATGAAATCCGGCCTTAAGGAACAATCGAGCCTCACCTGCACTCTGGCCTGATGTTCCTGACCCTGAACGGCCAGTCGCAGACCCCGACGACGTTGTTGAACATGAGTCCGATGCCGCAGGACTTCCTGACGAGCTTGGCCCCGCCGAACATGTCCCTGTTGCACTCGTAGAAGACGGAGCAGTCGCGCTCGTCCGCCACCTGGGGAGTGGAGGGACAGGAGAACAGGGGAGGATACGGATAAAGCACGTACTCGTGATACTGCAGCGCTGGAAGAGACAAGACGAGAAGAAGCTTTTTTTTTTCTGCCGCGCAAAATTGCAATTTTCTTGCTTCAGCTCTCAATTTTGCATCACTGGTTCCGCACCTGCAGCGCCAAGAGAACCCAGAGGACAACAGCTCAGTGAGTTCAAGTGACTGCGTCGTCGGAACGCGCAAATCACACACTGACTCGCTTATTTATGGCGCCAAATCAGCGTGGAGACTTTGACCTGTTGCTCACCAAAGTGGTGAAAACGTGTGAGTGACGAAATAGACACAACTCATGTAAAACACACACTTATAGGCCAATTGTGTCTACATCGCCGCAGAGTCAGGCGAGGCCATGAAAAATGGCCCGATTTCTCGCCCCTGCGATTGCAGTAATGCAGCCAGGGGGGACACCGGACCTGTGAAATATCGGTGCAGAAAATCCTTGCAGATTTTCTTGCATTCTTCACATGCAAAGCATTCGGACTGAATCAAGGACTGAGCTAAAAAAACGGCGCGTGCGACCTCTGCCCTTGCACAATCACACACATGATGCCATACATGTGCACAGCAGTGCCAGTGACACCCACACCTTGTGATGCACACACTCATGCACAGTAGTGCATGCAATAGTGCACACTTTTGTGTATAGTAACACACACACTCATAGACAGCAACGCCTACAATAGCGCACACTCTTATACGTCGTAATAGACACTCATGCACAGTAATGCTTGCAATAGCGCACACTTTTATGTATAGTAACACACACACTCATAGACAGCAACGCCTACAACAGCGCACACTCTCATAGATAGTAACACACACCCATACACAGTAATGCTTGCACACTTTTATGTATAGTAACACACCCATACACAGCAACACACACACACACACATGCACACACAGATACAGTCACACTGACTCCAAACCAGTAACACACTGTAACATGCACAAGGGGAAGAGCCCGGATTTTTAAGTGACCTTTTCAATATTTTTTTATTTCTTACAGGTTAACAACCGCCGGTCAATGAATATATATAGCACCGAACTGTCTAATTTTCCCTAGGACAGCTATGAGTACACTCTGTCCCAGTCCATAACAGTTATGGACTGGGACAGTGATGAGTTATTGTGGCAACACCACTCGTCTGCCATCTGGTTCTTCAGGGTCTGCGATGTCGTTGCCAGCATCAGCGAGATGGCCATCGGTGGCGCTATCGCGGCAGGAGCACAACAATTTTACAAGACGAAGTCGTGAAATATGAGTCATAACAATTTAAAAACATTGGTTCCAACGGTAACACAAACACACAGCGACCAACAGTTGTTGGTATGATAAATATAAGACTGTTAGCGGAGACAAAGTTGAATCCCCCCCCCCGGGTCGATTTACCCCAGTTTTCACTTAGACTCAAGCGATTCTCATGGCCTAAACGAGCCCCCCTGCCTGTTAAAGACGAGTTGCGTCTAATCCGCTAGAGAAAAAAAACCCTTTGATTCAACGATGCGAGAAAAGTAGGAGTTTCCACTAGCGCGTTTATGTGTATTCGAGCCTGCAGAGCAGAGTTGCCATCAGTCTTCTCATGGCAGAGTCCGGAAAAGAGGCTGAAGATCGAATTTTCCAGGGTTGCCACTGACACCTCATAATGGGAGGGGGACAACAGAGCTTGCTCAACATTCAGGCGGGCTTTGCGATGGGAATTGGCGATCGATCTCTGGGACAAGAAAGGCCCGTCCGTGAGCTTTTAGGCCTCCGACGTGGGCCCTGTCTGATCCAGGCCTACCCAGGCGATATGAAAACGAACGGGAAATTGCCTACTTCTACTGGGCACTTTTTGTTGCTCTCCTCTTTCTTGGCCCTCGCCACGCATCGAGTGTTCATGCAAATGCGCAAACAAAAAAGACCAGTTACGCGTGCAAAAATTTTACCACTGATTGCAATCGTCTCAGTCATGGCAAAATTGCATGCGTATCTGCCTCGATAAAGCGGTTGAGTTTCAACATCTACACGAGCCTTGATGAAACGTGATGGCGCAAAATAGTCCTAAATGAATGGTTAACGTAAGAAAAACAAATTTCACCCGGCCGCGCTGATTGATTGTCATTTCATTAGTTGTACACAAAGAAATACAGTAAAGTCTCGATTTTGCATGAAAAGGCTTTTGCCAAACGTACTTTTATCGCTCTACTAAGCTGTTTTGCAACGTTTACTCATGCAGAGTGAGAAGATTCATGGCAGGACAGAGTAACTAGGGTATCTCTGCTCTGATGGCGACGAAAAGACCAACAACTTTTGCACTGTTGCTGGTTCACCTGACAATTATGTGCCATTTATCCTGTCACCTGGTAAAAAGAGGAGAAATTTACATATGTTTATGTTGACCTCTTCATACGTAAACACCAGGTCGACTCTTCTGCGCTGGCGCTCGACTGAAAAGACCTTTGAAGTGAAGAAGAGTTATTTACGTGCGTACACGTGCAAAAACTACCACGTATCGAGTCAGTGAGCGCAAAGTCTTTGCATTAAACCGCAGCAATTCCAACTGGAGAACGCTTTCATTATCAGCTAATGCCTCAGAGTCCAGAAATGCGGAAAAAGTGTGCTTCAGTCTGGTTCGGAGTGCTTTCAATGAAAACAGTTTAAACTGTATTTGTTCACTTCAAACTTTGAACATACGTTGAGAGAACACTTTGAGTGGCGGAGGAGTTGAAGTGATTTTTGCACCTTTGCTCCAAAAATCACCCATTTTCTGCCCGTATGATTGAAGAAACAGCACCTAACGCCTTTATTAAATTTCGACATGTCTTTAATCTCCTTTTGCATGCAGTTGCTACACCTGAACCACATCTTGCAATTTCCCAAGGTAGCATTGACGTGATCACATTCAGAGAGAAAATGGCCCGCTGGCTGTAAACAAGGATCCAACTGTCTTTATAAAAAAAACTTAGTTAAAAAGCGGTCATATCTCATAGCGGACGCGTTATTAGCTCTTCTTAAAATTTTTGCCGAGAAATCATGATTTTCAATTGTATCTGAACAAATTTTTTGGAGCTGACGATGGAGCATTCGTTGAATGGTCCAAAACGACAGCAAAAAGCTCACATGATCATTGCTCAGTTTCATAAAAATTACTGTCCAAAGTTATTAAGAAATGTTAAGAGTCTGACCTTTTCTTGTGCACTACAGACTGTGTTTCTTTTTTAAAAGGGTTATTTTATATTTAATGGGTGTGATGAGCTGAAATTTGACTCAGCAAGGCCCTTCTACCTTGGCAGTTGATGTCTGACGCATTCAGACGTGGTCATTTGCCTCCAACTGCCAACAACCTTGGCAACCGTTTTTACGCTGCTCTTTTTTTGTATGCACTTTACAGTACCGTTTAAGTACACTGGGGAATTGTTTGACTAAAAAATGAATGTTTTCTGCAACTTTTTTTTTGCAAAGATATTTTCAGTGTAAATGATCAACAGAGGCATTGTTAGACGCACAAAGAGATGTTTACGTACTTTCCGCATGTATCTGAAATGTTCGCTCCTTCTCCGTCTGTGTCCTGAAGCCTCAGCCAAATACAGTGAGAGCCAAAAAGAAAAACAACGGGGAAAAGAACGGTCATCAAGGTTGGCGGCGGGTGGAGGCAAAGGATTATGTCTTTTGGACCAATTGCTAATGTAAAAGGGCCTTGCTGAGTGAAATTTCAGCTCATCACATACCTTAAAAAACATTTTGCTGCCTATAAAAAAACGAATCTACTTTACTGGCCACTCGTATGTCATAAGCACATACCTACCAAGGCAGAGTGTTCAAGAACAATGACGGTGAGCAACTGTACTAACCTAACGTAACTCAGACCCCAACCTCAGCCTGAGGAAGTCCTCATCAGCTGAGGCTGTGGTGGAGGTCAACCAATGATTTGAGGGACAAACCAGTGGCCATTGAGGTCCGCCACGCAGCGTTGGAAAGCTTGTAAGTTAAGATATTGCAGTTGTTTTATGCACTTTTGATGAAACTAAGTATCGAGGTCGGTTTTCCCCGGATGATTTTCTGTATGTTCTGCTTTAGGCCCTCATCATGAAAGTGCCACGATATTGAGCTGCTCTTGCGCAGCGGGTCTTTAAACATTTGACTGAATTGTGCAGTGATCAAAAAATTATAAAGTTTTTAGTACGTTTTGGAGAAAATTCTGTTACTAAAAGTTCTCCTGATTCCAGACCTGTAGAGATGCATCATGAAAATTCGTTTAGAGTCGACTGAGTCGTGGTTTATGAAAAGTTGACGCGGTAAAAAGTCAACAATTTAAACGTGCATCACTGTTTTGGTGCACTAAAAGTTTGTTTTTGTCACGGCGCAAAGAATGAAACTTGGAGGACTCTCTCAGGATTCCAGAACTGCGAACGGTTTGAAAATTGGCACAGTATTAAGGGAGTCAGATGCAGTTTCAGTTTTTTTAGTCCAAAATGATAATGACACACATTAATCTTCATTTTTGTGCAAGACACAATAAAAACAACTTGCGGAGAAAACCTTGCTCTTTCCAAAATGATTTAGCAATGGACGATTGCACCGGAGGTTCCGGAGATATGGGGAGGCGAATACGCTAAAAACGTCATCCGGGAGAGGGTTCGATCGTCAGACCTATTGTAGCAACTGTCTTGAACAGCGGCACGAGACGTTTTTAGGCAAGTGAGACAAAACAACGTGTGTTTCTCGATAATATTGGTTAAATAAAAGTTGTGGAGGACAATTGGAGGATTTTGCAAATGTCTGTCACGACTCGCTCAGACAAACGGTTCTCAAGTTACAGCGAGTAGAAGAACGTTTTCTCTCATCTGCACAGTTGACCTTACACGAGCCAGAGCTCAGTCAAATCTTGACGGATTTTCGTTTTTCTTTCAGTTCTAGAATAATGAAAATGAGCTCTACAACTTTTACTTTCTGACTCTTCTCCAAACCTCTTAAATGATCGCACAACTAATAGTAATGTGTTTAAGAACCTGTTGAATGAAGCAGAGCTCGTTGTCAGGAGTCAGGAACTGTACGGAGCTCCACAATTGGTGCAATATTGGCCAAGTTCTACCTCTGGCAAGGTTGTCGTCGTCTCAAAGTGTTCTGATCGGACTACAGCTGACGCTCGGCCCGTCCAACGGCGATTTGCGCACCTCCGTCGGCCAAGATGACGAGCACAATATCTTTACGAATATTAAACAGGTGCGGATGCTGCTTGAGATTTACACTCATGATAATGTCCTCCTACAACTTTACTAAATAGGTTTGGCGAACAAATACACTTTTTAGATACCCTTGAATGAGAAAGCCTGTTTTCTTACGAGTATAGAACTCATTGATTCGAAAAGACTACTCTAAAGTCAATCAAAACTCCGTTCAGCTTCTATAGGTGGAAAGTTCGAAAAAATGTTCCCTTACAAAGGATAATTTATATTAAAAAGCAGCCTTGTATGAACCAAAATGAAATTTAAAATGTCACTGCGAGCGGACATTGCGGAGAGGACATGACATTTCTCGACTTATATCACTTGTTTGCCACCACTTGTTTTTTAAGCTAGAGCTCTGAAGTTGGTGTAGCTGAGAGTCTGCCCTACATTTCTTATTTATAGACCTATAGCAGAAAGCGGACTCGGAAAGGTATGCACTAAGTTGATCTTTCTTAGACATTTTTGCTCCACAAGAGTCTGCTTTTGTCAATCAGCAGTTGCTGTCACCTCCAGTCGAGTCATTCTTCGGCTACAAAGACGGTCACATCTGGCGAAGAGTCAGTGCTACAATGGGAAAACGACAATTTCGCTCACAATTTAACCAATTGTAGCTGTTTAAGATCAACATCAGAACCAGGCACAAAAAGCCTCTTTCTACTGCAGACAGAACAGAGATCATCGAAGAGTTCGAACAATGCTTGGATTTGGTCAAGTGAACATTGCGAAAGAATCCCGAGTGGGGCAACTTGGTCGAGGAGTTCCCCAAGAAGCTTGACAACATCCACCCACTCATTGGGAGCACTTTTGTGCCTGTTCAACTCCACCCAAAAAAACCACGGTCTTACTGTACATGGGTGGCCTGATGAGATTTATAGCTCAAATCTGCTTCGTCCACCCTGTGCGCATATGACTACATGACCACATATGCTGGTGGTTGCGGGCCCAAGTCACGTCCTCACCAGTGCAGTACGTCAAGTTGCACACTTTCTACGCAACGCTGCTGCGGTTTTTCGGCACATTTCTACTGGTCAACAAACCTCTGGCATGCGAGTAACGCGACGAGCACAGCAGCGACGCCAAGACGAGGCAGCTCCGCCAACTCCTCCACCTCCAACGCGTCCAACCAGAGAGAAGCATCCTTCTTCTCGACGACCTCACACGCGGATCTTGTCCGTGGCAGCTCTGGCCGGCGTCAGAGACGGAGATGTGACCATCGCGGCTGCCAGCGGACGACTGAGGAGGAGTGAGCGTTGAGCGACGTCGTCGACGCGCCGTTCAATAACAGATCGGTACAGTGTGACCAAACAAGAGGGTGAAAATCGCAACTTTCGCAACAAGTTACATACATGTGCATGTTACGTGTGCGTGGAAGACGCTGACGAACCTGTGAAGGCTGCACATTATTGAATGCAGCGAGGACTTCGCGCTCAAATACAGGGTGGTGAAGTGATGATGATAACCAAGCTGCACTGGTCAGGGTCATTGGATTATTTCAAGACCCCGTCTTCTCAAACCTCTTTAAACATCTCCTGGCTGTGTTCGTACCACAAAGTGCTAAATAGGGGTTTTTGTTTGTTTGTTTGTTTGTTTGTTTGTTGGCGGGGTCTCTTAGAGGGAATGGGAGTCCCAACAAGAGAAAAGGAGTAACTCTGGTTGAGTCTTTTCCTGCCCCGTTTAATGGCAAACATCT
>JAAUXU010071913.1_pt1 | contig 22939 bp, 16 predicted proteins | sample 7278151 | NCBI WGS metagenome assembly JAAUXU01 (sample SAMN14350113, study PRJNA611818) | marine sediment metagenome | isolation source: surface marine sediment (1.8m) | place: French Polynesia: Moorea | collected 2018-08 | reverse complement strand
GTTGTCGGTAGTTTTGACTTGTGCTCTTCTGTTCTGTATTTTTACATCTTTGTTGTTTTAGGTGTTGGATGTGTAGGAGGTGTTGGTGGAGGAGGGGACGATGACCATAGCCACGGAGGAGGAGGAGGGTATGAAGACCACAGCCATGGTGGAGGAGGAGGAGGGTATGACGACCATAGTCTTGGAGGAGGTTATGGAAAAGGTGACGATGGCGGCTATGATGATCATGGAGGCGGTGGACAAGGTTACGCCGACCACGGAGGTGGAGGAGGAGGAGGAGGAGGAGGAGGCTACGAAGACCATGGAGGGGGAGGAGGAGGAGGAGGCTACGAAGACCATGGAGGGGGAGGAGGAGGATATGGCCACAGGAGAGTTGATAATGGCACAGTTATTGAAACTGACGAGGATTTCAGCACTACTACAGGTTCTCCTGAACTGTTAAACCTGGTTGACAGCTGGAAGCAACTTCTGGCGCCCTCCATTGACTTGTCCTCTTTCCAGTTGAACAAGACTTCTGGACCCTGGACGAACAATGAAGTCTAAGTTCTCGTGCCACAAATGAAAGAGTTTTGACCATATGTGCCAATAATTGCTAAATCATGTACTCTAATTATACAAGTGGGATCGTAGGAGAAGTCGCTACTGCATGTTTTTCCTCTCTCCAGAAGCGAATAAAATAAGTGTGTTAACGGCGTATGAGTTACTGTCAAATAATGCAGCATAAAAAGGTACCCAAGCAGCTGATCACCGTTCTGTTTGGAAGGACGTATATACTAAGTTATCAATCACCTGAGCTCAGTGATGTCATCCAAGCGTTATGGTGTGAGAGCCTTGTTACAGTTCCTTCGCCTTGACTTGTTGCAACAACTTCACCATAACGCGTTCTCTGTGACATTGTACGTAGTACCGACGTGCACGAGACACCTTGAAACGAAGCTGAGCGCTCTGGAGCCTGACGTCTGTCTGTAAAAGTAGTCTAATCTCGATTTATTTTTTTTTTGCCTTTGAACTGCTTTTTTGTCGCTTGTCTCTTTTCATCGATGCAAGAGCAACGCTCTTGGTAGGCAGAAGAGGGGACCAGATAAAAGGGAGCCGTCAAAGTCATGTCCTATGGGTCCTAGGCGCTGACTGTGCTTGATGTAATGTTCATGTACTTGTACAGATACACTTTGTTGTGCAAATTTCTCACCAAAAAGTGGTTGGCCTCTCCCCGGAGTCTACCCATAGGACGTACGGAAGTATAGGCCCTAACAGATAAATCCGGATAGCCCTGTTGTAACTCCCAAGGCCCCGATGGCCCTGAAGGCCTTCTCCCTGTCCAAGTTGTCCTTGTTAGGGCGGCCACACCGAATAATTTGATTTTAGGGACCCTTCCGGACAATCTCAGGATGGAATAACCGGCCTTGGGCCCGAGGCTAAGGCCAAACAGCTCGACGTTGCCATCCCGGCATCGTTGCAGCGTTTAAGTTTTTTGTTGCTCTTTTTGTTGATATTTTCAGAATATTTCAATACTGTTATCGTGCCTCCTCCGTTGTCTCATATGGCAATAAGGACTTCTTTTGCACTTATGAACATCGTCAAAGTTAATTGCGGATTCACGAGCTCGGCCCTTAAATGTACCGGGTGAGGCGTAAGTCCTTCAACGTTAAGGGGTTCCACTGCTCCGTACGCTTACCCACTGGAGCTATGGGGAAGACCCAGGGTTCGTAGATGTACGTCAAAGATAGAGACTCCATCCACTTTGGACGGGGTCTTTGGGAGATTTTAATAATCACACAGAGCAACACTGACGCCCACCCAGTAGTCCGGGCTTATGGCACGGTTGCACTGGCGGAGTTGCACGACAAATATTCATTGGCCACATGGCGATTTTGGCAAGGTCAAATGGGGCGAGGCCTACTCATCACTCCGCGTGGCACCTGTGTGAACAGTACCTCAAGGGCCATTCCTTGAGGTGCGAGTCAACACTCAGAATGCCTCCTGTCCCCATTTTTGCACGTACTCAGCTGCTATTCCAGATTGCTTTCCATATGAAGGTCGCTTATATGCGCTCTTTTTGTGTATGAACCAAAGAACCGCCTCTGCGATCCTGGCTTTCTTTGGCATACCTATATCAAAAGTGTCTCTCCTTTTCCATGCTCTCTCCTAAAGCTTTAAAATTTTTGTGACCACTCACTAGGATGGTCCACAGGTGCTCTGGTCACTTATGAAAAAAGTTCCTGCGTGTCAATAAAAAACTTAAATCCTCTGATTTTTAAGAGGCAGAACTTTGGCGCAGCCTTTATGGCGCTGGGCGCAGCAATTCTAAGAAAGAAACGCCGGATGGTCCAATCCAAGAGCTAAAGCTGGTGTACTAATACGTTTGGCCACTGCTCCTGTACTGAAGGCCCCATCGTGCCTTTCGAACAAAAGGAGGCTTTACCCATGCACTCTTGGAGACACGTAAAGGAAAAGTGCCTCTGACAATATGGCGTCCTTGTCCTTAAAAGGAAAGTTTTCAACTCGCCGCCATAAGAATTTGCATGATTTGAAGGACTCTTATAAACAACTTTAAGGCTCACTGAAACTTAAGACCTTGCAAGTTGCTCGCGTGTCTGCCGTGCATTTGTCAGTTTAGCCATTGCCGACAGGTAGGATGTTGAGCCTACAGCAAATGACCTGAGGTACAATTTAAGGGATACCTGAGCGAGGTGGAGAATGTGTTGAGCTTTTAATAGACACTAGTTTGATAGCCAACCAGTTCGATATAAGGGCAATCATTATAATACTGCCCCGCTCCCCCCTCCTCCCCCATCTTTTGGGGGTAACCCCCATTCCAGCTGAAAAACTAGTTTGCTTCACTATAAGTGGGCTTTCGCCCACCTGTGGCGGTTCCCCCTTCAAAGGGATCAGGGCAAATCGAGTAGCCCCATAACCCCACGAGCAAGTTTTCTTACATACGCAAATTTTGGCCGCGGACAGAGTGTCGGTTATCCCTCTCTGACAGATGTAAGCCTGTTTTATTCATAAAGTTGTCTGCATCTAGCACGCCATTTTTTGGTAATCATGATCATCCCTATTGTTTCATATCCTTCACTTGCTAAAAGGCTGTGGAGTACCAGTTTCGTAGACTTTCCTCCTGCATTCTCCTTAATGTCGTCACTTTACGTAATTGCTCAATGCTGGAAAATTCCTATTTGTTATTCGTACTCGTATGCACAGTGCTTTGGCGCGTGGAGCGCCTAAAACAGACATCTTTTTTTACCTTTTCAGCTGTGTTCTACATTCGCCCTTATCAATTCTTGAGGTAATTGAGAAGATTTTCGTCACTACAATAGAGGCTGGATTTTCTCCTACGCTGTTTGATCTTAACAACTTGAAATTTAAGCTTTCCCCCTAAATCCCGTCACTTTAACACTTTCCACAAGAAGGATTAAAAGTTCCCTTCTACAAGAAGCTCTTTCCTTCCTCAGTCTAGCCACAAAATTCCTCACACGGAGTGGAAGAGGTGGAAATTAATGGGCCTTGAAATCTCTCTCGCAGTCTTTCCCAACTCGTGCGCTTAAATGCTGGAGAATTGAATCTGGAGAAGGACCAAACAAATCAAGTGCAACTCTAGTGATGAGGTAACCTGATGGAAGATTCAAAATTAGTTGAGACTTTCGAGAGAAATGGGCCGAAGACTTCATCCCGTCTTGTGATTCTTACTAATGTCTGAAGGGGACGCAGTTCAAAGGTATTGGAGGCCAACGGGCGGGGGGGGGGCCCTCGAAGATCCAATGGGAGGTGGTCAGAAGTGGAAAGACAAGTGTTCTACAACTGGCCCAGCAGATCAGGATACCGCGGTTAAAGCAGCAAAGAGTTTGTGTTTGACGTCAAAGGGCTCATTGTTGGGAAGTTGTTGTTGTGCAGTCACATGCACACGGAAACAAAGTTAATGTATGCAAAAATAACAGGGATTTTGCGTGGTGCAACTTATTCCTCACTGGATGGCTCTGCTCGGTACGCAGCCTTGGGAGGAAGAAAATTGCCTAAAAAAGATCCTGTCTAAAACTATGTTCCTCTCCCTGAATATAAAAGGCTGAGTCTAATCCAACAGGACGGTTGTATTCCTATGGCGAGTAAGGTACACAAGAATCTGCTACAATAGAGGCACTCCTTTCTCCGTCTGCCTCTCGCAGACACACACGGAGTGACCCAGTACTAAGAGGTCTACAAGATGTGCAGATCGCCTAGGAAAAGTCCGCACCACGTTGAGCGTTCTGAGTTTTCGTCGCATCCTCATGAGCGGTAGAGAGACAAAATCCGTGCTAGCAGTTGACAAACGGTCTCTCGCAGTCTCAGGACTTCTCCAGTATTCCAACCGTAGGTTCCACCTGCAAGATCCGGTCCTATTTCGTCTATGTCCGCCCAGCTCTAGTTCCCAAACATTCAATTCTTTTTTTTACTGCTATACGTTGTTTTTTTTTCTAAACAATTCCAACGATAGCAGAATTGCTGGTGTGAAGACTCTAATGGGCTACGCTGCAGCGACAAGAAGAAGTGTGCACATAGCTTATCCGCACTTTTAGGCTTACTATAAAGTAATCTGTGGTTTAACAAACATCGTGCGCTAAAGTGTTGCAGTGGGCGCAAAAAATAACGTCCTGCAGTACAAAAGAGGAAGAAAGGGAGAGAAGATCCTCTCGCCCCGACGCCTCGTCCGCCGGCTGCCAGTCGTGCTTTCCGTGTCTGACGCTTCGGACGTCACTTGCGCATATTGACGATCCTCAGCATTCTCGTGCAAGAAGAACGAAAACAGCGGTGGAAACTTAGACATTTTTCTTCAGCTGCAATCTGTTGCTCAAGAACCAGTGCCAAATGAATGAACGGAAAGTCCGTCAAAGACCAGCCAGAAAGCATCGTCTCTGTCCCACACCCCAAGATTGTTCAGACGTCCGGAGAGCGGAGAAGTCAGACCTCTGACATTTCTGTCGCATTGTGAGCCTCCACATTTCTTGGGGTGGGGTGGGGTGGGGGACGGAGAAGAAGGCGAAGCAGCCTACGTCGAGGTATCAAGCGTGAGGGGGGAAATAACCCTCATTTTGCCCCTCTTCTCCTTCAAGTGTTTGCGTGAGAGAGAGAGAGAGAGAGAGAGAGAGAGAAAGAAAGACTTGTTTTTATACAAAAAGAGGTCTTCGCCACTTCGTGTCTCCCGCCGAAGAACAAGGAAATGAAAATAGGTGAGTGTCGAGATAATTGTGTGTTTTCGTCGCGTCCATTACCAGATGAGACTCACTGACCGGTGGACAGGAAGAAGGAAGATTGATTCTGCTCTTCAAAGTCCGGGCCTCTCATAGCGTGGAAGTAGTGCACTTGGAAACTATAAAAAGTAGGGGCTTTCGGAAGACAAACAGACAAAGAAATACACGAGCACAAGAGCTAGCTCGCCATGATCAACAGGTACAGGAGCTACAATGGCTACCGATCACAGAAACTCTTTAGGGTGCAACGTACTATGTCACTGTGCAGTGAGAAATGGCGTGTCCTCTGTGGCATTCAGGAGACACCTATCGTATCACAGAATAAAGGCGACACTCGATGGGACACTGACACAACCAGGCAGGATGAATTTTCAAAATGATGTCAAAAATAATGCCTGCGTTAGTATGCACAGTATAACTGTACCCAACACGACCTTTATTTGCACTGATGACTTTCTCCAACATAGTCATGCCTGAAAGCATTGTGGATGTGGTCTCCAGACAGGTAGTTCCATTATGACTTGCGATAAAGCAGTCGTGGATGGATGAGGCTTGTTGCAGGCAACCGCCCCCCCCCCGTCAGTCTGATTCGACATATGTTGTAATATAATGGTAATAATGGATCCATAAATAAATGGATTTACCTCGCGCACAGGGGACGTAGCCGAGACAATTACGTAGACTTCAAACAATTTTAACAGAATTTTTCCTTAAAAAATTCATGGAAAGATTCCTGGCAAGAGATCACCCTACAACTTTGTCGAAGGAATTTTTCTCCAGCTCATGCGCAGCAGGAAGTATGAACCGCACAAGTCAGACACCATGAAAAAGGGAAAGGTCAACTTGGGAGAGACCGTTGGCGTTGACCAATGTCTCATTTCAACTTGTTAAAATTTTTGACCCAAACGCTAACTCCCATACTGACTTGTGCTCGACAAGAAATTAAGTCCATATCGTCTGCAACGCTTTCTGCGAAGTTGTTCCCTCCGTTAGTCTCCTCCCTAATCCTTAAGGGGCCTCCCACGGCTGGCCTGGAACCTCTGTGTCCCCGACCTGAACGCAGCACCGCTCTTCGCCACTCAATGAAGGGTTGATCTCATCCCTGGCCAGGTTCACAGCGGCCTTCATAGAGGACACAATGTTATGGGCCCTGAAGTTGGACTCAGAGACGAGGACACTTCTCAAAAAGAAGTCAAAAGGGTCGGCACCATTCGAGGACGGCAGCATCTCGTTCTTGTTTCAGAAACACATTTCCACCAAGTTCTGCTCAGTGGACAAGATAGCTGTCCTTGTTCAGCCTGACCCCCTGCTCAACTACTACCAGATCTGATCCAATGAGTCCAAAACCAGTGATGCAGGGTGGGTGCTTCAGCCAGAAGGCTATGCTGGTCTCCCTTGCTGGGGCTCCCGGTGATCACTTTCCCGCCACTTAAAAACATCACACTAGGTCTGCCCACTTCAGAGGGTACCAGAGGGCTTTGCAGGTGGTTGACCTCTCACTGGGGCCCTGTCACCAGCTGTGCTGGGTGAGCGACTTCAGGCTTAGGTACTTCAGCGACTTGTCATTATCATGCCGAAGGCCTCTGTGTCATCGGTGCACTCCCGGGCAATGAACTTTGGATTCGGGCTCACCATTCAAGCCAGTCTGCCATTGAAGTTAGCACTCCTCTTCTTGTCCTGCCTGGACCTCCTCCTGATGCCCTCTGGCCTCACGTTGGCCTTTTCCATCAGTCTTCTGGCAGTCATCTCATTCAACCCCAAAAATGTTTGCGATCCAGTTGACCTCAAATCTCTCACGGCAATGACGATGCCAGTTTTGATGTGAAGTTGCTGGTGCAAGCAGCAGTTTTGGTCTTCGAGGACAGCGCTCGATCAGGTGGCCTCATGAAAATGAAACAAATGATAAGAGCTGTTGTGTAGATGTTACATGTGTAACATACTGAATGGTTCATATCTCGTGAGAAAACCCAACAGAAAATCAGGTGTAGACATTTAATGCGGTTTCAAGAGCTTAAGGCGCAAAATTGGTTCTGTACCTTTCTACAATGACTACAGCGTTTGGTGGGTAGCAAGCAGCTGACTTTTGTGACGCTTCGAGGAGTTGCAGCTCTGAGGCAAATGAGACGTTCAGGAATTCTATAGGCAAATCTCAATGGGTGGAAGCTGCAAGGTTGTGCATACAAACAACAAACAGAAGAATTTTGCCAAATACTTCTTGGTCACACCTAAGGAAAGTACAGAACTTTTTTCTCACAGAGATTGGAACATAACTGTTGCCCAAGCTGCATCCTTTACGGTGCATGTGAAATTAATGTGGTCAGGGACACCTTTTCACCAATGTAGCGAACTGTATGGCTGTTGGAGATAAGATCAACGGAGAACGATATATGATCAGAAAAGTAGAAACCAGGGGTGATCCAGCCTTGACCTTGTTAAAAGAAAATCTTTGGTCTTTTAAGCGTCTTCGTCGGTGTGCTGTTGTTTATAGAATGCTGGTATCTCCTTGATCTTGACTTTACACCCAAATGGCTGTGGATGACCTTTCAAACAGAGTTGGGGGTCCTCACTCAAACCATGAAAGATCCAGACTAGGTTCCACTGGATCTAGGCCCTGGCGTTCTTCAACACAGCTAGATTCCCAGCACCATCAGGCCTTTTTCCATGACTTCGTCACCAGCCACCTCTGCGTGTCCATCAGCTTTCTCAATAACCCTGGACTTCCTGTGTGCCGTTGAGGTAGCATTTCGCTGAACTTGGATTTTATGTGTTCAACAACTTTTGACGGTATGCTGATACCTTAGCACCGAATCTGGAGGTGTCAGTTCTCGTCTTTTCTTTCGTATTTGCCTTGCTCTTCATCCTCTTAAATCTGGAGACTCGATTCTCCCCACCGCTGCCTCCCTTGTCATATACCTTATTCACCTTGAGTCCGGTACAACCTCACTCCTGAAGGACTAGAGTACACTAGCCACTACAACTGTCATGGGATGTTCTGATGGAGCTCGGGGAGCTGTCCCTCTTCCTCCCTCAGTGGCCTTTCCTTTCTGCAGGTTTGAGACGGTTTGATGTCAAAGATGAATATTACATGAGCTTAGGAGAGGCCATGCTGAAAACATCCATCAATTCATTGAAGCTCTTTTCATGCCTGCGTGCAGTTAAAGGTACACATTATTTTTCTCATGAAAAAGCCAAGGTAAAAACAACTGCAGCAAGATACACGAAATTCTAAAAACCTCTGGGTGCCCCCGGAGAGGTCCTGGACTTGTCTTGATCCTGCAGATTTAAGAACAACAAATGTCAATTTCACTTTCCCCCTTGGAAACAAAAGAGGAAGGTTGGCTGTTTAATTTGATAGTTGTGTATTCCAATTTCGGGACTAGAACAAAAACTTTTTGAAAGTACTGCCGAGTCCTGAACATTGTGATGCAATCTGCTTGGATGTACAGGGTGAGTGGAAAGCGACTTCGCACGAATGGAGATCGACAAGTTCCTGTCACTGCTGAGGTAATTGACAGGTCATGACAAGTAATTAAACACCTATAACTTGACAACTGGCAGACGAAATCTGCGATGGAAAGTAGAAAGAGTTGTATCAAGTTGGTAATAGCGTCAGATTCGCTAATTCTCACCATCACTTCGTACACGAATTTTGCGTAATGACATTTTTTATCTGCCCTCCTTCTCTATTGGGCCTCGGGTTGTAAGCTGATCGCGTCACTCTTGGCTGTTCCATCACCTGGTTGGCCAATCACCGAATTGGCACATCCGTTGAAGAGACCTGGGCACCACTTTTATGAAGCAACCTTTCTTTGTTCACCCTCCACACACATACAGGATGGGCCAAAAGTTCCGGGAAGATGGAAAAACGCATTTATCCGCGTCTAGGTTTGCCAAATTTGGCTGACTTTTTGCACAGTAACTCATAATTGCAACGTTTGCTTCACTTATTCTCATTGTAGCCTCCTCTTCATGGCACTGCATGGAGTAGGTGCCCAGTGAGTAGAGCGTAACTTGATCATCTCCTCCAGGATGGCAGTCTTCATGATGGAGGCCTTCAGAATTGCAACACTTGGGTGAAATTTTGAGCGGTTTTTGCTTCAAAGGATGGACGCCTTGTCTAAGTTCACTGCATTGAAAGCAGGGCCTAATGGGGGCCGCATCTCTTTGTACCCAGAACTAAAAAAAAGAAGTTCCCTGCACCACTTTTGGACCTTTGGGGTGCCATTCTGCTGCAAGGTATAGGACCCTCTCCATAGATGGAATCAAGTCAGAAAATTACCTCGCACTCCACCATGTTCAGATAGACACCATGGTTGACTTTAACCCACTCCTACAGGAAGATTAAGGGGGATTTACAGCTGTCAGAGGTCACCGCTGCCCAGACCATCATGGCCGCTGGCTTCTGTCTTCAGAAAACAGCTTTTTCCTCCAAGAGGATATCCTGGATGTCTCTAGCCAAGATTCAGTCATTTTGGGTGTTGTGCACTGTTGACATCAGGAGTATCTTTTCGTCAGTCCCAATGCTTAAAGTCTCATGAGCGAGCTGCCCCAGCAAGACCTTAACCCACCCCACCTTTCTCTTGAGCCCAGTGGCCTTACAGAACACCTGGACTTTGCCTTTTTCGTAGAAGGCTGATTCATCTTCAGCCTTCAGTCAGTCATCCTGTTCACAAGGCAATACTTACTTTGGCTTCTTTCGCCATCTTGCCATGCTCCTCCCTGGATTTCTCAGGATCTTGCTTCTGGCGTTCTCCATGGTCCTGGAGGCCTTAGCTGTTCGAGATCTTTTGCTCCTTGATCTGTCAGAAGTTGCCCTGGCACCTGGCACAAATTGGCAGCTTTGTCGACCACCTTGAAAGAGGCCTCGGAGTCCTTAAGTAGCTTCGTGATCCCCCTCTTTTATGGCCACTGAGGTGCACGTCTGCGATTGATTTCCTCAAGTCCGTGTCCACGTGATCATTTGACTGATTGTTGTAAAATGCCCTGCGTGAATTTAAAATTCACGCAGCTATGTGTTTTACCCAGCTGCGTGTTCACAAGCAAATCAAAGGGAAATATAAAATGAAGGGCTTATGGACTGTTTTTCTACCGAACTTTTGGCCTATTCTTGTAAATTCCCTCAAAGCTCTTCCCCGGCTCCTTCTCCGCAATTTGCGTAATTAATGCAGATGAACCATTGGTCCATTACTTTGGTACAGCTTCAGTATTCCCTGAGCAAGGCAACAAAATAGACAGTTCTGCTGCTGATGCGAGTATGCACGTTTTTGCTTATCGGTCATCCAAGGCCATGTTCACTTGCGCTCCTGTTTGAGCAAGGCTGATTTAGGCGCTCCAACCGCTTGCAAGACAATGGACAAAGGGGAGAAATCAAGGTCTAGAACAATGGCCTTCAGTGTCACCCTCCCCATCGCCGCAATCATTGGACTCGTTGATGATCCCGCCGAAGCTGCATTCAACCGCAGGTTCCAAAAACCCTTGGTTAGTTTGACGGCTGAAAACCTCATGAAAAGTTCAGGTTTTGCGTCCACACAACCAACTTTTTGTGTGTCGACTGAGTTGGTCGAGGCTCTCCGGCTCCTCCCCCCCATGAACAAGCGCGCCATAATTAAGTAATGAAATCGTAGCTCGTAGCATTGATTTTTTTTCTTGCTATTGCAAAATCATTGTGCAGTGAGAGCTTCAATTGTCGATCTTAAGCGAGGAAGTGACAAGTCACGAAGTAAAGAGAAACAAGCTTTGTCTTTTTGGAGGTTGCCCCTACCAGTTACTTAAAGGCCATCTGCACTTTTATGAATTAGAGTGCGCTAAGTCAGACATTTGTGCACGAATTTTTGAGAAGATTTAGCATCAACTGATGGGAAATTCAATGCTAGATGCAACTATAGACGTGTCTTATGCGACAAATTTGTCAGATATTGTCCATAGCAAAAATCCGCATCAAGTGCCTGTGCCGTTACGAGGCTTACGCACTGGTTGTCTTCCAGGCTTATGTAGCTCTTTAATGCGAGGTTAATAGCCCCAAAATGAAGTCATGCTAACATTAAAAATGTTTTTTTAATAATATTTTTTAAGTAAAGCGCTCAAAAGAGCTCACGTACGTGAGTTTTAAATCTCTACTTCCACCCCAATTTGTTTCTCATGCCATAAACTGCCTGTTCTTGGTGCAAAATGAGTGCCGTTTCAGGTCATAGCTCAGCCTCACACAAGCCTGATAAAAGTGTTCTGAAGTGCTGCATAACTTAGCATTTTGCAAGCAATGCTTCTTGGGGGTTGAGTATAGAGCCTCTACTTGCTGCCCACATTGTTTTCGATGAACCTGAACCTTGCTGCGAGAGGTCCTTAAAGGGTTGCATCAAGATTCAGCTTCAATATGGCGCACCCGGTGTACGCTCAACCCATGGTTTTTGGTAAGGTTTGTCCAACCACAGAGGCACGTTCATTGAGTCAACGCAGAAAGCAAGAAAGTCGGCCAAAACAAGTTCTCACTGAGTGATCTTTTGGCCCAACCTGTGTTTGTCTCCATTGACATTTATTATTTCCTGCTTCTCCGCTCGAAGTCGGGGGCAATATGATATTGCAAAAATGAGTCAGTTCGAGAATTTACTGCTCTGTTATTCCCGTGTGGACTTTCTCCAGGAAAAGCTGTTTCTCGTTGCTCCTTAGAAAGTGAAAAATACGAAAGAATGTATGTTCCTACCCCTTGGCTGTCTCACTCCCCGCGGGGTCCTGGAGATAAACTGTTCGCTCTTCTCCATATTTGCCAGATAGAAAGAAAAAGGAACTGCTGGGGTAAGCAAAGACTGCGCTGGCCTCGTCTGTGCAACTTGCGATGGACAATTATGACTTTCCCAGGATGAGCAAGTCCTGCTTGCTCAAAAATCCAATGGCTGCCGTGACAAGCAATGATGGACTTGGCATTTCCAGCATTCACGTCTACGTCCACATCAAGTGCATTTTTATTGTAGAGAGTATAAGGTGCGAATAGAAAAAAAAAATTACTTTATAAAAGCAGAAGCCTTCCGATCAGCACTAGCAAGATTACCCGCCCTGCGGGCAGGGTATCTTGTTAGCTCCTGTGAAAAGCTTTTCCCCATGAACCGCCGGGGGGAGGGGGCGGGGAGGGGAGGGGAGGGGGGAGCTCCTCCCCACCAAGGAGCCACCTTAAGATGGCTTCGTTGGTGAACAAGATGATTCTTGGTACACAATTCTCTGGTCTGACTTCGTCATGATTGCCCATGAAAAATGAGCAGAATGAATCAATTGTCAGGAAGAAGAAACTCATTTTCGTGACAGTTAAAATTCTTTCTCGCTGACAAAAACACGGAGACTTTTCCTAGAGGAAGGAATTTATTTTTGACAACCAACCTTTCCTTCTTCCTACATTTTCTGATGATTTCACTTTGAGAGGGCTGCACTTTCCAAATTTTCGCCTCTGAGAATCTGTCACTTAGATTAGCATTTCTGAAGTACCTTGTGTGATTCTAGCATATCGGGTGTGATCCGGGCTCTGCCACTGCTGTCCCAGGACTGGGAATGCCAACTATGCTGGTCTCTGTTATGTCATTTTTTCCCTGTCGTTGGCAGTGGCGCATCCAAGCTGACTAACTGATCCCAGGTCCGTCGAGCCTATCATTAGGACTTCCTCCGCCAGATGAATGGCGTGGTTGGGGGGAGGCAAAATGCCGTAATGTCGGTGCAAACACTCAGCTCTTGGCTGCCGACTGAATTTATTTCCCGAAATGCACTCGTCGCAGTGTCGGTGGCCGCAGTCTCTCATGCGTTATTGCTGCTGTGGCTGGACTAGGTAAAAAGCTGCTGAAAAGTACCATGGGATTTCCAGGCTTTTGCTACGAAGACGACGCGTTGGGACAGTGAACCTTTTCCTATTGCTCAGCTTGGTCGATCTTCTTCTTATCATTAACCACTGTGGCTGCGTGGTACACCTGGCCATGACTTAGCTTTACTGTAGTACCACGTACATTCCATAATTTTGCCAGGTAATAGCAATACATGGGAGGTAATCAATCAGTTGCTGGAAACGTCCTTTTTCAGCTACGTACTAATACGTACTTTCTTGGGTTTTTGTCCTGTTTTCTGGGAGTGCACTTTTCCATTACATATGATGAGAGGTATTCTTAGGCCTGTTACACAGCGCGTATCAAAATTAGAGGCCTGCCTACAAAGGGTTATTGTGAACACTTCTGATGAATGGTAGTAGTACTGTGTCTATTAAAATTAAACTGGGCATGAAAAATGCTCAGCACTTGAGCTGCAAACCAGAGTGTATTCAGAAGATCGTCGATGGCATCATTTTCACCACCGCGGCTACCCTCGAAGTGCTTGCCGTTTACTTCAGTGACCGTGCGCATCCGCGAGGAGGACTCTGACACAGCAGGTCTCGACAAACTCCGGCTACATCTTGTTCCACACGGTCTTCACCCAGCCCATGAGCTCATCCCAGCAGGCTGCCCAAGAGGGGCTGCACTTCTTGTCTTCAGCGGCATCGCTGTCAAGATTGATGAGGCGCAGTTCACGATACCGGTGTCATTCGACTCCGCTTCGTTTCGAGCACACAATTTTCAGAATTACCACCTTGCTGGCTACCAAACTGCAAGATTTCTGCGGCTGTAATTTCGCGACGCAATGCAGTAATTGACTTCATACAGTCTGAACGTCTTTCACGTCGAGTGTGTGACACAAAGCACCGAGGTCTTGAAGTGATATTGTATGCGGGTTAGACGTGATAATGGGTCCAATCCCACAATGTTTCGCATGAAAAGGAATTTTTATGCCCAAATATGTTAATCCCAATATCCAAGTACATGTATGTTGACAGGAAACAGCAGGCTTGTCTTGACTCGTTCGTAGAACAACATCCGTGCTCTTATTCCGATCTTTCTACCTTTCTACGTCGTAGCACTCACGTAACCCACCTGGTCAATGCCTGGCACCACGGCCATGCTGGCAACATGTCCCCGTGTACAAACTTGGGTTACCCAATATTATGTCCGGATATACCGTTAGGCATAATTTTTCATTTAATGTGTCCTTTGTGATGAAATGGCGGGGACACATCTACTACAGGGATGTACGTATATGTATATGGAAATCTCCGGAACGTGCATGGCAGCCTGCAGTGTGCGCTGTGCATACCAAGTTGTCCACAATAAATAAAAGCATCAGCATTCGTGTAAGAAAGTCTCTTCATTCCTCCTCCATAGGAGAAGTCCTTGGGACAGTCAACTATACTCGGCTGAATGGGCCATTCAAGGGTGTCAGCAGTAATGCTATGCCCCTTCCTCCCCCAAGAAGGAGATTTTTTGTGAGAAAGCTGCTTCTGGCTACTAACAAGGCCTTCTCCACTTGTGTGTGTGTTCACTGCATAAGAGCAGTAATAGTGTGCATAAGCTTCTCAAAACTCCGCAAGAACAACCGACTAAACCCCACTGGAGGTCAACAACGAGCTTTCATTCTGGCACTTCATACAGAAGTGAATCTGATGATAGTGACAAGAAGATCTGACTCTTCTTTTTTCATTCAAGAACTGATTTATAGAAGTCGTTAGTTCCATGTTCAACTGTGCTCCGTACATGTGCAAATTCTCCATCTGCATGTCAGGCGCTCTCTGCTCTCTCGAGTAAGAAATATGAAGAAGACACACGCAGTGACGTGCACATCAGAAAAGACGAGTAGACAAAGCACTTTTTCACAGCGAATAACGTGGTAAGAGTTTTGTTGACTCTTTTTCGGCAAATAGGCAGCATTTAGCCGACTTGATGAATGTTAAGTGGAGGGGGGGGGGATGGTAGACTTGAGTCGGACCCTGAAAATGTGCTCATCGTATATTCTTCTGATGAAAGTTTAGCATTCTTGGGGTGGGACAGACGGGACATCAGTGAGGAACATTCTAACTTTGTAAACCCTCTTTTTCCCCCAGTTGACGGCCAAGGGGGACTGTTTTTGATCCACCCAGTAATGCCAAATAAATTACATCCCAAGTGCGGTAGCAACATTGGTAGGCCGAGCGAATCAGCTTTTCTTCACAGCTGGGCTGCGAGTGTTTGCTCTGGCGGAGGGAAGACAAGGCCTCACCGTCACCCGGTAATTGACACTGGGGCGACAGCAGTGGCTTATTCGACCTCCGTCATGGAGGCGGCCAAAACAATGGAGGTGAACGACTTGATTGGGTCTTGGAATCATTCTGCTACTTTCTCTCCAAATGAGGAGCTTTTTTTGGAAAGGAGTTTGAAACATCTTTTCTCGCACCATTCATAACCATTTTTGTCTTTTTTTGCATGGCTTCACTACAGTAATTTATTCTCCCTCTTGCTTCCCCCTTCCCAAAAGCTGTGAGAAGTTTCTTTTCTGCTTTCTTTCGCGGAAAGACATGTATTATGGAGAGTTATGAGTGTGATCAGACAGAAAAGAAGAATACGATGTGTGTAGAGTTCCTAATCTTCAGAGAGGAAGCTGTCACATTTGATTTCTCTGGGGCTGCTTGAATGTGCTTGGTCTACTGAAGGCTTTCACCTCCATCTTGCGATTATTGGGTCTCAAATTTCCCAACGTGAGAAGTTGGGAGGATGCGTTAGTGTGTAGGGAAGACGTGTAAAAATGGTACCGACATCCAGGGCTTTAAGGCTCGCACAAAAATTCACTCTGCTCTCAGAGAAAAGAGGAACCAATCTAAAAGTGCAAGAATTGGGCAAGGAAATTGAACTGTGGCAAATGAAAGTCCAAATGGATCTTGTTCTGAACCATACTTGTGTGTTCATCCCCTTTTACGATCAGAAAGACCCCCCTCGGCAAAAAATAAACAAGGTAATTTGTGTTCTGTCAGCTCCCACTAAGAGGCAGAACAAAGATATATTTGATCTGGAAGTGTGAGCTTCGGGGGTAGACTAGACCAAGATGAAACAAAAAAAGAAAGAGAGAGGAAAGGATTACTGTGCATTGTGATCGTCTGCAGACCTCTGACTTAATAGCGCTCTCAACTTGAAGTCTCGACCTTAGATATGCGATACACACGCATCTGCCTGCGTGTCAATTCATGGCGCACGAGTGGAAAAGGAGACATCCAATTGCAAGTGAGTTATGCAACTTGTGCAACTTGCAAGAGCCGAATTTAAATAACTCGCCACGTGTATATGAAACATGAGCCATGAACACGCGCCCGCGTGCGTGTGCGCGCGCACGAGCGAGATAGAGAGAATGTGAGGAAAGAAAGAGAGTGGATGCGACGGCCACAACACGCCTTGGGCGCTCCCTGGAGAAAGAAGATTAGCAGACAAAACTCATTTGTTCTTCAGCTTTCTTTTTATTTAGTCGTGCGTAGGTGAGGTGGGGTCATATGAGGCTTTCTGCCTTTATGGGCCTTTCCGGGGTTGGTCAAGGTGAGGGGAAAATGCCTGCAGGAGGCATGACCAAGAGAGAACCCACAACCTTGGTCTTCCCCCGCAACTAATGACACGAGACACCTAAAGTGACAATTTTATTATTGACTGCCCTCTTCCAACTATACCATTGGTGCCAAAGGCAATAAGGCTCGCACCAAAAGTAACAAAAGTTAGCTTTCCTCATGGACTTTTTCGATTAAATATTAAAGGAGCCTATCCTTTGCAAGTTTTTTTTACCAAGACGGATCGTTCAGGTGACACGTATGGCCGCATGTCCCTGAACTGCACTCGTATGTGAGACTAGCATTGACAAGGAAATGTATGATTCAGAAGATCGTTGTCTCGCGGAGACGTTGACTCAATGAAAACGCTCAAACTAGTTACTACCTACCTGTTGCTGATATCATTATTTGAAGACAAACACTCATGATAACCATATTTGCGAGGCTGATGATAAAGAAGAAGCAGATCTTACTTATTAGTCGTCTCTGGCGGGGACAAAGGCAATGCCTGCACATCTGTTATGCCGAGCAAGATTATCTTAATGGTTCCTGGAGAAGAGCTTTGTTACGGTTACCGCCCATCCTTCTGAGGGCCCAAGGAGTGGTTTAACAAGCTGCACTAGTCTGCTTCTGCTAACTAAGCCTTGGTAAACAGGCCCACCCATTGTTGAGAGGAGTGGGCACATCTTACCCCCTTCACCCCCCTCCCCCCTACCGTACCATTTGCTCCGTTCCCAATTTGGTCCAAATCGGAGGAGATGCGATCTGGGTACCCTGGACACATAGACAGACGTCATGGCTTTTGGGTATAAGATTACGCGATACTGGGAGATGCGATCTACATTGGAAAGAAGGAGAGAGTTACACAAGTATGACCACAGGAGTGACACTGGAGAACACCCGCGGGCTGCTTGAATATTGTATAATCATAGGTCACTATTTTGTCTATGCAGCACACGATTGCTCCATCCGACCCTTTAAAGCTGAAAACAGTTCTATTGCAAAAGAAACGATGAATGAGGAGTCGAAAGGAGTCCTGGTGCTTTCTCCATTAATTAAACCGCGTCACATTTTCCTTTTGTTCAATTCTAGAACTGCGTGTGCTTTATGCGTGGTATAAACTTTTGTTATATAACAAACTTATTTACATACAGCAGGCTCCGGTTGTAGTCACAGTCATCACTCTTCCTGGTCCCGATTGTTTACTTCATAAAATGGAAGCATCTTTGTCGGTCAAAGTCATCAAGCCCTACTCATAGTCATCAAGGTACCAGTGGGAAATTTTTCAATTTTGAGGACTGTGAGTTGCTAGAAACTCTATGTATGAAGGTATCACTTTGCTTGCATTCTGATGTTTTACTAAGAGAGGAATGCGGCCAAATGTAACTGAGTTTTTGCACTGAGGGAACCTGATTATAGTTCCCAGGTAGCAAAAGCCATCCTGTTTTTACTCTTACTGGTAATGGGGGTATCTGTTATAGTCATCAAAATCTTGGGTCCCCACGTGATGACTACTGTATTAGGTTAGGTCGAAAACTGGGATTCCACATGGACCCGTAAAATTGATGCAACGCTATTAGAAGACTTCGCAGTCAAATGAATATGAAAAATTGCTTTGAACTTTGTCCCACAGCATTCAAAACCTTGTAATCATAATGCATAGGAATGCAGGTCAACAACCTAGAGTGTGAGGTAGGTGTGCTTAGTGAAAGTTTAAATCTAATGGAAGAAGCGTGAAAGCAGAAATACGAGTCCGTCTGTCTGTCTGTCCAAGGTGTCTATTGCATAAAGCACAAGGGCCGTATTTACATCTGTCTGTCTTTGCGTCTGTCCATCATGTTTTTGCGTGGGGGCCGTGAGCGACGTGAACGCGTGTGGTGAGCACGAAGCGCATGGTGATCGTCCAGAGGTGGGAGACACAGACAGATAGACGGACCCCCCCCCCCACACACGCCGCGCGCGCGTGCACACACAGAGCATGAATGCGTGTGGGTGCTCTATCTCTCTATCAAAGCACTGCAGGCCAATGAAGCTGAAAAAATAAGGTTTATGCTTGGCCTGAAGCCTTGGAACTTATAAAAGTGATGTATGTACTTGCCTTATGTAATCCTTAGCCCTAGTGGAGCAGGGTTAAGGTTGACTTAAGTAAAAATGCTTGACTACATCACCGTTATGATCTGACCTTAGGTAACAAAGCCCAAGTACGCTCAGCTAATTTCAAAATTAATCCCGTCTCCACCTGACCTAATATACGTATATTAGACTAGTGCTAAAAAAATCTCCAAGGAGAATTACTTAGTGTCAAGTACGCCTTTGGAGCATTTGGAGGTCAATAGTGTGCGTATGTGGCGAGAACAAACAAGGATACCCATACAATGGGAGGACTGTTCCTTACAGTCATGCGACGTGTAAGCCCCGTTCACACTGGCGAATTCTTTGCCCCACATGCGTGACATGACAAAGGGGCGCATAAATCTCATTCTGCCAGTGCAAACGCACCCTTAGCAAGCTGAATCGGGGCAGTTGTCTTACTTCTTGTCAAGTAAACCGGGGCAGATTTTTTTTAAGATCGCCCTATAGGGAAGAAAAAGCTTTATGCGCCCGAGATCTTATGGCGCATTTGGACTACTAAATTATTACCGCCTTTCTCCAATGGCTCAGGCAACCTTTCCCTTGGACTGCTACGAACACAACTCTTACTGTTCTCACACAAACAATTGTCGGAATCTGATTCACGCGCACGTAGTTCCTGAGTAGGTCAATGTTTGCTTACGTAATGTTGGGATTCACTCCTTGAGTACTGGATGCGTTCGCTACAGTAAGTAGCTGAAGTGCCAAGTGAAGCGCCAAAAAAATCAACAAAGATTGGCCAAAACAAGATCAAGCACTGATTGGCGAAACCTTTCTTCCGAGCTCCGAAAAAACTTATCACTCGGCCAAAACAGCAAGAAAACGCTGCTGTCGATAGTTTTCCGCGGTTGGAGAGTTCTTCAAGTCTTTTGCAGGGAAAGAATATACGTCCTTGCACTCCAGGTTCTCAATAGCGGGGAAAAAATTTTCACTTTCTTGAAGGACTGTTGGTTCTTCTGCACCTTGAAATACCCAGACAGACATTCAGTGGTGCACGTACGTTTCATGTACAGTAGTCACCAGATGTTGGCGTTGTGCTGCGTGCGTGCAGTGCGGGACCAAGATTTCCCGGTGCCCTCTTGCTGGTGGCTCCCTGTTGTTCCACTTTTATTCCGTCCCCTCTTTCACCCTCCCTATTGTCTTTCTCTCTTGCCCTTGGCAACCACTTCCTGAAGGCGATCCCGAGATTCTTAAGGGGGTTGCGCTAGAGGCGCAATGAGCTTTTTCCTCGGCTCGAAAAAGCTCGCGAGTCTGCCTATTCTGTTGGCTCGAACCAGTTTATGGACTCACACACGTCCAATATTGAGGCAAAAAGACAGCAGATTATCACTCCTCTTTGTGCTGGATGCGGCACCACAGAGATCACATACGTGGTCGGATGTGGGCCCAGGACTGTGGACGAAGTCCAGGTAGGAAGCTGGGGGAGCACCTTAAGGACAGGACCAGGTGTGGCAGGCCACATTCTCTTAGCGTAGAAGGGGTTATAACCAACAAGGACCCAAATCGGTCCATGTCTGACCGTGACTAAGGACTTCAGCGTCAACAAGTCCACCGTGTGCCATGCAGTGCTGAGGGCCAGAGGTGAGAGAGAGTCCGCGAGGAGTGCAAAACCCCTTTCACGGGCTCCCTACTGGAGAACTGGTTGGCCAAGGTAAAGAAGCTGCCTAATGACAGGAAGAAAAGCCCTTACTGAGTCATCTTCTTATCCGACAAAAAGTCGACTCAGTGAGGACCCGCCCAAATGACCCATACGATGGGGAGATTTCTGAAGAGGTCAGGACCATGACGAGGACCAAGCATCCTACCAGTGTCATGATGCCGGGTGACATCTCGGCAGGACAGGACATGCCAAGGGTTGGTTGCCAAAGGGGTTTAGGCTGACAACATGGGCCTATGTTGAGATTTTGACCACTCTCGATCAAGAGCTGTGCTGGCTAGGCCCCTATCACCTTCCAGCTAGACGATGCGCTGACGTACATAGCAACGAAGTATAAGCGGTGGTTGGATGACCTCAACTTTTGGAGAGAGGACCACTGGCCACCAGAGTCCAGTTCTCAATCTGTCGGACCATAGTGCGTGGCAGCGTGTCCAGCAGGAACCCTGGTGCACTCCCCACCCGAACCCTTACAGCCCCTGTAGATGAGGCCTACGTATACTTGTACCTCCCCTAGGTGTGAGCGGCCTTCCGAAAGCACCTGGAGGACACGGTAGAGCCAATGGAGGCTTGGTCTGTACCTTTAGAATGAATTGGTGAGTAACATTGGGGGAGGGGATTGGAGGTGGATTTTGATGCTGTTTTGAGGCCAAAATCGAGGTCAAAAGTATCAAAAGTGTTAGAAAAGGAATGAGCTGGGCTGGGCTCAGATCCAGGCTGAAGCAACACTAAAAAAGTAGTGAGCCCAATTGGGACTCTGCTTGACCCACGATGGGGACAGAGGAGGGCCTACTGTCATCATCACACAGACGGAGGAAAGAGAAGAAGTGGGCTTGGATCTGGGCAAACCTGCAGAATCAAACTGAGGCTTGGATCGGCCCAACCCGTGGAAAGAAAGCCTGCTGCCATCCCTGCAGTAAGGGAGAGAGGGAGGCCCCTGGCAATAGTGGTTGGTCGAATTTGAATTTTCGGTCTAGAGTCGAGTCCTAGTCCTTTGAAAAGAGGCACAAGCCTAGGCTCCAATCCTCAGAACATATGAGCCGACAAACTCAGGAAGGTTCACCCTAATGGACCACTTGTGCCTGAATGTCCTACTTCGCAGGGCCAGCGCACCCATTCCTCACAGAAGTCTTTAGTTGAAGGATATGTGGCATCTTGGCCCAAGCAGGCTCAGCTCTGCCAGAGATATCTAGAAGCACTGTTTGAATTCATCATTATTCCGATATGACTTTAGGGATAAAGATTGGCTCGAGCCCTCCCTAAAAATGTCGAGTCAAGTCTGATCCAACGTAAAATTGCGAAAGGTCTCGAGCCTAGCGATTCCAAGCCCATCACTACTTTGCAGGTGCACCTATGCCTGGCCAGCAACTGGGGAGTGCCTTAGTGGTGGGCAAGAGCCGTTTTTTTGGTTCGGGCTGGGCCGGGCTGATTTGCACTTGACCCGGCCCAGCCCGAACTAGACCTGGGCATCAGCATCGTTTTGAGCTGTGTGCGTAGACCTTCGTGAAGCTCAGTGTTCTATACATAGGCCACTATGACGACCACAGATCACTTGATCTGCTCAATCCCCCTTTGTCTGCATTGGCATTTAATTTCTTGCAGTTACTTTTTACTCCAGTCTCATCACCTCCACCTTTATTCCCAGTCAATACTCCTGAGGTGAAGGTGATGTGGGTGACTTCGAAAGATCGAGCTTGATCTGAAAGTTCAGTAAGTCTGTGTAGTTCGGGGCAAAGCACCCCTTCTAAAGGTAGTATTTCAGAGAAGTCCTAGAGTGCAAATATATCGAAGATCGTTGACACTCATATGACCAGGTCAGGGTTTCATGTAAAACGCACACACATCGCCACTCTCCAGTAGACCCGCAGCTAATCAGGAAAGCGTTATTATAGTTCTCTCCCGTAGTGAAAATTGCCATTTAGTTCTCTGTTGCAACGTCTATAACGCTATTTCCTAGTGAATTTCTTCTATGACTTTCTCATTACTTGCATACGTTTACATTTAACTTGACCTGGTCACATAATATTGTCAACAATACCCCTTTAAGACTTTCTTGAAAAACTATAAAAAACATTCACTTACGTTGCCCGCAATTAAGCTGACAAATTGTATGTACACCAACTCATACAAGTAGAAAGTAGAACACTCTGATTCAATTAGAGTTTTATTAGAACTAATCTGCAAGAGTTCATTCGGAAAGGTAGTGGAATTCGGATCATCGGAATCCGGATAAATAGAATTCCTGGATAATGGGGATTTTCTTTCTGTGTATTAAAACACTAGCGCTTACGCGCTAGCTACCCACTTCGTTGGGTAGGAAAAATAGCAAAAAAGCGCCGTATGTGTGTCTGTCCTGTTTCCCGCCATGCGTTTCGCACTCATCAGCCGCGCAAAAGCTGGACACACAGACGTAAATAGGCAAGCACACAAACACCCTACACACATACACCCTACACACATACACCCTACACACATACACCCTACACACATACACCCTACACACATACACCCTACACACATACACCCTACACACAT
>JAAUXU010046773.1_pt1 | contig 22943 bp, 21 predicted proteins | sample 7278151 | NCBI WGS metagenome assembly JAAUXU01 (sample SAMN14350113, study PRJNA611818) | marine sediment metagenome | isolation source: surface marine sediment (1.8m) | place: French Polynesia: Moorea | collected 2018-08 | reverse complement strand
GGCACAGGCACAAGTGGCACAGGCACAAGTGGCACAGGCACAAGTGGCACAGGCACAAGTGGCACAGGCACAAGTGGCACAGGCACAAGTGGCATAGGCACAAGTGGCACAGGCACAAGTGGCACAGGCACAAGTCGTACAGACTCGACCCAGCGTCTACTGACTGATTGTGGTACACGCAACAGAGAGTCGAGAAAGGTTGAGAAATGCAACCGGTTCTCTTCGTCTTCTGTCCCGCCCATGAATTTAAATAATCTCCGCATGTGTGAGTCCACCAGAGTTGCTGCCCTTAGGCCCATGATTAGGCCTCCTCGGCTTGATCGCAGCCACTCGCCCAAAACTACATTACTCAGCAGCCTTGAATCTTGGTCGAAAGGAAAAAAATGACCCAATTTTGCAATTTACGAAGGTGCTGTAATCAATGCTAGTACAATGGATTCTCGATATGATGATGTGGTCCAGTCACCCTGAAAATCATCGTTGTATCGAGAGCATTGTTATATTGAAGTACCGCTCAAAAGCAATCAAGGCTGTGCCTTTGTAGCCCGACTCCTTCGACTCCTCGATCAGGGCCGTCTTCTCCTTCATGGTTAGTATCATCCTCTCCAATCTCGTCTTCTCCTAGGCCTCTAATCTGGAACTTTGGCTCTTGAGTTGGTCAATGAATGTTGTCTGGCGTAAAAATGTGAGAAAAATGTCTGTTTGGATCATTCGTGACCAGCAGCAGGGACACAAAATGTCCAAAACGTCGCTATGCCAATGATGAGACAACTGTCAATGCACTGAGTACACTTATAAACAAAAAAAGTCACCCTCGATGCATTAAGAATAACAGTTTATACAAGAAATTGTTCTATCCAGCATCCGCCGCCAGGAGTCCGCAGGATGCCAGCTACTCACGGCTATTTAGATTTTCAATCAGCTCTTTTCTACGCTGAATTAGACTTTGATTTTTTTTTGTATGTACTGGACGTTTTGTGTGTGGCATTTCTCTTTTCTTCTCTTCTTCGTCTGCTCCTTCTTGGCCTTCTCGGTCGTCGACGTCGACGTCGTCGTCGTCGTCTTGATGTCCCCAAGCTAAATTGCTTCGTTTTCACGGTGGGAGAATTCCGACGACCCTGAAACTGGACTCGAAATGAGATCAGCACAAAACTTTTTACCCTCTTTCCTCGACTACACAAGAAAAGGCTACTCAGCCGAAGCCAAGTTTTACCCCATTTGCTTCTCCTCGAATCGCCCCATTCTTGTGCGTATATTTCTCTTTCTCCCTGTGCATTAAGGAGCGCTCGCACTTGGCCAACCCGGCCAGGAAGGGTCTCCAGGAGGGCCTGGCCCTGCGCTTGCCAATGTTGCGCACATCACGCTCCAGGCCTGAGTTTGTACATCAGACTAAACGCACCCTAAAGCACTCAAGCGAGCACTTTTCTTTTTCCTCTTAAGAAGGAAAGAATGGCAGCGAATCTGTATTGAATTCTTCCCTGCCTTTCCTTGGAGGCAGTGAAAAGCACGATTTCCACAAGCACAGACTTATTTACTGCGTCAGCTCCGACGTAGTCATTTCTCTTCGTATTCAGCGCGTCTACCCTCAATTCTGGCTTGGCGAGCGCGCCTTCAGGGGAGGCATGCAAGCATTTCGCAATGCTGCCTCTCCCGATGGGGTTCAACTAATTCCAAATTCATCCTAGTACTATAAAAGACGTTGTAGACTGGAAATGCCTGGGCTTTTTTGTCTCTGAATGGCTGGCTCTTCCTCCTTCTCGCCCTCTTCATCGAAAATGTGAACTCAAAATGGAAATCTGAAAAAGGCTTCTTAAAAAAAAACGAAGAGAGAAGTCTCATGGGGAAAAGGAGTAAGTTGGGCTTTCTCCCCCCCCCCCTTTTTTCCCTCCTCGTCCCCTGGGGACAATTTGCGTTAAAGAATCATGGAAGAAGGTGATTCTAAGGCAGTCTTTATGTTAGCTGCCTCTTAAGGAAACGCACTCGAGCAGTAAAACAATCGACGCGACGCAGATTTATGACGAGCCCATGTTCAAAGCAGAGGGAAATTTCAACGCGTACGCAGCAGACGTGGATTCGGGGCTCAGCTTTTTGCCATTGCTCTTAGGTGGGCTGCAAATCAGCACAACATACCTGTGGTCCCATTTTCGTGGACTCTCTCTGTCTGTGTCCACCACTCGAAGGGGGAGTCTAGACGAGGGAGTCCTTGAGGAGGTCCTCAGACAGGCCGGGGTTGTTATCGTCGTCTGATTCCAACTAATCTAGAGGAAGAGACGAACGTGACAAATAGATGAATGCAGTCCTTTAATGGGACTTCCAGGAGCTTCTCTCTCAATAGGCAATAATAAATTAATAATGCACTGACTGACAGACTGACCAAGAAAGATATTTGGTATATTTAGGTTAGACCAATCAAGGAAACTTTGGGAATTTGACTGAGTGTATCTTAGGTTTGTTATACCTGACGCTGAACGGTGAAGATGTAGCTAAATGCTCTACTACATAAGGTAAATTGTTCAGATTTGGAAGGCAATCCTAAACACATTGTTGTTTGTTCCATTTGAAAACAGTTTAGTATCTGGAAAGTAACAGGACTAATGTGAAATGTTGACGTCCCTACGTAACTTTGAAGGCAGCCCCAAGAACTGATTAGTTCTTCATTTCATTTGACTTCTATGTCGTTATTTATAGACTTGCATCAAGTTTAGCACACCACAAGAGATAAAAAAAATTGGTCTAGCCTAATATGTGTACACAGTCGAGCTGGGAAATGAAGTCCTTGAAGTAAGAGTAGTTTTGGTGTTGACTAAATTTGTCTGCTTTTTAAAGTGATTCGACATAACAATGTCAAACTGGTGGATGGGTGGGAAAATGAGAAGGTGAAGCGTTAGATGTTTTTTCTGCCCAAGGTTATTGACCAGGAAATTTGAATGTGGTGCGGACTCGTGTCAGACTCGCAGAGGCAACTGACTCATGCCCATCACTAGAATGCATCACCAGAAAGGCAAGACGAAACCACCGACTTCCTCTCTTAAAAGTTGATACACACACATTTCCACTGCTTGACACCACTTTCGGGTGTGCTTGACCATGACAATAACTTAGCTCTTCTTCTGTGCATGGTAGATACGTCGTGCCAGTACTCCAGTCCTCTTGAAAGCCCAGCAGTGACGAGCAGTGCATGCACAGAGTCAGTGCAGTGCACAGAGCTTGATTCATGTAACAATGATTGAGCTCTTTGTGCTGCGCGTCCGGGCCTGAGCTTTGCTGCTCTCGCCGAATCCGTCAAAAAGGCCAACAAACACTTGAATCACCTGAATGACGAGGGTTTGGCGCCAATGAAGATTGTGTCCAGGAGGAAGAGGCAACGCCCGACCAAAAGAAAAACAGACGTTGACAAAGGACCGAAGATGAATAGCGACAAGAATAAAAAACCCGCTGTTAGAAAGTTATATTGAAAAAAGAAAAAAAAAAGGTTGAGGCTTGAAGAATCCGCCTCTTCATTCACGACTTGAACGTCAAAGAAAAAATCGGGCTTTTTTCCAAGAAAATCGCAGGTGGGGTATTTTTTTCCAGTTTTCTTCAATTTCGTCCATTACGTTCGAATTAAGCTTCACTTCACTTTTTGAAAAGTGGAACCGATCCACTTTTTCTTCCAGCGGGGGCGTTGAGGAGGCGACGTCTGGAGTCGACAGGGGTACGTGCGCTTGTGTCCCCCACCCCTGGTGTTGAAGAACGAAGCATCTTCTCCTTGGTTAGCGAAGCTATTCGGTGTCCCCTTTGAGTCCATTGTCATCGTTGTCACCTCCTCTGGAGAATCTGGGCCAACGAGCACGTATTTGCAGTTGCTTCTTCAGCACAGGCAAGTTGCAGGCGACGTGGACGTGCGTGCGTGCGTGCGTGCGTGCGTCCGCACTGCGCCTGTTGTACAGGGTGTTTGTATGCAAGCTATAAATCTCAAGACTCCTCGTTCTCCCCACTCAGTTTTGGTCGAGTCCCCCCTCTTTTTTTATCCTTCCTCTCCATCTCTTGACCACCTCGAGGTTAGGGAAGAGATTGATTAAGCGTTTTTCGATAGAGCTGGACAGTGATGAAAAGGCGGATCCTCCTCTGAGGGGTTTCGGCTCCTTTCCCACCCCTTCGTTAAGGAATCGATGAAAAGATTCCTTGGGGATTTCAATCTTTCAGACACACACTTAACTCTAATTCTTGAGACAAAAGAAGACAATGAAATCGGGGGTGACTTCTTCGGTGGAGATGGTCGCGGGCTGACCCCGACTCGGCGGGCTGACCCCGACTCCCACCCCTCCAGCTAGGACTAGATACTCATTCCGGCACTCGAAGAGTGTTTAGAAGCTCGTGTTTTCTGCATTGACCTCTGGCGTCTCCCTCCGGCCCGGGCGTCTCAGCCCGACCGCACCTCTAGTCGTTTGCGGGGATGGGACATGAGTCCTTTGAGGGGTGTCACGCCTCACTCACTCTTTCCTTCTCACCTGAGACAGTAGCCGGATCCTGCGCGTTCGTCCAGGCTGTTGTAGCTTAATGGCTTCTTTTTCGCTGGTTTATTGGGTGGATCAGCCTTTACAGCCTCTCCTCTTTCTTTTTTAGCCGCTGCGATTGAAGCGATCGCTTTGAAACATTGGGAATAAAGCGGGCGAAACAAAAAAACCCAGTGGGATTTGAAAAAATTCCTTCTTCTCGCGTGCCGTCAAAAGAGTTTTTATGATGGACAACAGCAACTCACTAAAGTTAAAAGCGTCGCGGTCGTAAACATGGGAAGGCGCTCTCACTTCAAGGTTGCCGAAGACCTTTTTGTGGAAGATGCCAACGTAGCTTTCCGTTTTTTCAATAATGGCTGCTCTGTCTGACCGAGGCCGGCATTGTTCTAAGGCTGCGCTGAAAGTGCCGCTTGCAGTGCAGCGCCACGAGCGGCGTCAGGCACTTCTCGGCGCTGTCTGGTGGAGTTTCAACTTGGATTTTTCCAAGTGCCCCATCTATCGTAAAAGCTAAAAGGGGAGACAAGCAATAACAGCACAAGAGCCCTCACAACTGCTGTCGTCCAATCTTTGTAATGGGTTGTGTGTGTGTGCTTGAAGAACGTCGATCGACAGCATAACAGTTTAGTTCTTCCTGGCACATTCCAAAGTCAGCATAAGATGTACCGAAAGCTATTGACGAAGAAGCCAACATTCTTGCTGTTCGATTAGCCGTGATTTGGGGGACTTTGTTGTCCAGCTGTCGCGTGTTTGTCGGCAAAGGTCTGTCCAAAAAATGGACACGACGCTTCGGTCACGCCTTTCGAGCTGAGGGGCGTGTGTGTGAAGCTCTTGAGTCGCACCTTGTGTACACAAACGTGGTGTTTGAGCTGATCTTGGATGGAAATCGCCGCAGTAGTTCTTGGATAGAAGTCACACTCAGTGGAGTCACTGTTATCCGCCGGAGTCACTAGTTCTCTGCTGACTAAAGAACACTTAACTTACGAGATAGACCCATCGATGTAGTGAACTATGTACCAATGTAACCATTGGTAATCAACATGCTCACTGCACGTTTAGGGGGTTGTGGAGGACTCCGTCATCGAGGAACTCGGTCCAGCCCAAGTGGCCGAGCTCCATCAACCACTGATCATTACTTTAAGCTGAATATGACTTGATAAGTGTTCATATGCCCCTAAATGCTGTAATTCTGATGCTTGATTACGACTTTCCAGTCCACTTTGGGCAGTGAAAAACGTGCTCGTTCCCAGGGAACCGGGAAAAGTGGCAAGCCATTAAACGTGTCCCACTGTACAATCCCAACTATTTGAAGTGGTCACAATTGGGGCGGCAAAGACCCATTGCGACCATATGGAATTCCTACTGTCTGTCACCGTTGAGCACAGTCACACTACGACACTTATAACACTCCCCTACAGTAAAGGTTTCCTATGGAGTAAAAAGTAACAATAGTGGACTTGCAACTCTGAGCAAAGTGCGATCTTACTCACAGTATTTCACTTCGTAAAATAAGCCATCTCCGTCACAGTAAAGATCTCGATCAAGTCCAGGCTGCTGCTTTGCCACATCAAAGTTCGACTGTGCTGGATATAATCACAATGGGGCTGCTGAAGCTCCATCGCCATTCCATGGATTCATTACTGCACTTCTTTACGTGCAGCGCATAACGCACTCGCGTATTTCGCAACGCGTGACGCAGGAGCCCCCGATGCACATCTTTCTCCTCCTGTCCGCCCTGCACATGTTACGCATTCGCTGTGAGCGAGAGAAAAGTGTAACAATAGTCGACAATCAGACAAGTCCCTGACTCGCTTGCTTGGGCGCTCACTCGCTCGCTCGCTCGCGCCCTCGCCGGCCCCAATCAATGGCATCTGCCCGGACGGTGTCGACGACGACGACGACGACGATGACGGCGACAGCCCAGGAAAAAGGGTCCGAACAAACGTAACGAGATGTGTGTGCCAATGAAGCTGCCAACAAAGAAGGAGACGCAACTCGTCCATAAAAATGTCCCGCGCGTGCTCCTTTTACTTTTTTGCCTGTCCTACGACACAAAAAAAGCCCTAGAAATGATTAGTTTCACTCTTTGTCCTTGTTTTTGCTTGCGTTCAGGTGTTGGTTGCCCATATGTCGACGTCACATCTTATTATTATTATTATTACGAAGGGAGGACAGGAAATGTGGGACAATTTCCCCCATCACTCAAGTCGAGCCATTGTCTCGATCCGAGCGAATTTTCTTCAAGGAAGGACGTGATATTTTTCTCCTTTCACATTTTTCCTTTGCCACGAGGCCGGGCAGGATGTCCCGTTGCGTGAGCCGCAAAAAATACGCATTCATGCACTTTTTTGATGGAGCGAAAGAAGACGCTTTTAAGGCGTCGGCTTTAATGCACGCAGGCCCCTTTTTATTTCCCCAGGCTCTAACACTGCGTACGTTCCGTTGTCGCCGCACCAGCGGGGTGGCTGCAAGCAATTTGAGCGCTCTGCCCGGGTGCTTTTTTTTTGCAGGCCCTTAAGGAGTTAGCTAGAAGTAATCGTCTAAGAAAATTGGGTTACGAGGGACTCAGCACCGCCGACCACTTGTGGATGACGTTGTTTGCAGGCGTGCACGACTCTGCAACAGGAAAGCCAATAAGTCTTTGGACAAGCGCTAGAAGACACAGGTGAAAATGCAACTTCGGGGTTGTGGCAAAAATTGATTGCTCATTGGCTCGGTTTGGGACTCTCGAAGTCAGGGTTGCCAAAATGTTGCGGCATTTGGGGTGGAAGGGTTGCCCAATCGTGCGTGGACGAATCAAGTCCCACATGTTCATGTGTGTGCCCTGCTTCTGCCCCTCAGTGACAGAGTTGACAAAATTTGGGGGCAATTTGGGTGCCTGCCCAAGCACCATTTGCCACCATTGCACAGAAATGTGGTAACGCATTTTGTTGCACCATCCAGGCAGTCCCGAACAGGTGCTTGCACGTCCATATGAGTGTGTACGAGTCCTGTACAGCAAGTCTTCCACGGCCAAGGAAGGACCAGAAGCGATGTTCGTCTGTTTGCGGCCTAATTGGCGTGGATGCCCCGGTAATGATGCCAGAGCCTCTGGAGGACCTGGCAATATCATCTGGGTTTTCTGTTTGCTTCCTCCAGCCGCGATTTTTCGCCAGTTAACGAGCTTAACCAGATACAGCTAGGTGTGGGTGTGCAGTGCAGAACAGTGCAGTGCGCGTGTGAAGATGGCAGAGGCGCGTGCACACACGCACCCACGCCAGCTCTGGACTACACTGTGCACACTCGCGCACAACATCTGCACTACACACGCAGAGCAATTGTCTGCTTGAGAAGTGGAGAGACTTGCTGACCCCAATTGCCTCTAATGAGGCTCATCATTGATGGAGTTGTACAAGGTAGCGGTTGCTGAGCTCTTCTTCCACCCACAGAGATCTAGATCAGTTTTGTCTTAGCGTGCGCTCATCCTCTCACATTTCTCACAGGCGAGGGCAGAGCAAAAGTTCTGCTTGTGTAACACAATCCTTTGGCCGTTCATTAGGACGCACTTTCGATTTTGCGTGCGCTGATGAAAGATCTGTCCCACAGAGAGAAGAAACATCCATCATGAGCCAAGAAAAATCTAGGAAATGAATGAGAAATTATCCTGTGAGGAGAAGAGACTCATGGGAAAGATCTGGAGCGGTGAGAATCTTGCTTTCAGATGCTCAAAACTCAAAATTCCGCAGTTCTTGCTCATTTTTTCTCCGTGACACCAGACAGACAGCGTTTGGGAGGGTTCCTGCATTATCTTGTCTACAGGGTGTGTCAGCTAAACTGTGCTTCCAGAGCCAAAGTGAGCGCTCGGAACAAAACCAATGTTGCATTAATCACATTTATAGTCTTAATAACAATGCATTCTTATGCGCCCGCCCACCTTTGGCGCCCACTTCAGCCGTCTGGGAGGCATTGACATCATCAATGATGGCCTCCTCCTTCTTGATCGTGATGGTGGCGCTGCAGACACAATTCAGCGGACGCGTCTTGAGTCCATGGAACATAAGCTGGGTGACTCGCGTGTCCCACTTGAAGTGAGACACCTTAAAAACACTGGTGGGTTTTGCTTTCCCATCTGCAATTGCATCGAGCCGGTGTCTGCGTGCAAGGCCTCTCTTGTGTGGGATGTTGTCTATTGACACAATTTAGCTGACGCACCCTGTACGCTCTTCAGAACGGTGTATGTTACAGGGCGCATTCCTACTGCGGAGGCTCAAGATTAGCATTACAATAAAGTTTGCCCTATTGAGCTCGGTCCTTTGTGTCCGACCAAATGTCGCTCTTATGAGCGCACAGTCAAAGTTCCATTTGACACAGAACCCCTCACACGCACGTAGCGGTGTGGACGTCGGATGAAGCCAACCCTCACTGTGGCAGTTGCAAAAATCATGGCCTTTAACCAGCTTTTGGCCAACAGCAAAGTGGTGGCAAAAGAGTTAAAAAAGGGAGAAAAAAGTTGTATCAACACCAGACCCAGACTGAGAAAGAAAGCATTTTCTTTACTTTGAACTGGGACCGCATGAGTGGGGGCCTAATGACTCAAATCATCCCATTTTTGAGCTGAGGCGGTGTCTGTCTGTGCATGTGTGTGTGTATGTGTGTGTGTGTGTGTGTGTCTGCCTGTTGCCGGTTCATCTCCATTTTTCCGCCACGTCATCATTGGCAGCAGCTTCAAGCATTGGAGAGCTTTGAAATTGCGTGGGTAGAGTGGACATTTTCCCCCTACTGTCCAATTACTCGGAGATTTTTTCCCCCCTTCAAGTGCTGCCAAGAACCGACCAAGCACAGTCATTTGTTACTCAGTAAGCGCAGATTTGTGCGCATACTTGAAGATCAGAGAGGCCTCTAATCATTTTATTCCTCAGGCATTATGGAAGTCTCCCTCTGAAGAGAGATGTTCTGGCGACAAAGACTGTACGTATGCAATTTGGCACCATGATGGGCCAGAATTTTTCTTACCGACTACCGTGTGGAGGGATGCATGAGAACGACTTGAGCACGAAAATTTTCTTCCCAATATGATTACACGGCGGAATTTTAGGTAGAAGTCTGAAAAGAAGAGTTAAAAAACCCAAGAAGTATCTTTTTGCGGACCAGAAATTTACTACCGTAGAATGCAGGTTGACCGATCTAGTGAAGTTTTTACTATCTATTTTGGGTCTGACCCCATTTAGCAGTCGACATTGCCTGAATGTTTTGCTGCTGACGGAGGAAGTTAACTAGAGCGGCATTCTATTGTGACAAAAAAATGAAAAGTCGAGAAAAAAGTGCTGCAGGCAATGAAATTTTGAAATAAACGGCACAATTCTCCCTAATCACTAAGCTCAATGTACACTGGACTCATTTCTATCACCAGTGCAAAATCAGTCCCATGGCCAAAGTCTATCCAGACCTCAGCTATCAGTCCGGTGATGGTGAAGAATTTCAATTCGGTGACAAATTCTAGCCTAACCTCGCTAAGTCCAGGTGCAAAGTAGTGACTACAGAAAAGTGTTGAACTTGGTGACTCAAGGGAAATGGTAATGAAATTGCCTCAGGTGAAACACCCAGCAAAGATGTTACTGTGCAAGCGAATGAAGTTCTTAAGTGCGAGCACCCCGCAAAGTGAGGCCAGCTTCGTCACCTACATTGGCAAAGTTCTTCACCTACAATTCCGCGGTCCGGACACAAGTTCAGGTATGCAGCACGTATACGTTTAATAAAGTGTATGTTGGGAGTCCCCCACTAATTACAGAACGCGATGCCGACATCATAATTTACGGCGTTTGAATCGCCGGCCAAACTTGTACTAATGTGACCAATTAAGTGCCGGATAATCTCACTCTCTCCTCACGCCTAAAAATAAGTGTTTGGGGACTTTTTTCTCGTCTTGGGTGGCATCAACGTGCCCAAAGTCCTCGACTGGACCAAAAACACCAGTGCGATCTTTTTTTGTCTGAGGAGGCCAAACTCGTCCAAACAAATTACACTTTCCTTAATTAATCGACCGTGATCTCAGTCTCTTTACATCCAGAAGTTGGACCAGCCGAGGACCTCCAAGGAAGAATCAGGAATAAATGAGCAGAAAATAGGAGGGAGAGAGAAAAGCAACAAGAAGCAGCACTGACACCACCCAAAAAGCTTTCGGACGCCCCCAAAATTGAGTCCAACTTCGAGCCTGTGTGAGCAACCCCAGGTGTGACGGCCAAAGTTGAAGAGGTAACCCGAGAACGAATATGAGCGGACGCACGAGAGAAAAATGACAATTTATTTGAACGGTTTCGTGGTCGTCTTGACTTCCCTGGCTGAGATCATAAAGGTCAGAGCAGTGGGAAGAAAGGAGGAGGAGGCCCCAGAACTTCCTCTTAAGATCGATGACGAATTGGGCGAAGCAAACGTGAGGGAGGCGCTCACAGAGCTTTGTATCAACCCCCTGAGCCGTTGATATGAAACCCCGCGTCTCCAACCGTGTGTTGAGACTCAGACGGTTGATATATTTTTGAGCAGTTTGTCAAGGGAGCCAGCAATAAATATATCTGCTCCTCTCCAAGCATTGAGACGTCATTTTTTTGTAGCGCGTACTATGCGTGTGAGACGTGAGCGAAAAAAAAAGGGTTACGAGCAAACACAGGAAGCTCTCATGCGTTGGTGGGAGCGTGCGAGCCATAAATACGTGCGCCCAATTGTGCCAACTTGGCCATAAATTGCGATTTGGAACACCTGTGAAATCTCCCCTGCCTCCGTCGCTCCCTCCCCAGTTCACAAGCCAACGAAAACCCCTGTAGAGCAATGACAAAGTCGAATCGAACGGCGGAAAAGGAAATGTTGGAAGTAGAAGGAGAAAAGAAAGAAAAAAATAAAGGAAATCCTTGGAGCTGCATCTGTTTCTGATTTCACGCGACGTCGTCACACGAAATTGCGATTTCTGCTCATCCGCTTCCTTCCCATGATCCTCTCCACCCTAATGAAGCGTCACGAAGTTAAATATCATAGCAGCCACCAACCATGTTTACGTACTCACTCCGCCATACGTACACACAGGAGGGGGCTGTTGCCTGAGGGGGGGGGGAGAGCGGGAAAAAAAGGTGTCCCCCTCCTCCTCTTTGTGAGACGCGCTCTCGTGTGAGGTCTCATGGGTGGGATGGAGGGGGGGACTGCAAGAAATTAACTGGCAGACAGATTCTGTGGTGGCAAAATGCCCATTTCCACGAGCCATAATAAAGGGGCCACCCAGAACGCGGTGTAGCCTGGATGGTTCCTGCCCACCTGCGTGGCCTCAAATAATGCGTCAGCTCGTTTCCTCTCCTTTATTTTTCTTCCTGTTCTTCAATATATCGCCCTGTCTCTTCACAGATAAATTGGCTCGTATCACCTCTCACCTCGCCATAGCTCAAGCTACCGAGGAACCCGGAGTGGAGCGCGTGGGGACCAAAAATGCGAAAGACGCACACACATCAATCACTACTGTAGTTTTTGAATGCCAGTCATATTTAATGGAGTCACGGTTGTTCAACAGAGTCACTATTTCTCTGCTGACGGGCACTTAATTTATGACACGAATGCATCTCCGCAGTCACGACTTTTCGAAACGTCCCTCGTCAATTGAGTCAGAGTACATTCTGGAGGGTCATTGAGGACTCCATAGTCAAGGACTCGGTCAAACCCAATGTCGACCGGACCAAAGTGGCCAAGCTACACGGATCACTGATTGAAAAAGTTGCAAAACTCAGTGTCCATAGGAGATCACTAAATGCTGTAATGCTGATGCTGGACTTTCTCGCCCACTCTTGGCAACCTGACACCCAATTCTTGTATGCAGTGGAACTCGCATAATCGAGCGCGCTGTTGAAAAGAAGTCAATTCATCTAAGAATGTCAGCTTGGTATGATCCGATGGGTATTGATGAATAAAAGATATGTAAAAAAAAAAGCCTCACTAAATGCTGTTATTTTGGTGCTTAATGAGCCTCATTGCACCTTTTTAGTCCGCTCTGGGCAACCTCCGATTGATTCCTTGACGTGTGTTTTCGATACAATCATAATTATTCGATACAGTCATGAATTGCGAGTCTGGGCCAGGGTTGCCAGAGGAGCGCTTTTCAAGTGCATCTGGCCGATTCAAGAGGCCGAAAATGTTTTGGTATTGATGCAGTAGTGTTTGGCCTCATCTCAGTTAGTCTTGATCAACATTCTTGTTCAGCCATTTGACCGGTCAGGTTTCCGTGGCAACACTGCTACAGGGGATTCCTCCTGCCTATCCGACATAGCCATTGAGCACTGGATGGAGCCTCGATTGGACCGCTGAAAGACCATGAATTACTACTGCACGAGCATGGGATATAGTACAGAGGATTTTTATCCTTAACTTTTGCCTGATGTCTGGCCCTGGACATCCCCGTATATGTTGCCTCCACCACGCCCCAGACCACCCAGACGTCGCTAATGACCCCAGGCAGGACTGGCGCTCAAGTATCGGACCCACGCGAGGGTCAATGAAGTCTTCTTGGAGTCTTGGGAGGTGGGGAGGTTTTGGGGGGAGGGGGGGGGGGCACAACTTGGGCAGAGGAATGGGTTTCTAATTAGGGAATTCGTCCCTCTCTATTGGGTCTTTTTCCCCCAGGAGAGGAGAGGGAAAAAAAAAGTGGGCGGGCGGGCGAGTTGAAAGAGTTAAACAGAACTTTACTAAGGGCAGGTGCACTTTTACACATTACATTAGAGCACTTTGGGACGGTTTGAACGTCGAATCGACTGTTTTGAAACTGCTCCTTGACAGAATTGCCTCGTAGAAATGCTTGCTTGGGAGAGGGCGGCATCGACGTTGCTCTGACGACGCCACAACAATTGAGGAAAAGGCAAAAAAGTGATCTCTTTCCAATCTCCATAAATTCCTTCCCGTATTTAGCACAGAACGAAATCTCAGATGGGTTATGTTAAAAAGTTTTCAGCCATTACTTTGGAGGCGAGGGGCGAAACCTTCTCAAAACAAGGGATGAGCAAATGAGATTGAATGGGGAAGAAATAGCGGCGAGCTCAAACACTAACAGCAGTTGGACTGAGTGGAATTTGTAATTCTAAGCAGATGGCAAAGCGAAAACACACGCGCAGCTTTTTCTTTCCCTGCGGTGCTGGAGAAAATGAGGTTTGATGTGAAATCATCTCGTGAATGCAGCAAAGCTCGGGCTGGGGTTCAACCCGGAATGGCAGTAATTGATTCGCATTTTCTCCGTCAATGTCAGGGAGGTATTTGCGAATAATAAATAATAAACGGCAGGGGAACAGTTGACTGACATTTTCGCAGTCAGTGCAAAGTCAGAGTTGCTCATAACTATGCTTTTACCTTAAATTGTGTTCCCTTTGTTTGATTGATCTAAACACTATTGAAAGTACAACGCTGTAACTGTGCTGCTAAATTAGCTACTTCTACTAAAACTACGACCACTTTAACTATTACTTCTTTAACTGCTGCCATAACTGTTAGGGTACTTAAGCTTCTACTATAACTACTACATCTGCAGCTGCTACTCCTATAACTACTGCAAATATGAATACTTCTTCAACTAAGTTGTATCAACGATGTTGAACTATAACATGCACATATATTTTTTTCACGTCATCTCAGCCTGAAAAAGCAGCTCCAGAGAGGAGAATTTGCTGCAAAGGGCCTGGATTGAAGTAAGTTTGTCTTCTCAGGCCCTCAATGCCCAGCGAGGGTGACTTAAAAATGCCACTGGAAAGTGGGACGTTTACGCCTGTCACCCTGTACTAGAGTCATGATAGCTGTCCTTTAATTGTTTCTCCTGCTGAATGGGACCATCCAGTGAGTGATTGACTTGGAATTACTTGCTACTCTTCAGCGTTGCTCAATTTCACGTTTTTGTGTCACCCTGTGCGCAGTCCACGAGTCGGAGACCGCGCTGTCTTTAACATATGGCGACCGGAGAACGACGGGGTGGGTTACAGCGGGAGAGGCAGCAACCATGAACGTATTCTCAAGCGTGAACCCACAGATTCTTGCGCCAGTTCAAAGCTCTCGCTTTTTGGTGGGCAGAGAGGGAGAGAGAGGAGATCTCAGGGTGCGCGAGCACACCCACCCACACCCACACGCACGCACGCACGCACACACACACACACACACACACACACACACGAGGCTGGCTGAAGGAAATATATAGCGTACAGAGATGAGAGACTAACTCGTCCCTTGGGACTCCTCCTACTCTCTTCTGCCTTTCACAACTACTCCTCTTAACATTTGGCATTCGTATATTTTGCTTCAGACGTGTTCTTCTGACGTGAGCTCGGTTAAGTGGCTTTTCTTCCTTCTTCCCCTTAACCGTCAAGTCCGTCAATGTGCGTAGAAACAACATCAGTCTGCTCAGAGGAGTAACCACATTATGGAAATACGGTTACACATGATGACAAAGTATGTACATACATACTATATAGCATAATTTCTTCCTGTGAACTTCAGACTCTCTCCCTCGTCCCCCAGGAGAGAAGGCTCATATATACATGTAAACCACCTCTCGGAGTGACTTTATGACACCCTCACCTTGCTCTCTTATGTGTTTTTCACGGCAAATTGCTCTCTTTTTTCAGTGTGATATAGAAGTGACGATCATGCATAGGGGGAGCTAAGGCTGCACCCACACACCACGCATGCTCACAGGAGGGGGGAGGGGAATCGTCGGAGCCGTCAGCATCTCACTGGAGAGCGTCTTGCTGCATCCGCAGACAGTTTGCAGGCAAGTCCCACCCTACCCTTACTTACTTACTCGAGGTGTGCAATAGGAGAATGGCAGGCAGCACATGGTTTTTAGCCCCCCAAGGCCAGAGAAGGTTTATGTTTTATGCTCTCTGTATGTGTGCCTTCACGGTCCACTAATAGAGACATATCACGTTTCCAGCGAGACCTCAGAGGAGCTTGAAAACAAGGCCCTGGGGGCGCTTTTAAGCCTGGAGCTCCTCTTGCTGCTGCTGCCATTTCGCTTTGATGTTTCAGAGAGCGAGAATTGAGTTGGAGGATGAAGTGAGCACAAATTCTAGATGATCTTGGAGCTCTTTTATTCCTCCCTCCTCCCCCCCCCTGCCCGAAATAGACTTTCCAGTCGACTTTATATTTTTTATTTTTTTATTTTTTACTTGGAAAAATCTCATGGGATCTCGGGCGAGAAACCTCATCAACAGGACTCAGTCCCAGGGAGGCTCAAAATTTCTCTCTGGACCAACTAATTTTACTAAAACTGCGCAATAGATGATGTGGGGAACGAAAAAATTTTGCTCTCTCTCTCTCCAGCACGAGGCTTGAGCGGAGAGGAAGATTATTAAACCATGTGTCTTTTTTCTTTCCTGCCCCACGCATAAAATATGGCCCGGTGCCTTCTTCCCTCACCAATTCTCCGAGCTGCGAGTCTGTACAGTAAGAATTCCACATGCAATCTGTTCAAGGATGTGGAGAAGCTGCCTGCAACCACATTCAGTCTCTGTCGTCGCCCAAGGAGCTCCCCCATCTGTACGCAATAGTACTTTATAAAGTACACTTGTGCAATGCTGCAGAGTTGCGGTTCACACTGTATCGGTGGGGCTCCTTTTTTTCTGTTGGCCGCGCAGGTATCATGAGTGAGTCAGTCTTTTTTGGCTCCATGTAATTTTGGCTGAGGCAGCGTGCTTTAATAGAGCCATTATGACGTCCGGTCGAGGGGGGCTCAAACTGTTGCACGTTCTTGTGAGAATTTCCTCGATCGTTTGTCAGGAGGGGAGTGATCGAATTAGCGGGCGCTATTAATACATTCGCACCGAGCGATTCTTGGAATGAGCTCCTCACTTGAGGCTCCGGAGGCCTCGTCAGCTGACAACATTCCGGAGCACCGGGGCAACGTCTGGTCTGTGTGAGAAGAGTCTTCTCGCCAGTCCTCCGGCTAGGCATTATTACATGCGCAGCCACTCTTACGTAATGCGCATGCATGACTTTAAGCTGCGCAATACTCCGCCTTGGGGGGCTGATGAAACTCGTGAAAGTCGTCAACGTTGTCACGCGAATTTTGAGCACAGCAGAGGAAGTTGTTCTCAGAAAAGGCAAACACGTCCGCTTCCTCTCTGTGAACACGCATTTGGAGCAGGGACCGTATAGCACTATGGCCACACTATCATTGTCATGACTGCTAGGCTAGGTAGGTGTATTGCTAACTCACTATTATCTAAGTCGACGCATGGGAAGTTCGCAACGATATTTTGGGGAGGAAACAAAAAAAAAAGTGGATACTTTGGCACGGACACAAGGAGGCGTCTGGTGGAGGAGATTCTGCTCTCTTCAGGAGGCCGGAAAACAACTCTTTTGGTTGCACGGGACGATGGGGCTGTTGTGTGTGCTGGAGGACCTCCCAAACGTGTGAAAAGGTAAAAGAACAGACGCCCTCATTATCCAAACACTTTAGAAAACATTTACAGGGCTGGAAAACAGCTTCCTTTGGACCTTTATCTTTGCACGGGGTAGAAGGGAAAAAAAGGACCCGGTCCTCATGTACATGGTGGCCCGCCCGCACTGCAAGTCTTGGGACACCTATGAATTGGCCTCAGGTTCTCCTCATTGGAGCCCACACAATCTATTCTTGCGAGGAAGGTCAAGGTCAAACGCTACCGCACCCTGACCTCCCGTCGGCCTCGTCGAGGCTGTCACAGGATGGAGTAGAGCCAGGACGACCTCGTCCACTGGAAGAGGTTGCGAAAGGTCTTCGCAAATAAAGCGGTCTCCTACGTTTGCAGGCTAGTAATAATAGTTCTATAATAATACTGTTTGCTTAATGATAGCAAGAGTGTCGCAGCTGACTTGGTGAGCTGGATGGTTCCAGAGATATGAGCGTGGGTTGACTTGGTTGCCCTGTATGTGTACTCTTGACTAGTACTCGTACTCGTACTCACTGAGGTGATGGCTTAATTCGTCACAAGGCCGGGGGAAAAAAAAACGGTCGTGTCCTCTCCGCACTAATGACGAACTAAGTGCCTTAATGGACAATGGAGGTGGAAGCGAAGCTCATTGGAGCGTAGCTGCCTCCTTTTTTGACGCTTCTGGATCCATCTCCATCCAGAGTCCAGAGCAGCTGAATTGATATAAAAACGCAAATAACAAAGAGCCACACTTAATGCAGAGGCATCATTTTCCTCTCTGCTAGGTTGAAGCACTTCAGGCGTGAACTTTATCGCTATATTAAGGTAGATTTTCATCTGCAGTGCTCAAAAGTCGCCTCTTTTTCCCGCATTGGATTAGCGATGAAGATGATAAATGTGATGCAGGAAAGAACCTCGAACCCTCCCTAGAAAAAAATGACAGCTCGAACAAGAAGAATCAACATAAACGATGACTTCGTGAGAAAGAGCGTTCCAACTGAGTGATAATTGGAGAGACGTAATAACCTCTTCAGGTCGGGCTGCACTTATAAGCTGTTCATGCCTGATGGAGCTCGGCATAACAATAATAATCATAATAATGACGGGCACATGGAGAGAAATCTCAGATGCTTCTCTGCGGGCGCACCTTGCTCAACCGCGCAAATCCCCACCTGATGGGAATTAAGATCTAGAGCTGTTTGACACCGCAATCTATTTCTCCATCTCCATACTTAACAATCCCCAGCTCTTTTTTGGAGGGGCCTCCTCTCCTCGGCGAGAATCGCGCTGATGGATGGATGGTTGGACTCGGCGATGACGACAACACAAGAGCAGACCTGATAAATAGATCGGTGTCTGGCAGAGCGAGCAACGAATGCGTGTTTTTCTCGGACCTTTTTCCACGGAAAAATGCTGCTCGCGGCGGAGGTGGAGGTGGAGGCGGCGAGCGCGGCCTTCTTATAGATGGCACGTCAAGATGAGGTGGCCGTAATTGTTGAATTATGATCCATCCACTCACATTAAGAGGAGACACCCGATCCACACGAGATGCCAAATATCGCAGGAGCAGCAGGTGAGATCTATTTTTGCAGCAGCCCGGACGAGGCCATGTTGGCACATCCCGCCCGACTCTCTTTTGGCATTTTTGGTCACCCTCTGGTCACATCTGACGAGACGCCATTTCAGACCCTCTTCTTGGGCAGAAAATTCACCTCTCTCCGGAGCTGCGGAGGGAGACGATGCAAAAGTACTGCCGGACGTCCTCGTGGGTCACCCTGTAACGTCATGATACCTACGTACTTGTTGCCAGCTCCGTCACCCGGGGCCTTTTTTTCGCTCTCGCTCTCACCCCACCCATTTTCTTTCCCGCGACACCCATTGAGTTGCAGGAGAAGACTGAACCGTCGGTGTCGTTCGCGCCCCTTTTGTCGGAGGGCAAGGGAAGCACCGACTTTTGTGTGTGTTCTTCGTCTTCGTCGTCCCCCCCAAATGACGAGAGCTTTTTATTATCGCCGTCTTCTTGACGTCTTTTGTGAGACTTTTGCAGTAACAAACGATGCCTGCTGAGACTCACCTTACACCCCATCCTGGGGTGGTCGGTTTTTTTCACCTCGCCCACTTCGTCCTGGGCTTTGCAGAGATCTCTTTTTTCTTTTTTTTCGTGCAAAACAGTGGGACCGAAGTCCAATTTGAGGACCGACTTAGTGCCTTCCTGCGCGATTCGTCTTAGATCCACTCTTTTTCTTCGAGCTTGGACGCTTCTGCTTCTTGTGAAGAAAAAAAAAGGTACCATTTGCATGAGTGAAGCAACTAAATTGGAGTTCCACTGTAGCAACCGACACAATGGATGCACGACCCAGTGTACTAATAGTAGCTTGTTCTCTCATTCATAGAAACGAGTATGAATGAGAGCTTTCTCTGTGAGAGTGGAGGGGGGTCGAGTGAAAAAAAGTCATGTACGTGTGTACATCCTCTACAGGGTGTGTCAGCGAAATGGTGTCACGCGGATAACTGCATCCAGAGCCGCAATTGATTGCATGACGAAGATCATGCTGCGTGAGCAAGATTTGTCCAAGGGAACAACTTCATTCTCCAGTCTTCCAGAAGACACTGGCGCTGACATCCTCCCAGATCCTGGCCGAGTGACACAAATTCGCGGATGCGCCCTGTATCCCAAGGACATTGGCATGACTCGTGTAGCAAACTAAGAGTGTACCTGAGCAGCACTTTCGCTTCCAATCTTGAAATGCATCGAGGAAGTGCGTGCGTGTGAAGTCTCTCTTGTGTGGGATTCTTCTGTCTGAAAAGGTCTCGGCGACGACCAAGACTCTGTGTGTGAGGTAGAGAATGACCGTCGAAACTTTAGGGGGGGAGAGAGAGAGGGTGAGACGAATTCATTCGTCACATCGCAACATAACAGAGAAGAAAAATGTATCCGTTGCTTTTGCTGCAAGAAAAAAGAGAGAAACGCACAGTGTGTGCGTGTAAAAACAACCGTGATAGATAAGGAACTCCCCTAAATACTGAGATTCTTGACTTTACGATCGATTGGAGATAGCAGCAATTAGGAGATCTTGGAGGAAATTAAGAGAGCTCAGTGATGGCCTCCGTCACAGTCGTCGAATGGATAAACCGTGTACACACACACACACACATACGAGAAAAAAGAATAAACCGACCAGTGAGATATGAGACTGTCAGTTGCCATTACTCGTACAGAAGCAAGTGCTGCTCAGTACAACATTGAATAAATCAATCCCATCCAGTGCAAATAACGTACAAGATACCTAACGACGCGGGCTAATTTGTTGCTACTGCGCCATGCGTACTCACAGTGGTGGGAAGGGGGGACATCCCACACTCCTCCACGAGAAGAGCAGTCACGCTTTGCACCCCCCTCGCTTCTTCAGTGCCCCGCTGCTCTCTTTTTTGCGCTAACGACCGTCGCAAATTCTGTAGAACGCTGCACACACACACACACACACACACACAGGAACTGCACACGCACGCGCGCACACATGCACACACGCCTCATTAGGAAATGGGTCGAACAATGATGACATCATCACCCCCACATCGGATTTTGGCCCTCTACTAGATTCTCTCCCGCCCTTTTCAAGTGGACATTTTTCTTCCACACACAGACATTTTGTGCACGCACACATTGTGAAAGCTTTTTTTTTCTCTCCACCGCTGAACAGTGCGTATACGTGTATGCATACATACATACATACATACATATCGCTTCCCCCCCCCCCCCTCCAACCCTCCACATCCACGAATCAGCCACTCAAAGCAGTGAAAAATCGCTTCACTCTTGATACACAGAGCTTCGCTGTTGTGTATTCCCGGACAGACGATCTAATATTTTATGGCTCAGACTTCCCAATGCTGGCACAAGCAAAGTTGTGTACGTGGCATCATCATAATTCGAGATGATAATCGGCATAATTGGACTGCCTCCGGACCAAGCAAAGAGCGATATGTCTGAGTGAAAGAAAGTAAGAGAGAAGAGGGGCCTTCCAGCATTGATCCTGCCTAACCGCGCCTTAAAAGTAAGTAGGTAGACAAGGAAGTGGTGGCAAAGGCTCAACACGATAAATGACCTTACATTTGTCACCATAAATAGTCAGAGCGGAGGTAGCAGGAGCAACTCTCAACGTAGACGTCCTACATGTACTACATGTGGGTACCGTAGTTGTTGTGGGGGGAGAAAATCCTTCCATCCACACAACAGTGCTGCTCAATAGACGGGAACTTGGACTGCACGTTGGCCTAACAGCCCTTCACTCATTGCACTGCTCAGCGGCGAAGTAGTGATTCTATGTGGTCGCTTTGGTCTTTCGCCAGTATAATTGTGACCATTTCTAATGTTTCAAACTGTATCGATTATGTAAGTCGGAGAACCCGAGCTTGTCGAGAGTGGGCTGAAAAAAGTCGCAATGAGGATGACTTAGTGTCAGTTGATTACAGTATTCAGTTAGCCTTAATAGTTAGCATCAAGTCACACTCTTTTAAGTATGAATCCTGGAGCTTGGCCACTTTGGTCTGGTTTCAGTTGGGCTTGATCGAGTTCTGGATGACCCCTAAAATGCATGGTGCCGGATTCACTTCTGCCAGTTCTATCAAATACTTTTTCTTAAGGATTAATCAGCGTCTAATTCTGGCCTGGTCATAGTTGGGCTTACAATCAATGACCAAGAGTCCTCGACGACCCTTCAAACTGTCCTGTAATCATATCCGTGCCCTGGACTCATTGAAAAATCTTGACTTTAGAAGTGTGTCCGCCACAAGTGCAGAAGTGACCACGTCGAATACATTGACTACTGTAACTTACGCATGCGTCCTGCTGAGAAAACCAACCTCCGGCATCGTTTGTGGGCAAGCAAGGATAATACATTCATTTGCGCATGCACTTCTGCATTACTTACTTCTTCCGTACTATTACTAATGCGATGCAAGTGAGGAAATCTTGAATGAATTATGCTTCCTTCTTCGCTGAGTCATCATTCATCAGTTGCATTTGCCGAACTATCCATAAGGATTAATGTCACGCACACATGCGTAATGAAAGCGTTCAGAGCAGCGTCCACTCGACCGAGAGACATCGTTTATTTTCCCTCATTTGTTCACGTCTGCCCACTTTCCGAGCGACGCCCGCGCAAAAGTTAGCTTAAAAAAAACCCCACTTTTTTAAAAAGAGTGCAGGGCTACAGCTTCTCCACCCAGAAGCACCTGCGGAGGTGCTGGAACAGCAGCAACAACGCCATTTCTCTCTAATCTCGGTCATTATACTGGGCTCTGATGATAAGAGAACATTTTCTTAAGCAGCCGTTGACTTGTCACACATGGTTGAGCCGGAGGGTTGAGGGCCCGTTTATGTGGAGCCCATTCCCAGATAATGTGCGTATGCATTCCCCGGCCAGACAGAGAGGGAGTTCTTTGCACTCATCTCACTGCAAAATCTGATAGCTTTTTCTTCTTCTGCTCCCTTCAATCCAGTTTGAGGCCATATAATGAAGACACAGCATTGGAACATGTGTTCTCGTCCACGTAATGTGAACCTTAGGTGAGCCTCTCTAGACAGACAGGTGTAATTTGCCCCGTCTCACGTCGCTAAATCGGAAAATAATTCGAGGGGGGGGAGGGAAGACCCGGAGGGCCGCCGGGGCCGGGGCCGCCTAATGGCCAATGAACCTCCTGCTTGCTTCTTGCTGGAAACTCTGACTGTAGCAGAGAGTATGAGCCAAAAACAAAGTACTGCTGGGGCAGGGGGAGAAAACGCCCTTCCGACAAAGGAAATTTCACGCTCATAATTTAGAGCGCTCAGGCTGCAATTTTGATATCACTACGGGAAGAAGAGTTGAGACATCGTAGGCGTGAGAGGGTGGGGGTGTTGTTAGAAAATTATCGGGGGGGGGGGGGGGGGTTGATGGATGAAGTTACCCCCATCAACCCCGTAAAAAAAGGGCCGAAAGTGAGGACGTAATTATTCAAACTGCCCTTTTCTGTCCTGAAAGCAGCAAAACTTTTCGCTATTTGTTGTAAATTTCAG
>JAAUXU010019996.1_pt1 | contig 22945 bp, 23 predicted proteins | sample 7278151 | NCBI WGS metagenome assembly JAAUXU01 (sample SAMN14350113, study PRJNA611818) | marine sediment metagenome | isolation source: surface marine sediment (1.8m) | place: French Polynesia: Moorea | collected 2018-08 | reverse complement strand
CAGAAAACGAACGAACGAACGAACGAACGAACGAACGAACGAACGAACGAACGAACGAACGAACGAACGAACGAACGAACGAACGAACGAACGAACGAACGAACGAACCAACAAACGAACGAACCAACAAACGAACGAACCAACAAACGAACGAACGAGCTTATTAGCAGTCAGGGGGGAGGGGGACAATAACAGAGCAGTGGAAATATTTCTTTATGCCCAGACAAGCAGAAAGACTCCTCATCCGTGAGTTACATTGTGGCTATGAAGGAATTTGCCTGTCCCAGGACCTTTTTGTCCCCAGGTACGGACGCTGCTGTCACACTTTGGCTGGCAAAGAAACATTGCTCAAGAGCTGAAGTGACTTTGAAGCAAAACAACGTTAAAAAGTTATCATTGCCGACGGCGGTTTGAGCCTTTGGAGGGGCAGAAAAGACAGGGAGGAAAAAAAAGCTGACAACTTTGCGTGCTTCTGTGCACAGATGGAGGCGAGAGCGCCGAATTCCGGGAAATCAAGGCCAGGTTTTTGGTCCAGGGCGCCTCGTGCGGATTCCCAATAAGTAAAATGTTGGCTCTGCGGTCTCGCCCGACGCGTGCGATTATCGCTTGGGGAGAAAAATCGCTGCGGATTTTGCCTGCCCTCCGTGTAAAGACAGGCGTCGCCGCTAGAGGACGCTATTGTGCAGGCACTGGCGACGACAGCGCCATCTATTAAATCACTTCCGGCTTATGCAACAACAACAAACAGATGATAAACGGAGAGGAGCAGAAAAATACGGCAGACGAACGTGAGTCACTTGACAAAGACCAAGTTCTCGTTGGCCTTGGACATGGCCGGGCTCTGCAGCTGGATGGCGGCGAACGCCAAGCCGCTGACGAGAAGGCTGTCAACAACGGCCGTTGTCTGGTGCCGTGGAGGCGGCGGAGGCGGCGGCGGTGGCGTCTTCGCCTTGGAGCGACTTCGGCAGCGATCTCCCATCTTGGTCTCGGGGAAGGAGTCGTCGGCCTTCTTGCAGGGGCTCGTGACCAACGATTTGAGGCACCTGGACTCCGAGCTCGGTGGAGCCTCCGGAGAGTAAGTGAGGTTGGAGTTCTAGTGCTTGCCAATGAGCAAGCGAGTAAGCTGTCACACCACATCTGCTCTCTTTTCTCAGGGATTTTCAACCGCCTCCAAGCAAAACCGCTATGTACTCGATGTTCCTGAACGTCCAAGGCCGTGTGCTGTTCGACGTGATCCTCTTCAGGGGACTTCAGCCAGACCAGGTGGTGTTGGACTGCGACCGGAGTGTGAGCGAACGACTCTTGAAGCATTTGAAGATGTACAATCTCCGCCGAAAAGTAGACATTGCACCTCTGGCCGATCACGAAATTCTCGTCGCGTTCAATCAAAAGGATTCTTCCAAGCTTCTGCCGACAATCGATCAAGACGACGTGATTTCAGCCGTGGATCCGAGGGTGTCTGACTTGGGCCTCAGAATCATAGCTCCGACAGGCTCCCTGGACGAACTGTTGGATCAACATCCTACCGATGATTATCGGTCGCTGCGCCATCGCTTGGGTGTGTGCGAGGGTGCCGACGAGATCCCCCAAGGCAACTGTTTCCCCTTGGAGTACAACGCCGATTTCATGCATGGGGTCAGCTTCCACAAAGGCTGCTACGTGGGCCAAGAGCTCACGGCTAGGGTCCATCATACAGGGGTAGTGCGCAAGAGAATCATGCCGCTGAAGCTTTTGCAAGGGCAGCAGCATGTGGAGAAGGACTCGAACTTGACGGACGAGAACAACAAAAGGATCGGCAAAGTTCGCGGACAGAGCGGAGAATATATTTTGGCGCTCACGAGGGTCTCTGAGGCTTTGGCGGCCAAGGAGATCAGCGTCGACGGCGTCAAAGCCACCCTTACCAAGCCGTGCTGGTGGCCCAATGAGGCGCCAAAGCGGAGACCATTTTCAAGCGAAGAGTCATCATAGCACACTCACACACGTTCAAGTGTCGTCAAAAGTCAGACGAAGACCAGTGATACGTCCAATATGATTGGATTCCTACCTATTTCCTCGACGAATCTTAGTGTCAGCTGTCCCACGCTGAGCGTACCCACGACAGGCAACTTCCTTGTGAGGTTGTAGTTGGACTCCCAGACTGTAATGAAGCGGCCAGACTCGGCCAGCAAGTTATTCTCGCCTATGGTGGCTAAAGTAGGCGCGTTGTACGCCGCATTCTCCGTGAACTCCATGAAGAAAAGGTGTCTTGTTTTGTGTCTCACACTCTTGCAAACACAGGAAGAGTTATCAAGCGCTTATCTTTTGTCCCCCCTCTGCTTAATACGCACATGCGATCCGTAACTTTATAGCACCCTGTCTATATGGGGTGAGAGAAAACCATAGATAAGAGGCTCGGACATAAGCATGCGACCGCGCTCACACAAACGCTCTCAGAGTGCGTCTATGCCCACCCTTTGCTCTTCTCAATGCTGAACTTGCATAGAAATTATTGGCCTTTCGTTAGCTCTGAGTGCTTGATTGTCCCCAATTAAGTGAGTCCACATAATGACGAGCGTCAGAGTTAACGAACTAGTAAATGAACTTAATAGCTGCAATGCTCTACACGTCTCTGATGTTACTTTCCACTTGCAGAACAATGATTGCGACACGGTCGTTCCAGATGGTGATGAGATGTCGGAGGATGTTTCTCTCCAGCTCGTCCACTCTTCATCAGGATCACGACGAATTCACTCGACAAGCGGAGGAAGAACGAAAGCGCATGAACGACAAAAGTCGCCGTGACGATGAGGACGATCAGTTGCGCAGGTCTCTCCTCACAGCGTCTCTGACTTTCGTCCCTGCCTACGGGTGGACGTCGAAGGCCGTCAAAGCAGCCGTCAGAGACCTTGGACGCCCGGAGACACTAGCTGGACTAGCTGGCGGCAATCCCGGTGTCAGTCTCGTCCATCATCATCTCGAGGAGTCTGAGGAGAAACTGGAGGAGGAGTTGAGGTCCTGGAGCCACAAGACCGAGGACTTCGACATCCTCCGTACTGGCATCGAGACTCGCCTGCGCATGAACGTACCGCTCATAACTCGCTGGAGCGAAGCGCTGGCGCTGATGTCTATGCCAGACAACGTCCAGAACTCCCTTCAGCTTGATCTCAGTCTGGTGGACACACTGTGGCACTATGCCGGCGACGAGGCGGTCAACTTGGACTGGTACGCCAAGCGATTGGCGTTGTTGGCTGTGTACAAGGCTACTGAGCTGGCCATGATTCAAGATCAGTCGGAGGACTTTGCTGAGACGTGGGCTTTTCTCGACCGTCGATTTGATGAGCAAGCTGAGCTAAGGAGACTCTGGGATGGTGCTGGAGACTTTAAAAGTGTACTTGGTGGTGTGGCCGCCACTCTACAAAACATGGCTGATGTCCGGAAGAAGTGATGGATTGTCAATATAATGCTCTCCCGATCCATCTGCGACGCTGCGAAAGGGTTTGCAGAAGTAAGTTAAATGTCTGCTTCATATGTTTCAGGCGACATGAGTGTCTCCCGTGATCGACCTAGTCCTCCCTATAGCAAGAACTATTCTCAAGAGCAAGATGACAAGCTACTGGAGCCATTCTCATACTTGCTGCAGGCAGGTTAACACAGAGAACCACAATGCAATTGATAGTTGGAAACTGGAGCTCTCCTTTGCAGGTCCCGGGCAAAAATGTGCGCAAACAGTTGCTCAGGGCATTTAACGCCTGGCTGAAGGTACCCGATGACAAAGCTGAGAAGATTGGTGACATTGTTCAGATGCTGCACAACGCAAGCCTCCTTCTGGACGACATCGAGGACAACTCGTCAATGAGGAGAGGGATCCCGGTAGCGCATAAGGTTTGAGTGGTGCCAATTCTGATCTTTCATTTCTTACTCAAAGAACCTTTCTTCAGTGCTGTCTTTACTCGTCATTGCTGTGCCGCTCAACGCGAAGTGTCACTTAACGTGGGTTTCAGTGCACTGAAATAGTGAATGCACCTACTGTATGTATCTCTCCTTTCCTTGGAACCCTCACTTGCACATTACTTCATTGGGATTGTAGCCTCATTCGATAGGTAGCAAGTCGTGACAATGCAGTCGATGCGAACGCCACTGATCCTTCCAAATCAAAACTGCCCGTTCCTGCTCTCGTCCACGGCCAGCTGTTCCCGACACGGAGGTACTGTATGTCTCGAGATATCATAGAGGTTTTCGTTACGGGGTGGCAGCATGCCGTGATGACCATGGTGCGCTGGTATTTGGATTATCTCGAACGCAATCTTGTTCTTCTGCGTTGAACAACTGCCACTGATGCTGGTAAATGTGCTAAAGACCAAGCATCTGGGCCTTCAGAATCCCGTTGGCCTTCTCGTGTCAGGCCATACGGACTTTTCGGCATCTTCGAGAAACTCTGACAATCCACTCAGGTAGACCCATTTCTTATACATCCCCACATGCACGAGAGAGTTTAGCTAAGTCTACAGGGACTCCTCACAGCAAATCTTGGCATTGGTCAGAGTTTCGGTGTTGCCTCCCCTGGAGTCGATGAGACACCTGCAGGAGAAGTCCCAACAGGATTGTGCGACTTCTTTCGTCTGGCTCTCATCTCCTGTGAGGAAAACTTGTTAAGTGCTTATCACGTCTTGTGCACTCATTATTTCTGAAGTATACAACTTGGTCACCTCTTTGCCAGAGTAGATCAGTGTCTCCTTGGTCACCGCGTCCAAAATATGCCGTATGATATTGATGCAACCCTTGTTGCTTTGGTAAAAACATAAAATGTTGTGCCGTATCCCGACTTTTCGTCTCAATCTAGCCTTGCATATTTCGTCTCAACTCCTGATTCATCTCACCTAGCTTAGTCTCATGGTCTACACTTTTGATAGCCTCACTTGCTGCCATCTGATCTTGTTCACCGGCACCGATCTAACCCTAGCTGCCGTGTTATTAGTAAAAATGTGGCAAGAAAGGATCTCCCTCTGATGATAGAGGCTCCACAATGGTAAATTAAGCATCAATGAGTTGAAACAGGGTTTGAGACAAGAAATTTATGTAAGATGAATTGCACTGACACACAAAAAGATAAGACAAACAGCACTCAGACAGAACCTAATGAGACAAGAAATATGCATTAGATGAACTGTTCTGACACAAAAAGATGACACTGAGACAGAACCTTGTGAGACGAGCCACATTGAGACGCAAAGTCTGTGAATCAAAATGTGCATGGTCAAAGATATCTCCTGATCCATTGGAAAATTTGATTGCTTGAATGCCTGAAAGGATTAAAAAGTACATCAAACTTGAGGGAGCCTACATTGGGAGGTGAAAAAAAGTTTTTGGCACTGTGTAATCAATTTATTGATCACTTAATTGAGGCAGTGTCAATTTCTTGACATACTGTGGAGTTGATTTTTCACTCCTCGAAGTCAATCTTGCTTCAGACCGGAGTTTTCTTCCGCAAACTGAACGAGCATCTCTGTTGAAGGGGCCGTCGTGAAAGCAGCCACAATTGCTTCCTCACCCTTGATCAGGTTGGCGTCCGCGAACGTCTTGCTGTCCTTGATAAACCTGGCTCTCTAGATAGTGTCGATCGCCAGCTCAGAGCCCGGGGAGGCTGGGGCAGCAGTCATTTCAGTTTCGGGATAATTTTTTTTGTTTCTGCGTCCCTCGACGAAGAAATTGCATGAAGATTCATATTTTTTGTCGCGTGCAGGTGTACGGCATCCCCAGCGTCATCAACACCGCTAACTACGTGATGTTCATCGCCCTGGAACGCACGATCGCCTTGGGTCACCCCGAAGCCGTCCGTGTGTACTCGGAGCAGATGTTGGAACTGCACAGAGGTCAGGGCAAGGAGATCTACTGGAGAGACAACTACCATTGCCCAACGGAGGAGGAATACAAGACCATGACCATAGGGAAGACAGGTACAATGTCTGGAGTCACATGCGTCCACCAAGCCCCCTGTCTGGGACCACCCATAGCTCTACTGGACTCACGCTGTCCGTGGTCGCCAAGCTGTTCTTCACCGCCACCCTTGCTGCTCACGCGCGCCACGAACGTGTCCCCCCATACTCTAGGCAGTTACGCGCTGCCTGGCGGAGCACCTGAAAAGCAGGGGTGATGTAATCAAATTTCAAGCGGCCTCTTTCAGTAGAACTCTCTTATCAAGAGCTCTGAGGTTCTCTCTGCCTCCTCGTGTAAGTAAATCGGTGGCTGCTTTCTTCCTTCTTGAAACTTTGAAACGCCCCTAAAGTTTGGCCTTCTTATATTTTCCTCCGTCATCTTGCTGCCATCAACCAGGAGAGACAGGGTGAGAGAATTGTACCCAACTTTCGCCCGCTTCGCATCAAAATTTCGTCCTCTTGCGGTTGCATGCAAAAGTTTCCCCCCGAAAAGAGAATTTGCTCACATAAGTAGAGGTTTCACAATTACTCTGCCCTAGCAGAAAAATTGTACGTTTGAGCTGTCCCTTAACGGACGAAAATAGCACTTCTTTCTCCTATTTTCTACGCGGTAAAACTCTCCCAAGCGTCTTGTTTGTCCTTACATCATACAGGGTGTTGTAAATTTCACTGTTTCCCTGCTCCATCCTAATGCAGCAGACAGAATTCGCTCTCTCTTTCCTCCCCCTCCTCCTCCTCTTGATGGAGGTGGTTAAATTTATTGAGCTTGTAAAAAAAGAAGCCTTAAAAGAAAAAGTAAAAAGTGGTACAAGAAGGCGCAGCAATCGCTGGAGTAGATAGGAGAGGAAGAGAAAACAAAGAAAGCCTAATTAATCGTCGGGTTTCTTCCCTACTACTCTCCTAACATGGTTCAAGGATGCTCTTGGCACTCTTTTCTCAGGGCCATAGCGGTACATATGGGCTAGGCTAGACCAAAAAATGAAAATTTTGGAATGTGACTGAGTGCATCTTAGGTTTTGTTACGTAATGCCAAAAGGTAAAGGTGTAGTCAAATATATTGGAACACCCCACCCCCCTTGCAGTAAAGTCATACTACATAAATGCTGTACATAATAAAGTGCTCAGATTTGGAAGGCCCAGGGACAAAGTTAAAAACACTGTTTTCAGTCTCATTTGACTAGTGTTTCAGTTTAGCATCTGGGCAGTAACTAAGCAGGTTCACATCAATTTGAGAATGTTAACCTAACATCCTTTTGTACTTTGAAGGTAGAGGGGACCCGAAAACTCGGTATTTTCATTCCATTTGACTAAAATGTCTTGAAATGGATTCTTGTGACAAATCTGGGATGCCACGAGAGATTAGAAATTGACCTGGCGTAATATGCACATTAGCAGCAGATGAGGGCTTTATTCTCTCTTCAGGCGGGCTCTTTAACCTGGCTGTTCGGCTTCTGCAGCTGTTCTCGTCTTCGTCCGAAGACTTCACAGAGCTGGCCAGCTTGTTAGGGCTCTACTTCCAGATCAGAGATGACTACGCCAACCTCTGCCTTGACGAGTATGCCAAGAACAAGAGCTTCGCTGAAGATTTTACTGAGGGAAAGTTCAGCTTTCCTATAATATACGCCATAAGGTTAGCTTAAGATGACGTGCTCAAAATCGTGAGCACCTTCTTGATGCCCAACTTTCCTCCTTTTTAGGCAGCACCCAGCGGACAATCAGCTGATGAACATCTTGCGCCAGCGCACGTCTGACATTGAGGTGAAGACGTATGCGGTCTCGCTCCTCCGCAAGGCCGGAGCTTTCGACTACACCAAAGAGGTTTTGGAGGAGCTCGATTCCAAGGCCAGAACCGAGATCAAGAGGTTGGGAGGAAACGATCAGCTCATAGCCATCCTGGACGATCTCAAGAACTGGGCAGAATAGCCCGAAGCCTGGCTGCATTCCACATTTCCACTTTGATTTCTTTACCCCCCTTCTCCGTGCCTGTGTTCTACTTGCAATGTCACACCACGTGTATCTTCCCGCACAAGTGTTCAGAACGATCAAGAGGGGGTATAGTCAACCATCATCGCAATGTCACATGTGCACGTTGCTTCTACGCAGAAGTGGTTTTAAGTGTTTTCCATTTACTGTAACCGTGCTGACTGCGCTGTTAGTAAATATGAATTCGTTGCGCTAAGTACTGTATGTGAAATTACCTCATTGCATGGACATGTCTGTGCCTCCTGCATCCTCAGAAACGGCGTTGCAGGGGAGCAACAGCAAGCGTGTTGGGGTGAAAGCGTCGTTGCCGTCAAGGGCGGGGGTGGCTGGGATCTCGTGTTGAAAAATGACAATTTAATGGAATTGCAGCTGCATTGGGTGTTGGTGAGCTCGCAGCCGATTGGTTAGGGCGCCAAGAAAGCATCCAACAAGGTGGTCTTGTCTCTCCTCCCCATGTACTTCCTCCTCGTGTCACTCATCTTGGTTGCCTTCCCTTGTACCACCCATTGACCCCAACTTCCCCCCTTGCCTCCCGTTATGGAACCCCCCTTGGGAATTGTTCGCCCGCGCATTGTGGGAGGCACTGAACGCACATTGGCGTAACAAAGAAACGATGCAGAGAGGAAAGTTATAAATACAAGTAAGCTTCTTTTCACTCATAGAAGCAATCTCGGGATTAGTAAAAATCCGTGATTTGCTCCTGGATATAATATCTACGTACAGCATGTTAGGCTAGACCCTTTTTTATCTCTTGCGACGTGTTATATTTGATGCAAGGCTATATAATTAAAGACTTTCAAGTGAAATATAGTGAAAAATGACATGAGTTTGGGTCCCCTCTCCGCCTTTAAAAGTTCAATAGACACAGTGCAAAAGATGTTAGATCAACATTAAAAATTTAATATGGACCTGCTTAGTTACTTTCCAGATGCTAAACTGAAGTACTGTAGTCAATCAAAACTAAAAACAAAGTGTTTGTAGCTTTGTCCTAGGGCCTTCTAAATCTGAACACCTAGTTGTCTTCTGAGAAGGGGATCAATTTTTTTTAACCATTTGACTTCATCTTCTCCATTTGGCAACTCAGCACAATTCCAAAATTTTCGTTTATTGATCGAGCCTACGATATATTCTACTAGCACATCGCCCCCGCCTCCCGGGGTGTGAAAAGTGCCCCTGCCCCAGCCTCTCCCTCCCCCCCCCCCCTGGATGGCAGAAACCAGCCGCGGACAGACAGACAGACAGACACACACACACAGACAGGGTACATAAAAATAGATGAGTACGTAGTCCCCTTGTATGCACTAAAGACGTATTTTGTAAAGGCTAAGCTACATACGCCGTTACTACATACAGACGCACGCACGGACAGGCAGACACACACGCACACAAAGACAGAGTACATGAAGTCCTTGCGCTTTATATATATACATAAGGCTAGGTCGAAAATTGAAATTCCCCATGGGTGCCCAAAATTTGTAACCACCTACCATTTGAAGACTTTGTAGTCAAATAAAAGTGAAAAAAGGAGTTTAAGCTATGCCCAAATGCATTTAAAGTTGCACAATACTATAAAATAAGTCAAAAAATTTTTCTTCAGGACTTGCTGTAAAATATTTTTCTGACAAACTGGAGCACATCAGCATTTTGGTCAGTGATTTTCACCCAGTTGGTCTACTTTCACAGCAAATTTACTACAGTAGCTTACTACATAAATTTCAAATCAAGTTGGGCAGAGGTAAACACAATTTTTTTCCAAAGTATTTGACTACATCTTCATCTTTTGAGCCCTTGTAACAAACCCCAGCCGCCATCAGTGAATTTTCAAAGTTGACCCCTTTTCGACCTAGCCTAATATACATTAGATATAAAGTCACGACCACGTCACGTATTTAGCCCAACCTGGATTTTGAAAGTCTCATGTGCTTACCAGAGTAGCTTTCCCAACCAGATGGTAGTCATATAGGTATTAGTATTGCATGCAAGTTTGAATGACACAGCACAATATGATTACTTATGAGTGAAATGTTGAAATTTCATGATGCAAAAGTATATGAACCATTACATCAGCTATTGAAAACTTGCAAATGTTTCCCCCCGTGCAATGTTAGTTACTAAAATTCAACATGAGGTTTGCTCATATTCGTTTACATATGATTCATGAAGCATGTAGTCCCTAGGCATCGTTTGCAACAATGGCTAAACCCATGGAGCTGTCCAATGGCATCAAGGATTCCATTGTGAACCTCCATAAGGCTGGGGACGGGTGCCGAAAAATTGCCAAGGCCATCACCAGGCCCCTCTCAACTGTCAAGGCATTTCTCACTCGCTACAAGGTTCGTGGCCACATCCATAATTTGAGGAGACCAGGCAGGCCCCAGAAGCTGTCACCAGGGACGGTTCGGAGGGTGGTCAGGGAGATGGAAAAGAACATAAGAACAACGGTGAAGACTGTGAGAGAGAGTTTGGAAGAGGCTGGGACATCTGCCTCAAGGAAGACAATCAAAAGAGCATTGCATCATGCTGGTCTGAAATCTCTTCGTTCTCGGAGAACCGCACTCTATCAAAAATGCCACCACAAAGCTCGTCTGGAGTTTGCCAAAAGGCATTCGGAGGAGGGAGAGGACTTCTAGCATCGTGTTCTGTGGTCTGACGAAGCCAAACCGGGGTTGTTTGGTCACAATGATGTCCAAAAGATCACGAGAAAGCGTCAAAAGGCTTTCAACCCGAAGAACGCTGTTACCACCATTAACCTCAACAAGGTGGTTGGACGGATGACAGGGACTGGCTACGTCAACATCATTAAGGAAAATCTGATGGAATCGGTAGAAAAGCGCCGACTTGGTGAGAATTTTATCCTTGTTCAAGACAGCGATCGCAAACGCACATCGTGAATTGCTAAGTGCTGGTTTTAAGATAGTGAGATTCTGGTGTTGGACCTCTAGCAGGAGCAAAAAAGTTCGGGTTCATGCCCGAAAACCCAAGACTTGAACCGAATTGGAGCATTTTGCCATTAAAGAATCCCAGCAAGAGTTTGCGAGAAACTTGTTTTCAGCTACAATAAGCGTTTGTCTGAAGTAACATCAGCAAAAGGACATGCAACAAATGATTGCATGATTGAATGTTGGCGTAGTACTTTTGTTCAGTTCAATTGTCAGTTTGTATCCAACAGTGCCCATGTCCTTTAACATCGGCACTGTTGAGCTGGACATTGGGCTCTTGATGCTGACCGATATAGGTATGTATTATTATAGTTATATATATAACATTTATTATAGTTATATAAATACCTATATTATAGGTATAGCTTATTAGAACCTTTTTTAGAGCTTATTAGAAATTTGTGCATGTCAGATGACTAGTTTGTGATTTATAATCTAAAATGTGCAAAATCTAGGGTGGGCTAAATACTTTCGGCTATGGCTATGCATTACTGCTGCGGGATATACTTTGAAACTCTAAAACACCCGCGATCTGCCACTGCTGCTCCTCCAGCAACTCCGCTGTCCTGGTGTAGAAACTCCTCCTCTGCCATGCCAACTGGTATCCACCCAAGTGATTTCTATTGCACGCGCAGACTATTTGTGCACTGCTTTAGTAGAGACACACATATGTACGTATGTACTACTATATGCTAGCTCTGTACATGGAGAGGAGCGAGGACAAAAGAAGAAAGTCACACAAGGAAATACAATTAAGCTTATTTTTTTATGGCACCAATCTCTGGACTAGTAATTATCGTACATAATTTGCTGCTGCTGCGTCTCCCCGCCTCCATTGCTCTGGCGGTAGAAGGGCCCCTCCTCGGCCAGTTGGTACTCCTCCAGGTGATCCGCGGCGGAGGCTCCGGCGGCCGCGGCGGCCGCGGCCGCGGCCGCGGCGTGGTGGGACGCCTCCAGGTCCTCGATGGAGACGGCACCGGGCAGATTCTTGCTCTTGATCCACGCGGGCAGAGAAGGGTCGAACTCGACTATATGCGCAGGAATCTTCTGGCCTGGAGGGAAGCTCAGCAGGTACTGTAGGTGGCGGATGTACTTGATAGCGAGCCTGGAGAGAGGCCCAAAAAAAGAAAGAAAAAAGAGGTCGAAAAGCGTTCCAGACAACGATAAAAATCGAATATTTCTACCCTAATGCAGTTGTGGGAGACACAAAAGTCCCTTGGGAGACCAGTGTACACACTCCGGAGCAGCAACTTTGCGGCTCCCTCTTTCTATATTTGGTGAGGAAGAACGAGTGTGGCAAAGAAAACGTTTTTGAGCCTTTGCCTGGGGTCTGGCCCTTCGTACCAAAAGGAAACAGAGTATCTGGCTTGTTCTTCCGCCCGTAATGGGCTTGGCCAAACCATGCGAAATCATTACACATTTTTCTTATTTGGGGGCTGATACAAGTCGTTATGGAGAGAAATACAACATCGACTTACTACCTACCTACGACCACGATCCTCACTGCAAGCAGAGATTAATGACGTCTTAAAGGCTGCTTCGAGCAAAAAGTTGGAAGAAATCTCGCAATCATCCGCAACAAAAAAGCTCTGCCGACGAAGGTCAAGGGAGAGCAGCCGGAGCAGTACATTGTGGAGTACTGAGGCCAACTGTGGCTACAATGTAGTGCGAGGATTTTGGTACGCAACCGCGTGACATTGTCCATTATGGTATTAAATGTTCCTATGGCAGCTCGTTCTGTTAAATGCGCTGCAAAGTTTGTCTCGAGAGACTCCTGGATGCAACACGTTGTGCGTACAGAACGAGCATGAAGACTTTCACAGCATTGCTGAGTGAAAAGGTGTTCCAAGGATGGGAGAGGGGGGAGGATGAGGCTTGCGGCAAGCCTACATAGTGAAGCTCGATGATATTAGTAGAAGGAATAGATTGGGGCTTAATGAAAATGGGAAGGATGTAGGAAGTATGTATGTACATTCCTTTTCCCTCTCCTTCCAGCTCACACAGTAGTAAGCACAAACAGGTACATATTTGTGTGATATGGATGTGCGAGGCTGTCACGGAGTGGGAAATGTTGCTAAGCAATGACATTTTGTCCTCACTCACCGGAGTGACTCAATTTTGGAGAGTCGTTTTCCCGGGGGTTTGCAATAGGGGAGTTTCTCTCGAAGCATCTCGAACGACTTGTTCATGTCCTTCATCCGGGCGCGCTCGCGGTCACAGGCAGACTTCTTGTATTGTTCTGCAAGCAAGAACAGAAACCGTGTTTCTTCTTATCCATGAAAGTGTGCTATTTTTTGTTGAGGTCGCGCTCATTGAGATTAATGCTGTGTTCATATGCACCAGCGACAGACTTGGAAGTTACGAGGTGATGTCGACGACGCTTCAAGGCCGAAAAACTTTTCGTGAAGAAATTAATAAAGTTTCTCGCTCTGTCTTTCTTTTTCCAGGACATCGGCAGAATCTGCGTAGACACAGCAAGGATCATCTGCACTCACTCACCTCGCTTAGCCTCGTCATCAAAGCGATTCGCTCCGGTCTTGCCCTTGGTGTCTAAAAGAGTGCAAACAGTAATAAGACGTCCGAGTATCGGCCTTCACTCAACGAGTAAGCTGGCTTCTCCTCTACCTTTCCCCTTTCTATTTCGCTGTGGTACCCTCTGAATGAGGATGCAGTGGTTGTCGTTTGGCGAGGCCATAGTGGGGTCGGGCGGCAGAATCAACGTGGCTGCGGAGTGTGTCAAGCGGTGCGCCAGCGGCGGCGGCTGAGACGGCCCCGGAGGCGGCGGCAAGGGCGGCTGCTGCGCGGCGGCTGCTCCAGGGTAATTCATGTAAATCTCCTCGGAGGAGGCTGCTGCGTACTCGCCGGGCTCGAAGATTGTGTAAGCCGCTGGTGGCGGCGGCGGCAGGGGCGGCGGCGGCGGCCGCCCCTCGGGGCCGTAGTAAGTGTAAGGCACGAAGGCTGTGGCGGCGGCCGCGGGCACCGCATCCAAGTCTGCGTAGACCTTACTGTTGCTGCTACCGCCGGCTGCCGCAATTTCCTCGTCTTTGATGTCCTCGTCCTCCTTGACTTTGTCGCTCCTCTCTTCCTCATCGTCGGCGCTCGAAGTACGTCTGGACATGAGCCTGTTGAAGCTCGGCAACGCCTTTCTCTTGATGTTGACCGGCATCATCTCCAACTGCTGCTGCGCTGAGTCGAGCTGGAGTGTGTGCGCCACCGTGCACTGGTACTGCAGTCCGTCCTTGGTCTGTAGCATGTATCCACCGTCCTCGCAAGCTTGAAGCACCAGCGGCTCCTGCGGCTGATGATCTTGCTGATGCTGCTGAGGGTCCTGGTCTTTCTGGGACTCTTCATGACGCTCCGCTTCTCCGTCTCCTTCCTGCTTGGACAACTTTCTCTCCACCTCTTCTTCATCTTGGCGAAAGAAGTCATTTTAAAGCACTTTACAGATTGTAAACCCAAAAGAAAATCACCTTTCTCTTCCTCCGCGGACACCCTCCTCTTGACTGGCTGCCTCATGATGTCAACTGTTATTATGACCCAAGTGTGCAAAATGTGCAACACATGGGATCGAGACAAAAGTTGCAGCTTTTACTACAAGTACAGTGCTGCAGCTTGGATCGTCTTTGAAGCAGCGGTTACATCCTGTGAGTCTCGCAGCACGACAACGACCTAGGTGACATATGCATCATCATCATCGCTTTTTCCACGCAAGGATTAGAGAGCACGCGCACTCGCACTCGCACTCGCACTCGCACTCGCACTCGAGCACGTAGCACGCGCCTTCGTCCGTCCGACAACAGGTAGAGGGTGGGGAGGAACAGGTGTTCGCTGAAGGGGGGGGGGAGACCTCTACTAAAGCCCTGCAGTACTACATAGAGGTGAAGATAGCAGCTCTTTTGACTGCCATGCGCCGGAGCTGAAGGAGAAACTCTCTCAATTCAATTTTTCTCCCATTCCAGATTGTTGGCGAGGGATGCGACAGCAACGACGAAGGCACGCAAAGATGGGTTCGAGCGTCTCTCCACGACCATCCCGTGGAGGTCTGAGCCAGCGCCCGACCAGAGTTATGGGCGGGAACAAAACATGTGGTTTCGCACGAGTCTTCCTGCTGGGATGATCCATGTTTACGCATGCGAATTGTTTGCATGTTGCAACTCCCGAACTGCCCAGACTGTTCAGAGATCGCTGGGGACGAGAGTACGCACCAGGTGCGTGCTGCTGTCGTTGCCGTCGTGGTCGTGGTCATTGTAGCAGCATCGTTGGAAAGCGGAACGTGCTTTGAGTCTCATAGCACGTGCTTTTTGACTTGTGAAAGTAGAAATGTAGCTCGTTGTAGTTTCTGCGCGTGCCTATGCAGAGACACATGTATACCATGTATAATTATACGTATACGTATATATTATACATCATAGGTAAGTAGGCACCTGAGTCCATACCTTGTTATTGAGGAAGGAAGACGAGAAAAAAGGCGCAACAGCCGACGTTGAAAGCAATTTTTACCCTATTCAGCCCAATGACGTTGCTACCGTTCTTATGTCATCAAGGTTGTGCGCAAGCATGAACGTGATCTTGTTTGTTTGGGTTCATTTTCCTTTTAGAAATGTTCCGTGTTTTTTGACTCACACGGTGCCGTACAAATAAGTGGCTGTAGGCACACTGAAATAAATACGTCCATGTACGTGTGCGCAAGCACTGTTATTACATTCCTCCTGCCCCCCCTCATCCCCCCCCCAAAAAAAAGAGACCCTTTTTTTACTGGCACGTTCGCGGTATCTTGATTTTTCATCTCTTCCTGTCATGAAGTTGCTCGGTTTCATTTTTATTTAAGGCGAGGTGTTGAAGCGCTGCAAGCTACAAAACTGTGGCGTTTTAAGCTCACGAATACTTTTACTAGTCACTCGTACTGTGCACAACTGCACACAGGGGGAAAAATGTTTCTCTCCAATAACGTCTCTCCATCGAGCTCAGGTCGTGCGCACGAAAGTGCTTACTTGGCCTCAAGTAGTGCTTCCAAATCGAACTTCGACTGGGCTCGTACAATCGAATGAAATTGCACATCCCTAATGAAAAAGGTAATAATAGAAGCGGTTGTGTAATTTCTGTTTCCTCATTTTAATACTAGTAATGTTGGTTTCAGCACTACTCTGACGCTTGAAACGTGGTCAGATGACACGAGTACTAAAAGTGTTCAAAAACACTTTCTCTCTTTTTAGTACAACGTTTTAAAACTAACCTTTATTTGTTTAGCTCTGTTTTCAGAGTTTTCTTCCAAGCTCGATTTTTGAGACCTACCTCGAGTATTTGAAAATCCGAGGCATTCGGAAACACCAGATTCGAAGTGACACTTGCTTAAAAAACAGGATGGAAGTGAAAATTTGATATCGAACCGCGATAGCTTTGAAAATAAAACAAACCCTCGATTGAAACAGATTTCCGCTTCCTATGCCACGATCCCTTCTTCCTCTAATTGCCCCGCTCCTTCCGTGATCGATCAACATTTTTTGCACTCTTTCTCCTCACAACACAAGTGTATTCGCAAGTGTTTTTTGTCCTTAGGTCGAGCGAGCGCGAAAAGAGGGAGAGAGCAAAAGTGGTGGACACTTTAGGAGCTTCCTCGAGAGGGGAGATCATGTCTTTAAAAGTATCCATAATAGTATCTGGAGAGTGGCCCCAAATGCACTCCTTTCCTCCCTCCTTCCCTCACTCCCTCGAGGACAAATATAGTGAATTTCGTAGGCTGTTTGCAAACAAGATCTTCTCTCTCCCTCTCTCTCCAGGAAGTCTCTCTTTGGGGATTACGTTTATATGGCCCGTGACATCACTATGTAATAGTAGACGACGCGCTGCTGGCGCTGCTGGCGCTGCTGGCGCTGCTGGCGCTGCTGGCGCTGCTGGCGTTGCCGTTGCCGCTGCTGTTGAAATGGCTACGCATGAAATGTTGTGGTAGCTCCTCTTGGCGGACATCGCGCTGCTGGGGTCTCCTCCTCTGGTGGTTTTATGGCCACTTAAGGAGCCTTTGGCCACACGTTCAAGGAAGGAAGGGAGAAAGTGCAATTTGGAGAGCGCCAGGAGGAGAATTAAAAAATGTGTTGCAGTGCGCGTATACATTTATATCGTGCCGTATACTTGTGTGTAAATATTATGTTGGGTGGAGTCACGGTGCACGTACTTTCCAGGGAGGGAGGGAAGGCACTTTCCTTAGCTCCGGCAAACGTATGTATACGCACTCGGATCCATATTCAGCGGGCGAGATCATAAATTATAGGTAGTACCTTATAAGTTACTTTGGCGGGCGCATAGTGAGACTTGGTAAGTAGTCGCGCAGCTAAGACCAGCCAACGTGTGCCTTTGCAGTACATACATGTGTACAGTGTGAGGCACACTTATGTGTGGCACGACGCCACGTGCTAGCTGGCTGCTGTGGATATCCCTTCGTGCAGGTGAGGAAAAAAACTCTCCCCATAATGAGTAGTGGGATAAGTCTCCTGTGAGCCCCCACAGTCTTTTTTCGTCACTCCCTCCCCCCTCCCCCTCTCTCTCTCTCGACAGACGTCATTCCTCATCAGTAGAGAGCTGAAGATTCACCTTAAAACCCGGCCTGTTGTGGCCTCGGAGGAGGGCAGCGTGAGCCAAAGCAAACGTCCACATCGACATTGTCAATGCTCCAGTGCTGGAGTGAGTCACGAACTGTCAGCCCTGACTCGAGTCGACCCGACTCGAATCCCCCACGAGCCAGCACGTGGCCTTATAGCGTCGTTTGCAATGCTCTGCGCGGCACAGCGTACCGGTATGTCTCTGACGTGAGAAGAGGCCAGATTTTTAGGTGAATCACTCCATTTTGTCGACTCCCCCTTACGTCCTCGTCATCAGTCAGGCAGTTTCTTGCTTTCTCTCTCCACCTCTGTCATGTGTAGCTTGACTGAATGTTTCCATCGATACACGGCAAAGCACTACGGAAAACTCTTAGTTAATTGCTCTCTTTCTCTCCCTTGCCATGAATGGATGCTGCCTTCTGCCGTCGCCTCTAGATCAATATTATCTTTCCTCTCCTTCAGGCAACGACGACGACGACATCACTCTCCTCTCTTTATGTAGCCTGGATCTGCCTTGTATGGACGTGTATATCTATAAAAAGAATGTGCGATGTGTCGTACCGAAATACAGCGGTCTCTGGTTACTGTCGTCACCTCGACTCTCAAGGTGGTCATGACTGCAGCCGAAATATTCTTATAGCCGGTGCAAGTGAAACTTGGGCCTACCTTGGACAGCTGCTTAACTTCATGGGAAGAACTCAGACACTTTTGGCTGGGGTTTTTCCTTCTCCCTGCTGTTGTTTGTCGAAACTTTGCTGTCAGCTCCATCATTTCGTTCATGGGGGACAGCGGGGTGTCAGTCGATAACAGGGATGACCACGGCCAGAGACTACTGCATATCATACGGAGACTACCCACAACCCGCAGCCCGGCAATTGAAATTTCAACAGTCAATAGGCGGGCCCTCAAAATTCTCAAGTAATTCCAGTATCAAGCACCTTTGAGGTATCAGCCAAAGTACAGTGGGAACGGAGATTCCACGTGAAATTGAACACCCAGACCAAAAATCGGAACAGAAATCAACCCAAGTTGACGTCTAAGCTAGCAAGTGCAGTAGAAGCCGCTTTCGGCAACACCGGATATAGTAAGAACAATCCGAATATAAGAACAGATTTCTCAGGAAAGGAATCAAAATACACTTTACGTGATGAATTCCACCGCATATAAGAACACTCAAAGCAGCTTATGAGAACGACTTTCATCCAAAATTGCATCAAAATCTGCATAATTTTGAGAACTTCACGATCCAACCATGAGTAAGACAGAGTTTGGACAAAAGAATGAAAGCCATCAATTCCTTTCGCTCTTAGGGCAATAATGACTTGATGAGCCTAGTCTCAAGGCTCCAAGCACACGCTCATCCTGCTATGTTTTCTTTCGTTGTCCGTTCTAATGAACAAGGTAAGGCCGCTTGTCAGGACATTTTAGCTTAGAAAGGATGGTGCTCTTATTGGCGGCTTCTACTGCAAAGGTTTTGCTGTAAATCGTCCAAAACCTTGGAAGGTGGACCTAAAATTTTACTTCAGTGCATTTTGATGTGATTTCAGTGCGATGTGAAACCCCCCGTATCTAAATATCAAGCAATTGATCGGACATTCAGCATATCGCATCGGTCTCGAGTATCGCGACATTCGGTCTCAATATATCGAATATCGCGATATCGATTAAGTTGGGATGTCGCACAGTCTTTATTACACACGGATGTACATAAATGTCATTACTGCAATGACACCGGAGAGAGAGAGGAAGGAAGGGAGGAAGAGCAGGAGAGAGCCTTTGTCAGCAGTAGAATCGATCGTCCCGACCGACCAACAACTCATCTATCTACATACGATTGTACGTATATATGTATGCATACACTGTGCAGTGCACGAGTGCGTGTACAGCACGTGCGCGCGCGGGCAGACGGCAGCATCTCATGAGGAGAGAAGCGGCCGACAGGGATCATCGTCGTTTTCATGGACAGGGCGACGACGACGGCGGGGGTTGAATGTCTCTCTCCCCTGTGTGTCTGCATGTGTGGCTTAAAAAATTGCTCTTTCAACACCGACGCTCTCTTCTTTTTGATGATGGCGTCGGAGTAGGAAGAAGAAATCATGGCGGCAACAGCGGGGGCAAAACTTTATGCTACGACTGCGGCGTCGGCTCTGAAAAAGGACTCGGACGGGCAGAAATTTCCTTTTTTTTGCCGCAGGACGCGCAATTTAAGGTCGCGTTAGCGGCACAAAACCTTCGCACGGCAGATTAGAGGGCTCGACCGCGTGGAAAGAGGAACCATGCCGATTGGGCTTGCCAACGCCCCCTTTTTGGCGTTGCGCAAGCGCGTCTTAAGGAGGAAGAGAAGTCTTTTTTTTCCCCAGCCAGAAGCATTTCTTCCTTGTGGAGGAGAGGAATTGGAGGAGCGCAGAGGCATTTTTTTTTACCTCTCACACGTCCAGCAAGAGTTGAATCATTACCGTCCTCGGATGGGCTGACGGAGACATCGATCTTTCGTCCCGCTGCTTGTGCTCTTACGTTCGAGGGACTCGTGCATGCGAGAGGAGGAATAAAACGCACGACAGATTGAAGCGAGGTAGAATGCATAAGGTTGTCGTCGTCGTCGTCGTCGTCGTCGTCGCCATCGTCGTCGTCGTTGTCGTCCTGAGCCACGCTCACAGCTACGTACCATTGTACGTATACACTCAAAAAAGATAAGGGATTGAGGTATCCTATCTGTGCCGGAAGGGAGGAAGAAAGCGGCGGCAGCGGCATTTGGCCTTTACGACCTTAATTTTAGTGTTCCTCCCCAGCAAAAAAAAAAAATAACCCCTTCCTTCGACCCAGAAATTGAGCATGCGAGGGAGAAGAGAGATGCTGCGTAGGAGAACTTTACTCACATCCCTTGGTGAAACCATGCAACAACCAGATGGCACACATGCCACAGTAGTACAATAAGCAACGTGCCCTATAGTAATTCACTCTTTCGCTCACACACGTGATCGTCATTAGCTATACAGGACGGATCGTCTTCATTCTTCTTCTTCTTCTAATTCACCTCCAAATGTAGCTCCACTGCCAGTATCTCTCCGGCAAGTAGATTCTGAGCATGAGCACTGACCAGAAGAGCACGAATCCGATCATGCCCAGGGCCAAATAGGCCACGAAGCAGTTGCACTCGCACACGAGGCAGCACCGGAATGTCTTGTAGCCGCCGCCGCCGGCCGCCGCCGAGACTGTGGCGCCCTCCGCGACGGTGACGGTGGTTGAGGATTGGCTTCCCCGCAACTGGACACGCAACTGACTCTTCTTGTCGTTGTCCAGGACGTGGTTGGACCCGATGAGCGGCTCGTTGGAGCGCAGGCTGCGGTCGTCCGAGATCTGAGGAGGAGAACACTGTGTGAGAAGAGGCGCGTTCGTCGTCCACCTCATGCACTGCTACAGTAGATGGCCCCAACGACATTAGCAAAGCCAACCGTTTTGATCTTTGCCCGGGGCCATTTTAAACCACGGGGACCGTGTAAACAGAGACGAGCTTCAGCACGATTGAGCGTACGGACGTGTTGTGGTTGGTTGGGGCCACACGCGGATAAGCACGTATGTAGTTTAGTAGTAGTATTTGGGTGCGACAACGAGATAGAGAAACAGGGGGTTGGTTGAGCATGCATCTGGGTACTCTGAATGACGGGTTTCTATATTTGGACACGCGTGGATGCGACCTATAGTAAACACAAAACAATCTAACTTGTACTCGTGTATGTACTGCACGATGCACGCACATGTTATACATATGCACGTAGTCAGCTATGTATATGACAGACATGTAGGTACTGTTACGAACGAGCGGGTGGAGAGGGGGGAGGAGGAAGAGGAGGAGGGAGAAAGTTTCATCGAACGTGATGATCTCGCCGGCGAAGTCCAACGAACTAGCACTATTTGGAGTCCTTTGTGTTACTGCCCCGTCAGCGCCTTCTCTAGAGCTCTTGCTTTTGTCCATTGGATGAGATCTGCCAGCCAGCCAGAAATTGATTCCTTTCGTCAGCTTAACGAAGGCCCCGAAGAGATAATGACGAGGATTTTTTTTGCAGAGTGCAGAGGAGAAAGAGCGAGCAAGCAGAAAGAGAGGTGGGATTTGGCACAAATTTTGCCTCTCTCGCATCCTCCTCTGCAAGACATACTTACTATTCAGTACACAGAACAACTTCTATGACTTTGTAAAATATACACATACGTGTGTCAAAGTCAACTAATACTCTAACTACAGTACATACGAAGTACCTGGGGGAGAGGAAAGATTTGGCTACTTTTCACGCTCTTTCTCTGGAGACTCCAAATACAGGAGGAGAAGAAAACGCATTTGCTCCTTCTCAAGTAGTCACTCTTCTCTCTTTCTTTCTTTCCTCTTTCTTTCCTCTTTCTTTTCTTCCTTCCTTCTTTCTTTCCTTCTCACCCACCCGGAAGAACTGTAATTGAGGACGAAGTTGCCCTTAACTGCTGACTTCTCTATTGGCTCAGAACTTTCTTCGCGAGCAAATGAGACAACATATGTATGCTCAGTAGTATGTGTAGAAAACTATTTCTTCTCCCCCCTGCAAATGCCTTGAATTTGGGAGGCAACGAAGTGGAGCGAATGTTGTGGTATAGTTAATGCTTTCTCTTCCTCGTGTGGCAAAGTCAGATGCGTCGAAATTGGCGTTACGCTGGAAGTAGTGGTTGGAGCAGAAGACGAAGAAGCGGGACAAAAGTGCTTTCACAGTATAGGTTTTTGTGCAGTCGCCCTTCCCTAAGTTCTGGGTCCAGAACTTCTGGATAAGCAAGTGCAGGATTTTGCTTCATCGCTTTAGGCATAGCGCTTTATCTGGGCAAAAGCCTTTTCTCACTCACTCACTCACTCTTTCTCGTCCTCACAATTGACTGTTGTGCAGCTACAGTTCACAACCTAAAGCGACAAAGGAGAAGCCTGTGCTAAGTGTAAGGTTAAGTGCGACTAAGATCCACTTATGAATGGACGGCTGGATGGGGCCCAACAGGGGGGATAATACGAGAAGTCGTGTCAAGACCTTTTTTTCCGGCCGTCACTGTAGCAAAAGCACATTCGCAGTAGGACGAAGAAGTAGTAAAGTGCAGCACTATATCACACGACCACAGCAGGATGGAATGGGAAAACATAATTTAGAGCAGCTTTTCGCGCCCGCGCGCCGCCCAGTGAGCTGGCGCACATAGGTAACGTGTGAGGCGAAAAGAACGTGCGATGCTCTAGCCAGGAAAAATATGAAACACACGCATTTCGTCGGAGTTATATGAGTTGGAGAAGAACGTGACAAAAAAGGGGGGGGGGGAGATGCTAGGTGAATCATGATATCGCTCCTTTGTGTTGGTCGCCGAGTAAAATAGGCATAGAGCAAAATACTAGGTAGAAGAGGAGGAAATAGGGTGACCACGACACAGAAAAGTGAAAACGGTCCACTGGACATCAGGAGAATACAGCATGAACAAGTAACTGTATGGTAGCAGTAGTATCATGGTGGCAGTAGCATTAGTG
>JAAUXU010012014.1_pt1 | contig 22945 bp, 22 predicted proteins | sample 7278151 | NCBI WGS metagenome assembly JAAUXU01 (sample SAMN14350113, study PRJNA611818) | marine sediment metagenome | isolation source: surface marine sediment (1.8m) | place: French Polynesia: Moorea | collected 2018-08 | reverse complement strand
ACCCCAGATGCTGTCAGTGAATTTCCAAAGCTGACCCCTTTTCGACCTGGCCTATCATGTATAGACAGTACATAGCAAACTCCAAGAAATGCTATCTTATCAAAGTGTCTCTGGTTGAGCTGAATTTTTTTTTTTGCTAATATTAGACATTCCCCACTATGACCTCCTAAAATGTCAGATCAATCAGGGACACTTCTATAACATAGCATTTTTAGAGTTGCAAGATCAGACAGCTCTATGTTCCGTGCTGCAGCAGTAAAAGTTCAAATTAAAAGTGCAGATAGTAAATGATCTTTTAGGAGAAAACTGTTCTGGAAAAATCCTCTTAATTTGACCCTATGCCAGAAACCCAAGAAGGAAAAATATGAATTTCCAGAAAAAGTACCATTTTGAACTGGGCTTATAAGTACGTTCAAAACTATTGGCACCCCTGCGAGAAGGGAGGAAATATTATACTAATGTTTGATAACAACTAGTTCCTACACTTTTCTTAGTATCTTGGAAGCAATTCAATGCTAGAGAAACTTTCAATGGAGATTTGCCTGACACATGTTCTGACATAAGGATAGATGAACATCATCACTGCAACCAACATGGTGAAGGCTAAAGAACTCAGCATGGGCACCCGTGAGTGCATTGTCTCTCAGAGAGACTCCGAGGATACTGACAAAGACTGCAGGGCCACCTTGGTGTTCCTACATCAACACATCAACAGTTAGGGACACCCGGGAGAAGGAGAAGGAGCACCATGCTGTGGCTCACCTCAAGGACAGGGGCAGGATGTCCAAGATCTTCCGGCAGTTGGGGTGCACGCTCGTACAACTGGTTCATAACAACCCCCGACTTACGTCCTAGAACAAAGATCTTTCAGAATTTAAAGGGAAGCTGAGAATGACAGTGTCAAAAAACTTCAGTAACTCACAAGCCCTCATGTAGGGGAAATCTAAAAGAGAAGAACTTTGAAACACTGATCATCACAAAACGGCACCAGAGTCACCCTAGTCATGGAAAAGTCCTCAGGCACGAGTAGTCTACGGTCTTATATGAACAGTTCTAGTGTCGCTTGACTGCAGTTATTTCCCTCTGTCATGTCGGAAACTTATCCAGGGTGCACTGGAAAATATGGCCAGGTTGTCGCTCTTTCTGTGGCAACTGCCACCGTCGTTGATCACGCAGATCTTCGGTACTGACGTACCAAAAGCTGAGGAAAGAGCATCGGAGGGTTTATTTTCCTTAAACATTACGATGTTAACTGAACAAGCAGTATGTTTCATCAGCTGCTTCGTTACATGTAGAGAACTGAGCTGGAGCACAAAAAGTGAGGACAAACTAGACATGCTGCGCAAACGTGCACACTTTCGTAAGCTTCTGTTGCGACATTGATCGTAGTACAGTGCTGTCCACAAGAATAATAATATGTACTGCTTAATTATATGCAAGAGTACGGAGCGGTGCAGACATAACTTTATGTAGCATCGCTGTAAAGAAAGGCCTTATTTTCCGAGTCAATTCCACGTGTCCAAGGCGTTATATTGTCCGAGGGTGGGCGGGGAGGTTGAGGTGTAACATGGAGGGCTAGGGTGGGATGAATGAGCGTGATTGAATCTTGGTGGCGACGAACTCCTTATCGATGGCATTCGGGAAAAGATGACCCAAAGCAATGTTGTTATCGACGCAACTCGTTAACTCGAGAATATCGCACAGGCTGATGGTACCCTCGAGATCTCGGAAACCCTCATTGGTGGCTGGAGAGCTCTGAATGAATTATTCAATTTTAATACTCTGGTGAACAAATATGAGGACGAATTATGTCACCCCGCCAGCATTGATAATTTGCACTGTGTCACTTTCGATGATGTTCACTTTAAGCTTACACTAAATCTTTACTCACATGAAAGAGTACAAGAAGAAGAATGAGAATCGGTGCAACTTTGAACATCGTGAACTCGTTCACGAGCTGAAAATGAAACAAACCAACGATCAGTTTCGCTCGTCGGCGCGTCCCATATCAATACAATTAAGGCGTCCAATGAATATTCGAATACCTAAACCATTCAAATAATGTGTGAACATTTTCAACAAAAATCATCTATCATCCTTATTATTTTCCCTTGAAACTATGTCTTCGGTGAAGGACTATTCTTAAAAATGACGCTGGGAATAAGTACTCTCTTCGTCATTCATACCTCCCTAATGCAGAAGTAACGTTATTTAGTGAAAGTGGGATGGTCAAATGAGGAAACTTTCGGTAAGCATTACTGTGTGACATCATGTGGTTAGGAAGAATAGAATCTCTGTAATTACTGATCATACCTCTGCTAGACATCCTTTATCCAGCGTAGAATAGTGAAATACTATAGGAAGAAATCTCTAGAGAAATGATCTCGACTCGGTGTATTCATTCATTGCTGGGATCGGATTATTGTTGTTTGAATTTTTCTAATGATTTGCATTGATGCCTCACTCACTACAAACATTGAGAAGTACTCGTAAAGTACCTGAAGCTTGTTCGTCGGTACGGGAGGTCACCCAATCTGGTACTCGTACGTGGTGAAATAACAGCACTCGAATCTCGATACAACGGAATTTTCTCGATGACCAAGCTTTTACCGCTCTTGTGCTCAATTCTCACTGTAAATTTGAGGAATTTTGCTGTCGAGCACAAAAATCCGTCATACGGAGATTCGACTGCGTTTCACCTCCTCACGTGCTCAAGAAGCACCGATGCGAATGAGGATGCTGCTGTACGTGTTGATGGTTTTTGTACCCGCAAAGCATCTTCACTGAGTGACTGACGACGAATCCCTTGCAAAGGAAATGCACAGCATTGGTAAAATGATGTAGACACAGAAAGTGAATTATCCACTTTGTTCCTCTATGGTGAGATAATTAATTCTTCAGACGACGAGGCATAAAAAGGCCCACACAACTGATCCGCTGCCTTTAAGACTCCAGCGAAGCAAAAATGAAGTTGGTCACCCTGGTCACCACCTGGATCTTGATCGCACTTCTCTCAACGGGAGGACAAGCCGAGAAAGTACCAACAGTCCAGAAAGCAGCTTTTGCTCATTTTCAGTGACTTTTCCCTCAGGGCAAAAAGTCTGACAGCGATAGCGACGATAGCGGGACCGTCTCCAATCTCGCTGTAGAGCTTTTCACTATTTTGGACGATCTACACCAATCCCTTCAGCTGATCGCTCCGAATGTAACACAAGTATGCATTCTCGTGCACATGGTAACCGTGAGTATCCGCAATAGGAACAATTTTGCTGCTAGGCTGCAGCAAGCTTGGATGCCGCCTGGAATGGGCTCTCTGAAGCTTCGAACAACGTTACAGTTGCCGGGGATGCTCTTCTAGCGAAGTTGAAAAGTCTCATCGAAGCCATTCTGTGTAAGGCCGTTACAGTTGTCAACAACTTAGTGAGCATGACTGCAAAACAAAGTTGTCTCCACAGCCCCGAGTGACTTGGAGCAGCTAATTAATGCAACTGGGCCTCAGCTTGATGGGGCCTTGGCGGAGTTGAAAGCTGCAATTGAGGCCCTTCAGCAAGCTGGAGGAGGCAAAGAGTTTCCCGAAGCTGTCGAACGGTTTGCAACAGCACTCAAAGGAGTAGTTCACCTCGTGCGACAAGTAAGCGTCATAACATATGCAGACAGCGTCACTTGCACTAGTTCATTACAAGGTGCAACATTGCTTGCTGCTCATATACTGTAGATCTATTCAGTGCTGTCTTCCCGCAGATCTCCTTCCAATTGACCAGTGAAACCGCGACTGATTTTGCGAAAGCTGTCAAAAATCTCGAGAAATCCCTCATTAAGGTTGTCTACGCTGCTATAAAGACAATCCAAGAAACGACAGAAGCCCTCGTAACCTTGGCGAGCACCCGCCCTGGTGGTGACACTGGCACACCGGTATGGTTCACTTGTACTGTTTTAATTTTGCATGCGTGCGTCTTGGACTTGACCAATTTTTGGCAACTTCTTCTGCGTGCTTTATTTGTTGCAAGACTGCATTTGAAGATCTTCCAGTCAAATGAAAAATACCTAATCGGTTCTTTGGTCCCCTGTCCGCATTCAAGGTTTTGACTCCACAATATCCATGAGACTGCGAGGTCAACATTTCGAATTTGTCGTAGACCTGCTTAGTTACTTCTGAACTGCAGTCAGACGAAACTGAGAACAAAGCGTGTTTACATTTGTCTTCGTAATCTAAACACCTTGTTATGTACTGAACATAACTTATAGAGTAAACTTTATTGTAAGAGAGGGCGGTAGAAACTATTTTGACTACATCTTCATCATTGGGCGTCAAGAAACAAACCAAGCAAAATTCCAAAATTTTCGTTTTCTGATCGTTTTGTAGCCCACTGGACATACTTACGAGTGCATCTTTCTTCTGTCTACGTGCAGGTTCCAGATACGTTGAGGCAGGGGTTGTTGTCGTTGACTCGAGCCGCGCGTGACCTCATCAGCACCATGAACGATGCAAAATTCGTAAGTCAGGCCCCATACATTAACTTTCCCCCTCGATACCGACCTAACAGCAGTGCATACAACTTTGCAGGCCATTACTGAGGAAAGGGGTGAGGCTCATTTGGACTCTGAAGTTAGAGACGCGATAGCATCTCTCCTTTACTATTAATGGGACCGGCCGGACAAGATGTCTCGGGTAGGGTTAGGTTAGGCTAAGCTTGGCCCAGACAGGCCCTGTTGGGCTAAGCTTGGCCTAGACAGGCCCAGTCCGACTAGCCAAGCCTATCCCTAACGGGAACACCATGCCGTATCGGTCACCCCATAATAGTAGATTACTCGCAATGGTTTTTCTTCAGGTCCACACCAGGGTTTTGAGGGACGTCCATAGAAGTCAGGAACCCCCTTCATCTTTACGTGATGAGCTTCTAAACACATATTACATCATTCCCGGAATATGCGACAAAGCAATCTGTGAAGTCACTGAAACACCTTCTCAACGACGCGTAGCTGAAGATGACAAGAGCAGTGGTCCATGCTTCACCGCGCAGGCTCGGGGCCCAGAGAATATAACACGATTAAGCGTGGGGGCATGCAAAGAAATTGAGGTGGACACCGGTACAACATTTGAAAATGACTAAGTTATTGAGGAATTGGCTTGAAAAAGCCACTTTTTCACTTCATGGAGGAACCAGATCCTGTGTCAACCACATCTAACTTCGCAAGTGACCATAACCTGACTTCTTCTTTATAACAATTGTTCTCCAGAATACACCCACACTTGCTTTCTTTTATCTGTTCGGCTCTGTTCACGTCTGTCCCTGTGGATTTCCTCCTCCTTCAGGGTTTAATCGATCTGTACATTGACGTGTTGCAATTATACAACTATATCTCGAGCTAATCATTCCCAGATCAGTCATCACTTCCGTCAGGGTCCTGCAGAGTCAGGGACCGAGTAGCACTTTCTTCACAATTATACTGGGCATTTGCAAGTGACCACACGTACGTAGATTGCAAAGAAAGTAGTTCTGTTCTCCCTGGCAAATATTCCCTAATCTGTGTGCAGTTCACACTTGGCTTCCCCGGGGAATGGGAGAATGGGAGTCAAGGTTCAGCTGTGACTACGATCTTGGCACCAAGACTGGGATCAGGGCTTGTCACAAGAAGTGTCGCTCTCAGACACCCCTGAGCTAGTCTCAGCGACTCCGACCCCAACTCCAGAGTGAGACAAGAAGCGGCACTTTCAAGGGACCGCAGCTTCACCTTTCTTACACGGGTTCCTCAGTTGTTCCTCAAATGTTTGCGAACTCCACCCTAAGACAAAAAGAAAAAAATCAAGAAGAAAAACTTCGGACAATTCATTTCCTTAAGCGTGATTTGCCGCAGATCGATAAAGGTTTACGAGTCTGACGAGTCCTTCCTGCCAGGATTCTTCGACCTGATCGACAAACAATAAAGTTTTGGAGACTTCTTTAGTTCGTTTCTGGCGGTCCTGTCTTTTAACTAAATGAGGTGCTGAGAAACCTTCGAATAATTGTTCGGGATGGTCAAAAGTGTTGAATGTTCGAAACATTAGAAAACTCTAATAACTCGGACTCCTTAGATGTCCATACTGTGACAGAATTCTTTGTACCGTGCTCTGCTCACGTAGACAATCAGTTTTGACGCATTTCAGTGATTAGACGAACCTTTCCAAGTCTCTGGAGAGAAGACCCGGTACCAAATACAGTGAAACCCACGTATAGTGACATCCCGTTATAGTGGCATCCCGCCTATAGGAACAAACTACCGAAGAACCACTTTTTTGATTAATCTTTATAGGATTGCCACCCGGGTATACTGACAACCCGCTCATAGTGACAATTTCACTTGGACCAAACTGTGTCACTCCGTACATCCGGGTTTCACTGTCCCAAAACCGCTACACGCAGATGAGAGGAATGCTACAAAAAATTTCGACTCGTTCTGCAGGTGTAACAAGAGGTACCTGCATGGACAACTTACTCTCCAGCATTCAGGATGGGGTGAGAAAATAACGGGATTGAACGTTAACCTGGCGCTATGTTCGGACTCCAGACATTTCACCAACTTTTAAGGACTCAACAAGTCCACACTTGAGTTAGAGTCCAAAATTTTTGGGAAATGGACTCCCGATTCAACCAAAGAGTCGAATTCTCGAAGACTTGCGCCAGCCCTAAATGGAGTAGGCTAGACGGCGAGGAGTTTTACGTAACCTAACTTTCGTGCGTGCCTCCAGACCTCTTTGTTCTCCAGATCTCTTTGTTCACCATGATGGGACTATAAAAACTTGCCCCAAGGTGAGCTCGGATACGTAGAGAGATACAAGAAACCCAGTAGGGATCGTATTAGCTATGAAGCCTCAACCACTCTTGGCGCTCTGGCTTATCGTGGCCTCCATGGCCGCCATCGTGTGCGTGAGAATGTGCGTACACATTTTTTTACCTTTTCTTACGGTTTATCTACGACTACTAGGCAATGTGGAGTCCTAATGAGCGCGGTGAGACAATTCCAAGCGACATTGGCTCAGAATGGCCAAGGATCCTCTTCGGATCCTTGTAGGACCTGCAAATTTGCGGGTCAGCCTGCCAGCACGAAGTCATCGCTGGTAAGATCAATTCATGTGAAATCGACATTTTCGACTGAGATTGCTAGGTCTGGAAGGCCTCCCAACATTTATTAACGTTATTATAACGTGAAATTGTTGCTTTACTTTTGGGGGGGGGGGAGGTTAGTGCGGAGGAGAAATATTGAGGAACTTTATTGACTGTAGTTTCTGTATTTCTGAAATAATATTAATATTACATTATGCATTTTCACGTGAAAATCTTGTGGCAAATGAAAAGTAACAATTTTGCGATTCAAGCACAAACTGCCTGGCAGTAATAGCGTGTGTATTCTACCCGTTTTCACTGAGATTCTGATCTGTCCATGACAAGTTTTGGTTGGTTGCAAGGATCAACGATCTGGCTTTTATTCCCTCCCATCACCGTCCAGTCTTGTCTGGTTGGTACTTCAAGCTGACCAAGACAGCATTGAAGGGTGCAATTTTGGCCTCACATTGTAACGGCATTGGTCATGACAATCCCATCGTCCTTATTAACATCATTATGGGATCACCGACTTTTAACAGGAGCAGAACTACTTCTGACACACCCTGTACAGAGCTTTCGTATCTCGCAATACAGGCTTCGACTGAACATACCTTAATTGTATGCTAATCTCCGTTAGCTCTCGTTGGAACTTTCAACTGTCTCTTTTTTCTAGGGCGCGTTAGCAAGCAGTTCGGGAGTTAGGACTCCCTTCAGAAACCGTCGCTGCCTACAATGGCGTTATTCAAGGAGGAGAGGATTGTACTGTACAAGATTCCAATGAGAAGACCCTCATCATGACACAATTTCTCCATTCCCTCTCTATAAGCATTTCTCAATAAAGACAACGTTTTGTTGCCCAAAATGCAGCTGAAATTTGTCATCAGAAGTTTTCAAGTTCTCCCCACAGGTGGAAACAGCATGGGCTGGATTTCTGGGAATAACAATAACAACACCAAAAAGTGAGTCTAAAATACAAATTGACATATGAGAAGGCTCAATTGCTCTCTTCACAGACACAATGAAGGACGATTTCTTAATGCTGAACTGTTGGTAAACGAACTTCTAGCCGATTACCATGAGACAAGAAACTTCGCTAGTCACACCACTTCCACAGCAACTCCTCTCGTAAGGCCTTGCACAGCAAAGCTTCATAGTACAAGTTTATAAAGACGGTGAGACTGTGAATTGCCAGAATCAAAGATACTATAGTTAGCGCCACAACGAGAATTTCTTCTCGTCAATTTTTAGTTTCTGTACAAGTACTGGTAAGATTCTTTTGGCACAAGTCCACTTGATGCGCAGCAAGTGCAGCTGCTCGGCAAGCGCTAATTTTCAATCCACTTGATGCGATTGTACTGCACATGAGACTCTGCAGACTGCTTCAGGCTGCCTTTGCCAAGCCTTCTGCGGAACTTGCCGGAACAGGTAATGCGTCAAGTACCGCCTCTGGAGGTGCTTCAGATTTGCGTACTATCGATAGAGGAACAAAGATCGATGATCCCCGAAGAGGAAATGCGCTCAAGTAGCTGAGTCTCGGCATTTGATGCAAGCTGGATTTCATTCGTTTCTCCAGTTTTCCCCAAAACCAACTTGGAAGTTGTGTTTTTCTTAACTGTCGCCGAAAGAAACTCTCGTTTTTCTGTCAGTCCACATGTTGCTTCAGGCCGTCCGTGATTCTCATCATCGCGTGGAACCTCAGCTTTGTCAGCGTCATCCCAGGCCTCAAACATCTCATTGAGGTGCTTGATTTCATAACCTCAGCTGATGTTGCTGCTGGACTTTTCCTCATTCAATCCATATAGTTCCAACTCATCTTCTAAGTCCTCGATGTGAAAACTTGACCAAAGTCAGGATTGTTCGCTATTTTTGTATGACATCAAAAGAATTAGAATTCTTACCTGTCATCTTGTGGACCCAATTAACAGGAATTTTGGAGCACTTTTCTGCTCTACTCTTGTATGTGTCATAATGCAAGGTCAATAAAATCCTCATCGCTCACGTTTCATATCGAAGAAGCTTTTTGTACACTACGTTATTGACTGATGACAGAATTCCTGGGGCATCGTTGCTCAGGATCTTCACTCTTCTTGGGTGTCGCAAGGTTAAAAAGGAGGAAAGTTAGAAATCGACGAAATAGCGCACACACATATGCATACAATTATACATGATTACGTAGAAGAAATATGCAGCAAGTATGCAGTAATAAATAATGAGCAACCTCAGCTTTATTATGTTATATGTTGTACAAAAAGAACACATGTGAAGATACAAGTTTGGAAACATGTAAGAGTATTCTTTTGCCTAGCATCTGCCCAAAAATCTTCCCGGTTCTCTGAAGTCTTTTAAGCACTGCAACACATCTCATACACAGCTCTGAGTCAAATAATCTTGCACTTTAGTCAGGGAAGCGTTGTCCTTTATTTCACGAGAGCTCCTGAATGAGCTCATCAAGTTCCTCGTCAGTGTACTGATCGAGGAGGTCAACCTCCTCCAGGTCATCATTTATGTACTTGCACCTGCTCTCCCCGATCCCATAGGCCTGGAAGCAAATAAGTTTTCTATTAGCTCTCGTAGTTTTATATAGATAGGGTGGTGCGAAAACATTAGTGCTGTTATATATCAGTGCCTCCTCTCACAGGAGCCCTTTCGACTCTAAAAGTGACATGGAGGCAAATGCTTGCCGAATTTCGGTGAAAAATGACCAACACAGGTGTTGTTATACCTGGCAATTGTGTCCAACGCACTCACAGCATCCGTTCTCAAACCACCTGCCACTTGTTGCACCCATGCTGGCGCAGTTTTTCTTGCACTTCGATCGACTTGTGCGCTGTGATTGAAATGCAACTGTGCAGTTCACAGTCACCAAGTCGAGATCTGAGGAGGACTCGATCTTCTTGTCCAATGAGGAGGAAAAGGTGACCATGGAGGGGTTGATGTCGACTGGGTATGTGATGCTGAGCCAACGATCCTCATCTTCATTGATGGTCATACCTATTAGAAGAGAAGGCGTTCTTCAAAGGCTCAGCATGAAGTCTTTGAGAGCTGACCACTAGCTCCCAATGTGTCCAATAATCTTCATTAACTGAATGAGGCTCATTGATGCTGTAAGCAAGGCAGCAACTTTAAAGACCATGCATAAATAACCATGTGCTGCAACTTTTATTTACCGACTAGATGACAGATTTCTTTCCTTTCGTCTGGAAGTGACGTTTTTCCCTCAAGGTAATTGATATGGGAGACCTCAGAGTGGTCTTGGGTGAAAAACTTCATTTTTTGCAAAGTCTCTGATCAAGGGTCAAATTGATTACTTATTGTGGCAATACCAGTTCTTGACCTCTGTTGATGCGTTTTTGAACATTCAACTTGGACATTCCCTTGGGGAGTAGACCCAGCAAATGCAAACAAAAAAGATGCAACTCCTTACACATACAGTACGTGTATGCATGGATCACTAAGTGGACAATATATAATACCGTAATAGCTTCATCATGCTCAAAGGGAAGTTTGGGAGCTGATCAAGAAGTGATTGGACGCTGTAGTTGGTCAGGTTGGTCCAAGCAGAGGTTGGCATCAAACTCACCCTGCGTATGTGGAGGAGTTAGTTACTGGTTGGAATTGGGACAATTCTTAGACACAGCCTGACCCTTTAAAGTTTCAATGAGGCTCAAGCATCCAGCATTCTGGAACGGGGTACAGTCTTGCTCACACAGTCCCAGAAAGCTCATTCCACAAAAGGATATCAAGAGTAATAACAACTACGAAAAGTATTTGGATATTAAACTTTTTGTTCACCTGTCAGAGCGTCCCATAAAGATGGGACGGGTTGTTCAAAGTCAAATACGACGCTCTCACTCTCTCCAGGCAAGGTCACGTTGGGCTTGAGGCAGAGGCTGACGCAGGAGCAACATTCCTCAAACAGATAGTCCAAGCACTTCTTACACTCCGCGCAGCAGGAGCAGGAATTGTCAACAGTGTCTAGGTTGTTGTTTTCGAAATTGTTGACAATCATCGAGCACTCACAAGACTTGAGCAGAGTGCACTTGGACACTATTGACGCACACACTGCCTCGTTGCATGCAGAGGCCAATGATAACACGGACGCCGACAAGAACAACAGCAGCGGACACATCTTTCTTGCCTTCAGCGTGAGTCCAATGCAGCTTCACTGTACTGGTGGTAACCAATCTCTCCTATCTGCAGCCAACAGGTACGTATTTTATCTCCGATGAGCCCCGGATATCTGAAACACCTGCAATTTCTCTAATCTTCTGGGATTGGAAACACCTGTGTTTTCTTGCTTCTTGTTTTTCTCTTCAACAACTACTTACAACCAAGGTGCTTTGGGCAGCAGCTGCTACAGTTGTCACTAGCGGATAGCATGGGTTGGTCAGTCTGCCCAAGTTTAGGAATGTGCAAGACTCCTGAAAGTTGAGTCGACTCGAGCCTCCACGCCCAACACCAAACAAGACTCAAACTTGGATCTGAGCTCATCCTTAACTCCTGCAACCTTTTGGGTGCAACCTGTAGGAGCAGGAGGATTTATTCCACCAATGGTGTGTGACTGCAACAGACAAGTTTCGTGCGGCATTGCCCATTTTGAAAGCGAATGAAGATTTTTGCGCAGCTCTTTGGTCACAATGAGCGTGTTTGTCTCAGTTCGAATAAGGCATCATTATTGATCACTGCATTATTATTGAGAGGCGTAGGAAAAGGCTGCTGTCAATAGTTCGTCGACGAATTTAGCCGACTGATGCAAAGTGGATTTATTTCATCTTTGGCTAGACAATTTCATGATGGCAACTGACAAAAGGTACATATGAATGATGGCATCATCAGTAAAAAAACATAAGGAAAGACACTGATCATAGGCACGATGCTCACAAAATCTGTACTTCAATTCATGGTTATAAGCCTCTCCCAAAAGCCACAGTCACAATTTCAATGGTTGCTGTGACCTCACATTAGAAAAGTAGCTAATTATTGCAGCAAAAACTGCACTTTAAGGGTGAACCTAAGGTAGCAGGAATGTCCAGTCACCATGGAGCTAAAGAAATATTCTTTTTTTTGCACACAGCTGTTGTTGGACTTGAAGGTAGCCATGAATTTGCTAGCCAGTGTCTTGTGTTACATCTGATGGTTCGGTTTTCCTGATTATTTTTGACTCATTCTGTGTATCCAGCAAACTGCATTTGAGACCTAAAAGAGTGAAATGCCATCTGTTGAGTCCAATGATTGGCAGGATACGTTTAGATTATCCCCGCGAATCCTGCCCATCTCACACTAATGTTGGCCTCTTCCGATGAAAGAAAACGTCTCTGGTAAGCATGGTCGAGATGCAGGGAATTTGCTTCTTCTCGTGCATCGAGAAGTCCCCGGGGGTGTTCGACTGGAAGTCCAGTGCCACCATTCGGGCCACCCGGGTCAGGATGGACAGGAGATCTTTTGTGTGACCATGACGAGACAGGACATGGCAAAGACTCTGAAAGAGACGGAAAAGTCAGGGTGCGTCAGTAGGAACTCGGGGTAAATTCCGATGTGATAAGGCCTCGAGGGTAATCAAGAAATTGACGGTCTCTTGTTGAATATGTTAATTAACTCCCTGCCACCCACTAGGTACATATTGACAACTGTTCCAGAGTTGTAGGCATCAATGCCCGTGGACCTGACAGCTACACGAAATAGCGAGATACCGCAAATACTCGAAAATTACAATTTTCGAGCTTTTTATAATTTGGAGACACTAAAACGATGCACCTAAGGGACAGTAATAAAATAATTTCCTGTTCAGCATACGGCCAACCATTTACCGAGCTAAAGAGTGCTTGAAATTATTCCTAGATCGACAATGTTGGCAGATCTGGTTCCAATCACCAATCAGCAAACTCTTTTCTTTACTAAGTCTGCGTCAGAGTTTCCTGCTCTATGCAACACTTTCCTTGTGAGCCAACCCGGAATTGACTTAAGACCTTCCTATACGAAAAACCAACCCATGAACTTGGCAGAATTCTATTTTATGCACTGTTATGCCGCGCTCTGTCTCAATTAAGATAGTTGCTAGATATATGAAATGGATAGATTTAGACAAAGCTAGTGTATGTTTCATGGAACAGTAGGTGCCGAATATAGCGCCCATGGATGTAGATAGGGACCAGTCGCTTATAGCAGTCACTTTGGCCTGGTCCCAAAGACTCCTACAATAAAATTGCGTCATCATTCGGATATAACTCCCCAACGGCCGGATATGGCGCCCAGTTGAAGCAAGGATTAACATTTTCCAATCTAAAAACTTGCCTTTAGAGATATTTTACAATTCTTGAAATTTAAATCTCTCGCCCATCAAAATTCAGCTAGAGTAGCTTGCATTTGCAGACGTATCAAAAGCTTCTTTGGCTCTGTTGTCTGCGGATGCCAACGCGTCAGATTTGCGACTGTCACTTGCGAGACAGCCCTTATGCTTAAATATCCAGCTTCTCTATGACTGAGAAAAAATGTCGGATATAGCCCGGCCACTTATACCAACCAAATGGCTCTGGTTCCCTAGTGGTTGTTATATCCGGCACCTACTGTATTTCAGCAAAACATAAAGACTGGCTGCTGAAACTGTACCTAGAGTCGAAATTTTGAAATTCCAATTTCGCTGCCACGACACGCATGTTACCCTCACCTGCACGAACCAACTTCCGGCCGTGGTGTTTCTCCACGAGTAGTATCCTGGCACGGTTGAGTACGCGATGAGGAAGTCGGCGTGAGCTGGTATCTTGTAGCTCAAGGCAGCGCCATCGGTTTCGGTGGCAGCGATGCGCCTGGAACAAATCAGTTGATGTGAAGGTGACTTAAGGGATATGAAGCGACCTTTCTTGGCCCAGCTGCATGTACATCATCCCTCCTTGGACTAGCTATGAGATATATTTGAGGATGTCGCCTCCCAAGGAAGGGGCTTGGGACACTCTTCAGGTTACAATTGGAAAGTTCCTTATGATTTGGCAAGTTGAGGCTGATAAGGCCATCATACAATAGCAGGTGACCTTCAAGATCACTTTACCTGGTCATGACTACGCCTGAGTCGAGCTGGTCGCCCTGACAGGCCTGAATGAAGAAGAGCTTGGGCTTGCCTGCCAAGGTCGGACACCTTAAAGAAAAAAAAGTAAGAGTCTTAGGAAAGCAACCTTGAAAACTTTCTCTTTCATTAGAACCACGGGTCGACTCAGCCCTCGAGGTCGTACAAAGAAAACCCATTCTTCTAAACCAAAACACAGCTATGCCTGTAATTGCGAAAGTTACTATTGACTCACCCCGCAACACATACCTGTCTGCGTGGAAGTGTGACCAGAGTCTGTCTGGTTTATAGGCGTGATTCGATGCGTAGAGGATTCCGGACTCTCCGTGGCTGAGGACGGCCACGAGTAGGCAGTCGGCATCGCTGTGGTCCTCGTCACGAGAGCAACATTCAAGGATGCGCTCGAGCTCCTGAAAGAGTTGACGTTGATAGTGAGGGTGTTCATCGAGGCTTTACTCCTCGGCTTATGACTTGCTCACCTTGAAGGGGAGATCGGTGTAGACTCTGACCTCGAAATCGAGTGACCTCAACGCTGACCTCAGGTTGTCCTTGTCCGCGTCGGTGCCGTTCCTGTCCCTCAGCTGCAGGTGGTGATCGAACCGCTTATGGTTAAAGATCAGGGCGACCCCGCGACGTCGGTGATTCATGTTGTACGCCTGGTAAGAAGTTGTTGAATGCACAAATGAGGTATCGATCATATCTGAAAACGCCGGAGGTCTACGGGGCCGAGAGAGCCCACAGGTCTCCATTCTTTTTCATGCACGAAGTAAGTCTCGAACGACCAAAACTTCACTAAAATACAGCACTAAAATACATGTGAAGTTTGAATGGAAATTCAAAGAATCAACTGTGACTCACCTCTGCATCCTTCTCCACGGGCATCCTGACCGTAGGCGGCCCAGGCGAGCGAGCCTTGCCGAAACGCCAGGCATCGCTTTCATCTTCAAGAGGCTTCGAACCGTCGCCGCCAACGTTGCCTATCTTTTGGGCGTCCACGATGTCGCCATCGGTAGTAGGCTCAACTGCAGGAGCCGAATTAGGCTTCAAACTACTGCTGCTACTGCTGCTGCCGGAATCGTCGCCGTCCAACTTTTGGGTATCCACGACGTCACCATCGGTCGAAGGCTCAACTGCAGGCGCCGCGTTGGGCGCAAAAGAGCCTGCGTCGCCGTTGAAAGGCTTGCGTGGTGGTGCCGTGATGCCGTTGACGGTATCCTGACCACGTGGCTCTTCATGGGCGGCTGCGGCGCCCAAGTGAGTGTGCACCAAGTCTCTGACAACTCGGTCTTCGTTGTTGAGGTGCGAAAAGGCCATGGTGACGGGAACTTGGTCCTGGAGGGGTCTTGGTTCTTCTCCCTCTTCCATGCTGTACTCTCACAAATCTGGGAAAGGAAGGCGAATTTGGGGGGTCAAGTAGGCACCTCTTTTTGGCCCTGCACAACGGAGTCAACGTCTTGAACCCGGTGTTTGCACACTCTAACTGGGGCCCTGGCAAGAAAGCTGCGGGCGCCAACAAGATCACATACTTGAATTATTTATCAGAATGTTCTACGTAGAAACTCTGTTCGTCGGGCGAATCTCCTGTCTGTTGAACAACTCTAGTCAAGGTGCCGACGAGATAAGAGGAGCAGCGAGTGAGTGAAAGAAGAGAGCGAAACATTTATCGTGAGGCTTAATATTGTACCTTAATACTGCTCTACTGCAAAACTTGAGCAATCGCAGCTTTGTCGCCGTCGTCCTTTGCCCGCAAGTTCGATCGTCAACCTCAAAGTCAGGCCCAAAAGTCCGCGCTCACCTCGTGTCCAGGTGCGTCAGGTCTGGCAAAGGCCAGGACACAAAAGGCCTTGTCCTTTACTGCGGACTTTGAGAAAGGTCTTGACTGCGGCCGAAAAAACGGACGCACAAAGGAAAAGGGGCGAGCGAGGGCGCAGGCAACAGTTACGGCTAGGCATGTGCTACAAGTGGGCCCGACTCAGGAACGGACAAGAGCTGCACAAAATGGTGCGTCTTGGTCACAAGAAACTCACAATGGTTCCCATCGTCACTGTGTCCCAAGACCAAGTTTGCTTTGCGTGACAAACAAACCAGCCGTCTCATTCGAGCTCGCGATTTGTCTGCTCGAGCTTCTCTTCTCCATCCCTACAGGACAGAAGCGAATGACAACAGCGCCAGCAGCAACAACAGCAGGGTTGAAAAATTTTCTGCGGGATAAAACGGATGAGATTTCTGGATATCGCGCCGTTTTTTAGAGCCAGCAACAGGAGTACAGTGGATGCTGCTTATAAGTGCATCCTCGGGGTGCTCCAGCACTCCCCCAGCTCTGTATTCCTCACAAGAGGCATCCACTGCACCGCTGTACTGATTTGATGCTTTTACTGTGCTGAAAGGCAAGAGATAGAACAGATGCAGGAGGCCGAGGGAAATGAGGATGAGGGCGGACAGCGGGGAGTACAAGGAGAAGCCTTGCCAAATACATCCTGCAAAAAAGGAGCAGCTGCAGCCTTTTTTCTAACCGTGTAGGCTCTCAATATATGTGGGCAGTTTCCATAAAATGATATAAAGAGAGACAAAAAATGAGACAAAGGCTTGTGAAAATGACTCGCCAGATGGCGTCAGGGGAGGCAACAAGGTCAACGACAGTGCCGCCCTCACCCGGGTCAACGACGAACTGAGCATGTAAACAAATGAGATAAGGACTCGTCGAGACTCTTGATGGAGAGATGGACGCCAGTCAAGTTGCGGTCGGGCCCGTTCAAGAACGGCCTCGTCACGGTCTCGTCGAGGTCCCTTGCCGACAGGATCAGCCAGGAATCGTCAGAACAGGTGAGAAAACACGAGAAGAAGAAAAAATAAAAAAAAAAACCGTTATGGTTCTTCTTTCGAGGTTATGGTTATTGCTTCTCTGGACAACGAAGGTGTCAAGCATCTTCTGAGTATCTCACCGAGTGTCCCTGGTCCAGCCGCTGTCGAGGACGAAATTTCCCTCCATCCAGCCTGGATCCAGGCTTTGGGCCTGCTGAACGACCGGGTTGTGTTGGTCAAGCCCTTCGAGAGCTCCCTCGTCACACTGAAGCAAGTTTGGGTCGAACCCGACAGTGAAAATGAATGGGAATTCGTGGTAAGTCTGTCCATGAGGACACAAAAAGTCCAATCTCCGGGTCCTCCTCGACATCTTTCAGAAGTTCAACAGTGACCTGATCCAGCGCACACTTCTAGATCAGGTCAGGGTCGTCCAGGTCAACTCGCCTCTCGTTATCTTCTGTCAGCAAATGCCAGCAAAGCTAAGAATCAGTGAGTCTTGCTCATGCCTTATTTTCTAAAGATTCATTCCGATAAATCCTAGACTTTCGCTTTGGAGCCTGCAATTCCTCTGTAAGTCCTACCTGAGCGCGTGGGGCCTCCTCGAGCCCACACGTTGGGCACGTCGTTCATTTTACTTTTGACGTAACTGAGGACCTTGACGATACCTTTAACAACGATCAGTGATCTGGCAACACTTCGTGCAGTCCCAGAAGATGAGTCAGAGTAGGAAAGTGACGAGGTTGAGGAGCCTCCAAAGGCAAAGACGTCTGGAATACTGGCAAAAGAATATGTTTGGGAGAGAAAGGACTGCGACAGCACAATGCTTAGCAAGGGTTCAAATAGCATCACCAAATACAGTTGAACCAGACTTTTTAGCGGGAATTGTAGTCAGGTCATTTGGAACGGAGTCAAATGAATCACTGTAAACCAAAGAAGAAGAGCTGCTCAAGCAACTGTTCAAGAGCTTGATTACAAAAGGTGCTACCGATATTACAAAAGATCTTCAGGTATAGGTTTTACTGTAATGCAATTTGGCGTCCCTTATGTCTGCTTTGTAAACGTAGGCGTGACCGTTTTTTTTTCAGCCAAACTTCTCCCTGCCAAAGCTTCTGCTGGAAAATTGTCCAACTCAACTGAACTCGTGATCAAGCCTTTGGAAAGGAAGGAAAAAACTCCACAGCTGCCCTGTTCAGCGGCAGCCACAAAGTCCAGTACCAGTGGAAGCTCATGCGATATCCGTGAACTTGAGCAGAAGTTGAGCCCCGTCAAATGTCGTCTGGCTCCCCTTTGCCAAGAAATCAGCAGCCGCCACGGGGAAGACCTGATCGGGTACCTCTTCCATGATGACTTCGAGGGCAGCAACAGCGCAGTCGTCACAGTCAGAAGTAAAGGGAAAGAAATCACGGTCCGGTGAGACTTCATTGGAGTTCGTGCTCATCTTCAAGGAGACACTTTCTTTTCTTGTCGCTTTCATAGGTGCTTTTTGGGTCCCCGGCCCAATCCTGGAATGCCGAGCGAGGTGCCGACGTTGATGCTTTCAACAGCTCTCTTGAACAATCTCAGGAGCGCTGGCGACGACGAGGTCTTGGCCTTGGGATCTGAGATTCTCGTGTCAGAGTGGAGGAAGGAGAGCCTAGAGGACAAGAGGACCTTGGTTGTCACCGGTGAAGCCATTGCCAAGGTCGGGAAAATCATCATTTTTAGCAAAGATTGTTATAAGTTTTTTTTTCATTCACACCTTTTCCAGCTTCCTCCAGGTGAAGTGACCGACCTGATTCTGGCAGCTGCAGGCAATGAATTTCCTCTGGTTCTGCCCAACGACTGCTTTTTCTACTTTGGGGGCCAAAATGGCCAAGGTCAAAAGGCCAAAGTGTTAACGCGCGAAAAGGCATTCGTGTTTAGGTCGAGGTCTGATCTGCAGTCCAGGTTGGAACTGCTGGAGGGTCCTGTTGGAAATACCCGGACTTCTGGAGAAGTCCAGAACACCAGGTGGGACTGAAGTGAAATTTTAGCGGGCCAAGACTGGTGGGTCACCCTGTATTTTAGTGATGTCGTCCTGAAAGGGGTCTTGGAGTGCCTAGAGGTGATCTTAAATCCTCCGGGCTCCGGTTCGAGACCCAACATTCTTCTGGTGGGACAGAACGGAAGCGGAAAGACGACAGCGATGAGGAAAGTCTCACAAATATCGGCCGCTCATCCGAATCTCATCCATTCCTGCGTCGTTCAGTGTAGGAGACTCATAGGTGAGCTATCCACAAGTAAATCTACGGTTAAGAAAAATCCTCATGTTGTTAAAAAATCAACAAAACGTTGCTTTCAAGGCAAACGAGTGGATGTTGTTTCACGTGAGATTCGTGATTGTCTCGTCGAGTGCGTTCGGCGCCGGCCTAGTTTGCTCCTCCTTGACGATTTAGACGCGCTCTGCCAGACAAACGATGAAAACGAACGAAACCAAGCGGAGGAAAATCACCAAATCGCGTAAGTCTGTCTGCTGGGTCTAGCCTCGGCTCGACTCGATGCCCGAGATGTTTGTAGCACGCCATCGACTCACTTCGTAATCTTAGCTGGAGTTTTCGAGCAAGATCAATGAAGGTAGTTATATTACTTAATATCGACAAGATATCCTTCATAACAACAACTCCACACCGGGCCTACAATGTTTTCCAGTAAACGTGCGAATAGGATAGAAAATCGACTCAAAAGCGCTCAAAATGTCGAGCCAAAGATGACCGAACTCAACTCGAGCTCGAAAAACAACCCTACCAAGACCGAGACTTTTAAGTTCCATTTTCACTGGTGAAGTTCTGCTCATGCTTGTCTGGGTTTGAATGTCATTTTCATGTCATTGCAGTGAGCCTCAAAACCAAAAGAGAGATTCACAGGTATTAAGAGGTATTATTGAAGATACGAGTCTTTGGGGGATTTGGCGGGAGATGCTCGAGCACCCTACAAACCTTTTTGGAAAATTGGCAGACTGAGGAAGAGCTATTGAAAAGGCCTGTATCATGTTTACGAGATATTTAAGAGATCTGGCAAAAAGAGAAGTCCGGTATGAATATGGATTGTGCTTCATAAGGTGGTATCTTGTGCTACTCTAGCCCCAACGTTCAAGCTTGAGCGAATCCTTCTTGGTATTGGGCAAAGAGACTCAGAGCTTGTGGATTCCAAAGCTGGCATCATGATAAGTTTAGTTCTTAACTGTCGAAGTAGTATGAAGTGATATCAATTTTAGAAAGACTTGGCCTTCTCCTATCATTGGACACAATTTCTTGCGCCGAGAAAAAAGATTTTCAACACCAACGAGAGGCCACTCAGTACTTCTAGGTTGGCCATGTCTTTGGGAATCATCTCATCAGGGGTTGATCTAGACTCATTCAGACTAAGGATCATCAGGTCAACTTGGTGGTCGCAATTGAAAACTGAAATTTTCATTTGAAATCTGGCACAGTTTCTGCAATGAATCCATCTTTTTTCATCCACCATGGAGAGATACAAAAATCACTTTTTTACCCTCGCTTTACTTTGGTCTACAATTGCTTACCCTCGTTGGATGAATGTGGCTTCCACAAACGTACTTATAACTTTCATCGGGCATGGTGTCAGTAAACAATGATTACACCATCTAGTTCTATGAAGGAATACAATCACTGAGGTGAGAGCTTTCAGGGGATGCATCATTGTTCTCATGTGCCCAAACAGTTTTCAAGCTACACAAATAAAACTTAATGCGCACTCTTTCCGTGACACCCGGTATATAGCAACTTATATGATCTTTTTGTTCAATGCACCCACGTCCTGTAATAAACTTTTTACGTACTTAACATTTGAGTTATGGCTCATGTTGTACGAACTCACATGTGTTATATATGCATTTGAACATGACTAAACTGCTTGACTTCAAACCCGCCCGTGTGAAAACACCCACAGTGGTGTTTTTCTTATTAAGATTTATGAAGCAAGAAGCATGAGACCCTAGAAAATGCAGGGCGATCTTTTACGGTAAAACGTTCGTTTGCATAAAAATCTCTCAAATCACAACCCATATCTTAATTTGTAAGAGCTCTTTTGGTAGCAGAACAGCCATTTACATGTAAATGCTTTTAATGACCTTCACTAGCAGACACACAATTTTTGAGTCTTGCTCTGATGCGCTGGCATCCACAGTGAATATATTCTTCACTCAGCAACCTTGCAAAATCTTCGTCAGCCCTCTTGAGTTGCTTGAGATTCTTCGATAGCTTTTGAGACTTTCCAGCGAGCAGCACCCGGAAGCCAAAAATCCAAAGGACTGAGATCCGGAGTGTGCGCTGGTCATCAAATATCGCAGTTGCGGCTGTGATCCAGTTCTCCTGTTCCCAAGAAAAAAAGGTGAACTTGACCTTGCGGACTTTTGAGGCCATGAATGCCACGAGAATACTTTGCTGATTTTGAGAAATATCAAAATGGCCCTACCTGTTGGCTTCGAATGACTTTGTACGTCAGAAAAACTTCCCCTGCACAAAGTGATCAACATCAGACCTGACCCGGAAAGTCACCTTAGGCTAACAAGTTCCCTTGACTCATAGTCGATGTCCGTGCAGTCTGTGCCCTCTGGAAAGAGAAGAATCCAGTGCCCAATGTTGGCTTATGTTTTAGGCTTAGTACGGTCATTTCGAGGTTGTTCGAGTCCGCCCGCGCTTCCGCCATCTCGGTGTTGGCCACGGCCACGACCTTGGAAGGCCTCGACCCTGACGTTGGAGGTGGTGGAAGAGGAAGGCACCATTTCACATTCACCAAACATCTGCATTCGCCTCAGGCAGTGAGAAAAGATAAATTGCTGGCTTTATGCCTTTATTGCGCAGTGATGAAGAATGAATTAAAGTTTTTGTTGCACAATTGTTGTACAATTGGTGTTTGATTATTCTTTTTACACCCTCACTTTATTTTTCTGCAGGCGCTGCGTGTCGAGGTGTTGAGGCAACATGTTCATCCCCACGATGATCTGTCCAGCCTGGTGCAGCAAGCTGCAGATCAGGAGTCTGCGGTTATGGCTTCTCTCACCGAGGGGTTCCTACCTGGCGACCTCGTGACGGCAGCAAACAAGCTGAAAGTCCAATCACGTAAGAAAAACACTCACCAAAGCTTCTCTCTGTCAAAGAGTCCATGTTTTCTGTCTGCCCTTGCTCAAAAAGGGTCCAGCTGTTATTATTCCAGAGAAAGTCAGGGTCTTGGACTCGTCCCCATGAATAAGGGGACGCCTGAGCAAACCTTTAGAAATGTGAAAAAAGTTGATTCTTCAATGAAGACTTTTCTCATGAGCCTTCGTTTCCCTTCGGAAGTTTTTACAGGTGGTTCGGTAAAAAAAATGCATATCCATGCTGAACTTTTCTCTCCAAATTCACCACCTGAACAGGGGTCACCTGCAGCAAATATTCCTTTGTTATCACTGGAAAGTCATCAGTGCTATTCTTTTCTTTCCTTTTTTTGACAGCTTCTTCTGTGTCGTCCCTACTGGACGTTTTGTCCTCTGTCCGTCCGTCTTCCCTCTGGAACGCTCGTCTGAACTCCCCGGGAAAGTTCGGCTTCTCGGACATCGGAGGACTCGCCGAGGCTAAGAGGATCCTCACCGAGACACTCATATGGCCCGGAAAGGTGAGAACTTTCTGAACATCCTTCAAAATAAACATTCAACGCTTCTCCCTTCAGTATCCGGATCTGTTCTCCCGTTGTCCGTTGCGTCCGTTGTCCGGGTTGATCCTGTGCGGCGCCCCCGGAACGGGGAAGTCGATGCTGGCGGGGGCAGCGGCCAAAGAGGCCGGCATCAACTTCATACTGATCAAGGTATGCAGTTGCTCATGAAGTTTGTTATGCAACAAAATCTTTTGGGGGGGGGGGGGGGGCTGTCAGCACCTTTAAAGGGTAACAAATTAATTGTATCTATAAAACATTCCGGATTATCAAAGCAAGACATTAAATAAAATTGCTTTAACAGCAAAAAGCATAAAACGGTTATGTTAAAGGTATT
>JAAUXU010161645.1_pt1 | contig 22946 bp, 30 predicted proteins | sample 7278151 | NCBI WGS metagenome assembly JAAUXU01 (sample SAMN14350113, study PRJNA611818) | marine sediment metagenome | isolation source: surface marine sediment (1.8m) | place: French Polynesia: Moorea | collected 2018-08 | reverse complement strand
CCCTCTCCCCCCCAAAAAACAACCAGCCCTCTCTCCACCACCCCCCCCCCCCGGTTTTGTCGGGGGGGGGGGGGGGCGGCCCAAGGTATCGGTTTTTGTGATTTTTTTTTTAGGGAATGGGATAGGTTTCAAGGCCTAATCTCGGGGTGACGTCGGCTCGGTCCTGTCATTATGCCACCTTCGCCCTCGGGATAGGGATTTTACAACAGCCCGAGGGCGGTGGTGACCCCGTCCTCGGGCCGGAGCTCGGAACGGAATCACCCAACGTAGGATGTAAAATCCGTGATCCCCCCAGAGAAGGCGGCGTAATGCATCCTCGTAGGTCAGACTTTTAGTTGTTCTACCTGAGCTTCGTCCAGCGACTGGTCCGTGATGTTGAGGATTTGATCGAGTATTGAGCTTATGTCTGCGTGTCCCCTGGCGAGGGTGTTGGCGTTGCCGGCATCCAGGCAGTCTGCAGAAGTCGTAGCGTCCGCTGCCTGCGAGGAAGACGAGGACGGCGACGTGCCCGGCTGTTGATGATGAGCAGGGAGGCCGTAGACGCCCTGGCCCTGACTGTACTGAAGGACTCGGTTGAAGTCCATCGCGTCCATGGTGAGAATATCACACGCGGAAGCGCCGAATGCACGAGTTATACTTTTCTTGGCAGCGTTCAATTAAATCAGTCGCATGCGTTCCCCAGCGCCAAGGAGAGCGCGCGCGACTGCAACTGCGGCTGCGGACAGACGGACGGACAGACAGACACAACAACGCTTGATCGACCCCTCACTCGTGTTGCCGCTTGCCTTCTTCCTTCCTCTTCTGCTGCTCCTTCTCCTTCTTCCAGTGTTTCTTCTTGGTCTTCGTCTTCTTCTCTCCTTTCTCCTCTTGTGCTGCCTTCTCTTTTGCTCCGGACTGCTGCTACTACGACGACTGCGACGACGTTGGGTGCTTGTACGACGAGCTACATACGTATCAAGCGAGTACATACGTTCATAAGTACAAATGCACGTACCGGGACTCTACTGTACTCGAGTGTGTCTCGCCAGGGACTTACATCTGGGCGTGCGTCGCATTCATCGTCATCAGCATCTCGGGATCGACCCGAGGGGGAAATCCAAAGGGTTTCCAACCTCCGGGAAAATGAACGCGCTCTTGACGTACCGGCAAGAAAACCCCACACGGGTATACTGAATAAGTGGTTTTGGATCTTTTGGCGGGGGAACCCCCTTCAGGCCCCGAGGGAGGCTACCACCATGCCAAGTCAGGCTGAAATCGGTTCGATTGTCTTGGAGGAGGTGCTTCTCCAATAGATATACTTTATCTTCCAATATTACACTTAATGCGGAACCTGCCGCCGCCTGCGGGCGAGGGTCCGTGGCTGAGCAGTCCGGGCTCGTAGCATAGTCCAACGCCATGACGCAGACATCCGGTTGCCGACTGCTGCCAGTGAGCTGTACCTTTGCATGGCCGCAGACACCGGCGAAGACATTTGCCAAAGTTGCAAGTGCGCAATGGCCGCGGTGGCGCTAGCATCAAGCATAATCGTCGGTCGTCGACCCGGAGATGCAGGCTTTCTTCAAGGTGCGCTCGCCTGCAGACCAATCTGCGCCATTTCTGCGGGTGCGAATCCGCAGCAGAAAACGAGATTCTTCACGTCCCTACACACTGCAGACGAGTTATAAACACCGCAGAAGACAGAGGGCGGACCCCGAGTCCTGCACGCTGGCAGTGGGTGCTCAATATCATCCTCAATCATAAGTAGTCGCATTTTAGATCGCATCAAGCGTTACCTCACTCTCCAGGCATACGACGTAGTACAACGCAGCCATTAGAGCGCGTGCCTTGAACCTTTGCGTGCTACACAAGGGGCGCGCCAGCCAGCGCGTGCACTTCGCTCTCGCAGGCGGCCACCCTCAAGCTGCAGCAAAGGCTTTGCTCGCCTTTCTTTTCTACCTTAAACAGCTGCAGCAGCAGATGCTTTGGAAGTAAAACGCATGGTGTTGGTGATCCCCTTCGTCCCCGACGCTCGCCACGGTTGAGTCGGTGGTGGAGGTTTTTTTGTTGCATTCAGAGAGACACTTCAACAAGCATAGTGGCGATCCCGTCGAGCAAGCAAGGCTGCGGCAAAAGAGCAATGCCCTCCCTCAAAGGTCAGGAGTGGCACCTCTGGCCGTCCTCGCCGCGCCCGGATTCCGTGTCCCACCCGCCCGAGGACGTCATAAGGCTGCCGCCGACTGACAGGGGCTTATTCGGGGAGTTTCCCATACACGAGGAGCCCCGATTGACATGCTGCTCCTTCTGCGGAAAGACCCTAAAGGTGGAGGCTTTCTCGGAGCATTTCCGCCAGCGACATCAGGAGAAACGAGGGATAGAACTTCCCGAGGAGGTGAAGCTGTCGGTACCGTCACCTGATGATACTCACTGCGTGAACCACGACGGTCCTACTACAAATGGAGCCCCCAAAGATATCGAAGTGATCTCCACAAGTCAGATGGTCGAAGAAACCTCCCTCGAGCAGGACGCAGCCAAAGCGGAACAGAAGAACGACGACTCCAACGTGATTAGCATCCCAGACACCGAACCGCTGCCGCATTCCTCCATATTATCAAACGACTTGATGGCCATGGTAGCCGGCGAAACCTCTGCGCCGCCGCCGCCAGCCCCGGAGACAATGGCATCTATGAAGAAGTCCCTTGGCAGCACTATAGAAATCATACAAGTGCCACGCAAACCTAGCCATCAGCGAGAATTCCATCCCGACAGGCACTGCGGCGTGTGGGACAGCGAGGGGACGCGCCAATGCACCCGTGCACTCACTTGCAAATCTCATTCGGTATTGCTTAAGCGAAAGATTGAAGGCCGATCGAAGCCCTTCGACGAGCTGGTGGCGGAGCACAAAGCCGCCAAAGAGGCTCTCGCCGCCAAGGCCAAGGCCAGACCCAATTTCGACGTGGAGGCTGTACTTAACTCTCTTTCTCAGCAGCAGAGGTTGCCCCATCCCCCACCTTCATCACCGCAGGTGACAGCGAAGATGCCCATGCAGCAGCAAGTTCTTCGCATCATTCCTGCAGCGGCCCTCTCTAGTGCCGCAACTGCCACTCCAGCATTACCCGTTAGCATCCAGCAAAAACTCGCCGCCGTCGCGGCTGCCAACAAGAAAGGCAATCGCAACCACCAGCCTCTGCATTACACGTCCGAACACCCCAAACCACTAGCGATCTGCACCTTTGGAGCCAAGAGGCTCGGCAGCCTCATCTTCACAGACCGCAACCAGCTTCTCACACGCAAAGTGATACGCGTAGCGTTGGCCAAGAACAGGCCCAAGTTGGTCATGAGGCAGGACGACCCCCGGAAGGTGTCACATTCAGGACCATCGGGCAACAGCTACCTTTTGAACCTGAATAGCTCCTCGCGGGTGGCTACCGTCAACTTATCTTCCTTGCAGGTGCCGCTCAACATCTCAGCGGCCAACACCAGCTTCAAGACCGACGTCCAAGACTTTAAGGGCGGCATGAAATTTGAGCTCGGACGTAAGATTCAGCACATTTTCCCTTCGACGAGAAATTGAGTTTCTTTTTGCTGAATTTGCTGCTCCATTATGCTTGTGTCATGAAAAATTCATCCAGAGCAACATGTTCGAGTTTTATTTGGATCAGTTATAAAGGCATTTAACCGCACATGTCCATGTCAAAAGTATCCGGTGACTTTCTTCGCAATTTCCCAGTTGGTATCAATGACCTCTGGCTCTTTGATGGTGGCTTCCTTGTCGTTGACGACAGCCAGGGTATACTTGGAATTAGCTCTGCAATCCCGGAGGAAGGCAAGACGAAGTCCCTGCTTGATGAGGTCGGTGGCTTCCTCTAAGGACAGTTCAGAGTGGGGTTTCTTCTCCAGGGCATCTCTAAAAGAGGGGAAGATGGCTGTGAACAAGGGCAAGTCAAGGTCTGGGACAACCATTACCTTATGATTGGTAGAGCCAGGTGCCCTCCAAAGCCGGTGATAATGCAGTTCTCGGTGAAGGGGGTCCCGATCTGGTCGACGAAGCCAAGGAACGGTTCCCCGTCTTGCAACCCGCCCACAATGATTGTGAGCCACAGGGGATCGAACTTAGACCTCCTTCGGTACAGAAAACGCGTCAGCCAGCAGTGGACTGCCCTGGGCTTCGTGTCCGACTTCGATCCGCTGATCTCAGCGTCGCGCTGCTTCTGCTCCAGAATCTCCTTCAGGGCCTGGAAGTCTGCATAGTCCCCGGAGCAGGCCACCATGGTGTGCGCGTTCAGCCGGATGATCCTCTCTAAGTTATGATAACGCCCCAGAGACCCGTAGGAGCCAAGCGTGTCAGCGGCCATCACCACGCCATCGCGATACTTGAGGCCGAAGACAGACGTGCCAGTCGTCATGGGGTATTGAGTGCGCACCAGGGGAGAGTCCTCCATCGGGGCCACATCCGGACGAGCGGGAAACGAGTAGGTCTGAGCGGCAGGACCAGGTCCATGAGCCCAGAGGGACGGGGGCGAGGTCACCCCGAGACCGGCAGCGAACGATGACATCCTTTTGTCCGAAGAAAGATTGAACGACACGGACGATGACGAGAGGAAATTTTCGCCTTGTTGTCTAGCTTGGTCACGGCCGGCCGTGCGTGCTTCACTCCAGGCAGCGGCAGTGAGCGGCACCACTGTGACCACATTGGCTGTCGGGAAACTCTCCCAAGACGGTTGTCGCTGAATCCCGTTTGCGGTACCGGCGAAGGCGCATGAGTAAATGTCGAACCCGTTTGTCGTAATTATCTAAGCCGAACTTTTTAAGTACTGTTCCGAATAACCGAGATTAAGGTTTACCCTATAATTGCCGTCAACTAAGGACTAGCTCAGATTTTATCATGGCCCATGTATTTCCCCGCCAGAGCTGCCAACGCCTTGAGACATAAATGAAGACTCCCATTTCAAATCAGTCCGGATCAAAGATTGGTGCCATGATTCTCAAATTGTCGGTCAATCCTCACCTCTGTTGGACGGGACAAGTAGTCTTGACAACCAATTGGTCGGTGCCAGATGGCAACACTGTCGGCAGACCGAGGGAGCAGTGGAAGCGAGAAGGCTGCAGGTTGATGGAACCACCCAGTTCGAGAATCACCTCATGTTTGCATGCAAATTTGCGTCCCTCATGATGTTATGAAGACTGACTTTCTCCTCAACTCCTCAGTCGAGGAGATGGTGTTAACGTATGTTTGTGAGCGCGTGACTGAAGCGTTTTGACTTATACTTCACTGACTATACAGTGATGGGTATTAGGATAGGGTAGTTCCAACGACCCTACAGGAGTTGTTCAACAGGGGGTAACTAAGTGGAGTTGGTGCCAAGGGGAAGAGAAGACTCGCAAGAACCAACTCAAAAGACAACGTTGAGAGCTTGAGTTCTTGAAAGTCAAAGTTGCTTCCTGTGGTATTCACAAATTGGACAAGATGAGTGACGACCGCTTCGACAACCACCGCTACCACAATGAGGACACCTTCTCTATTCAGGTAGCTTGTCCATATAGTCTTGTCACGGTTTGAAGTCCACACATTGATATCCTTACCCATTCGCAGTCCACTGCTGGTGCCGTGCCTATGCTCAACAAGAAGGGTGAGGTCAGCATGCAAAAGGTTAAGGTCAGTCGCTATGTGTCAGGAAAGCGACCTGAATATGCCAGGGGCACTGAACGGGATAGATCCAGTGAGTCAGACTCCAGGTAAATACTACATTGTTTTTTGGGGAGAGGATTCCAAATCTGACTTTTATAAACATTATAGTGATGATGAAGACTTCACACAGTATGGTCGTCAGAGACACGAGCACCATGATGAGGACCAAGATGAGTTCCACACTAGGCCTAGAGCTACCACACCTCCGAGAGGATCCCGATGGGACCAGAAGACACCAGCTTTGCCCAAAGAAGACCTGTCAGATCCTCGGATAAGAAGACTGATGCAAGCTAAGATGACGTGAGAGACACCAAAAGACTCTTTCACGGGATATCCTGAGAACTAAGAGGCTACTTCTGATTTTACAGTATTAAAGGACAAGAAGACCGCGATGAAGAGACTGGTCCTGCTAGTAGACACAGATATGTTCATGAAGCAGAAGTCTTGTCTGAAGACGATGAGGACGAAGACGGCAGCAAAGCTCCAATTGGGAGTAGGCACCGACGGGGTAATAACTCCTGTCTCAAAGTTTGGAGCCAACCGCTTTTTGTGTAAAGCCAGGTTATCTTTCAGTATCTGTGTCATCATCCGATTCGTCATCATCTGGTGATGAAGAACTAGATGAGGAGGCTATCAGCAGAAGGCGTGACCTCATGCGACAGAGAGCACTGGCAAAAGCACAAATTGGCATTGACCAAGAAGAAATTTTGGTAGTATCCTCAAAGTCAAATCCAAACATCCTAATCTGTTTTATCCCCTTTTATGCTTTATCATTGCAGGACAAAGAGGAAGAGAAGTCTGGGAGTGAAGAAGATGACGATGATGAGACTTCTGAAGAGGAAACTGATTCTGAGGAGGAAGATGCTAAACTAAAACCAGTCTTTGTCAGAAAAAAGGTCAAGAATTACACAAGTATAGCAATGTAGTCCACTTCTTGACCTTATTTCCATTTTCAGGACCGCCTCACTGTCCAGGAACGAGAGCAAGAAGAGTTAAAGGAAAAGCAAGCCGAGAGAGAAGCACAGAAAATGGCAGAACGCCACAGACAAGACACTCTCAGACTGGTGGGTAGAGAAATCCTCTAAGTTTGGCATGGAAGGAGGATTGAACAGAGTGTTTTGCTTTCATTCTTTCTAGGTAGAGACCATAGTCAAAGAGTCTGCTGTTGAGCTCAAAGCCAATGCTTCAGATCCCAGTGGCCTTAATGAAGTCATCACAGATGATGAAAATGATGAAGCAGAATATGAAGCTTGGAAACTGAGGGAGCTGAGGAGGTTGTGAAATAGTCTTGTTCACTTTGGAATATGATTCCTTTTGATGCTTCCAACTCCAATTAGGATGAGACGAGACCGTGAGGAGAAGGAAACTGAAGATAGGGAGCGTGAAGAGATGGATCGCTTACGAAACATGACCGAGGCAGAACGCCGACAGGAGCTTAAGATCAATCCCAAGCAGATCACCAACAAATCCTCCAAGGGGAAGTACAAGTTTATGCAGAAGTATTACCATCGAGGAGCATTCTTCATGGCGGCTGAGGCGAGTCCATAACGGTTATTTGACAGTTGAAGACGTCGCATTAAGACCTTGTTTTGCAGGAAAATCTGTACAAGCGTGACTATTCTGCTGCCACTTTAGAGGACAAGTTTGACAAGACTGTCCTGCCTAAGGTTATGCAAGTGAAAAATTTTGGTCGCTCTGGCAGAACCAAGTACACACATCTTGTGGACCAGGTAAAGCTCCATCTCATAGCACATATGAGCTACAACCACATAACTTACTATCATATTCAACTTAGGACACAACTCAGTTTGATGCTCCGTGGGCCCGAGAGACCAACCAGAATCTTAAATTTACACTTCAGCATGCAGGAGGAATGAAGGAAGTTTTTTGCAAACCCTCTGCAAAGAAGAAGAAATATGAGTAGTAATTTAAGAGGAAGTCAGAAGTAGTTACGTGCACTCAAAAATGTGTGGTTGTTGACAGTGTGCAGTTTTATGAGCAAGGTTTAAACACTTCGGGATTGCTGCAGGTAAGTCACCAGAGGTAACGTCAGTTCCACAGTGCAGCAAACTTGAGAGCTTGTCACAAAGTTAACCAAAAATGTGACAAATTTCTTTATATTTATTTGGTGTTCTACCTCATCCATAGTCTACGAATAAAAGATTCATGTAGTCTCAATATCCAAGGTGGAAAGAAACATAAGCCGTGAATAAAACTGAAATCTCTACCAGGGTTGTCAGTCTAGCCAATATGTCAGCTGATTTTGGAAATTGGACAAATTTAAATGCCGGACTGAGGGGTCGGACTTTGTGCCACCAGGCAAAATGTGGTTGAATCCCTATGAGCCCCGAAAAACGATAGAATATGCTTAAAATTTCTTTGAAAGTATTATTGATGAAGTGTTAGCGATCATCAGAATTGTTATGTTACTTGTAGTTTGGGGAGTCACTTAGAACCCCCGAAAAGGACAAAATTGTCTGCAATGAATCCGAACCCATCTTTTTTGAAGTAGAATTCGACTTCCGTTCGGAATTTTGTCTGTTTTTGGATTTCTTGTCAAGCTGATTCTTCTTTGACCGATCTGGCCACAAAGGTTTGCGAAGAACTGGCAACCCTGATGTGTGCTGCTGTCAGTCCACTTCGACTGGGTGAGTGTGCTGCTGCATTAAGCGTTACAATTCCATCGTCATGGCCGCCAGGCGAGTGGCCGCGTCCTCAGTGAACTGGGCCGAGTTCGCGTCCAAGCTGCAGCCATCCCAGAAGTCGTCGTTCAGCGCCTTGAAAAACAAGACCGACGAATATGTGCGCCAGATCGCCGCGCTGCCCGATAAGCTACCCGCTCTCGACTGGGCCTCTTACAAGGCCAAGGTGGCCGTCCCAGGTAAAGTCCGACTTGCTCGTCCAAACCGTTTCGATGGTGGTTGCAGCTCGTGCTGAAGTGACATCTCAAGTTCTACAGTAGTGACACCTAATAAGACATCGGGAGTCCTGCTTAAGTCGTAAAGAATGTCCATCATTTTTCCCTAATTCCAGGCATGGTGGACGAGTTCCAGAAGCGCTACGAGTCCCTGGACGTGAACTATCCCAAGGACACGCTGACATCTGCTCTACAGAACGAGACGGCGAAACAGAAGTCCGACTACGAGAAGTTCGTCAGCGAGTCCAAGGTTCGTATTCAGGCTCTGCAGGAAGAGCAGGCCAAGTGGGAGGCCATGATGCCCGTGGAGGAGATGAACAAAGAAGAGGCCCTCAAGTTCGTACCGCACCTGGTTGTTGATCTCGACAAGCCAGTTCTGTGGCCATACGATCAGGACTTAGATGAGATGAAGAAGAAGAACGAAGAGCTGAAGAAGGAGGAACTGAAGAAATGGGAGTACTGAGAAGTAGAGGAGCCTTCATCTCGTAGTCGCAAAGAATAAATGTGTAGTTGACCTTGTCGCGAACGCTCGATCCAGTCACTGCTGTCGCACCCACAGACACCTGAGTCAACCTCATGAGTTACCAACGTCTTTATTGCCATTTTTGTGATGCAAGTTGTTTTAGAGATCTCCTGGTAGCTACTGTGCAATGAGGAATCCTCCGTCCTCGCTATGACGCGCTGAGGATGTTGCTGAGCAAACGGGCAAACTGGAAGTGAGGATCTCATCAGAGATCTCATCTTTTGGAACTGCGTTGATGAAGTCTGCTTTCGTTTGTTCTTGGAACACTTGGTCAGTGCGTGATGGCGAAGCCGCCGTTGAAGCAGGCGCAAGAGGCTGGGAGCTTGAAAGACTCGATGGTGAAGGGAAAGTAGTAGTCTGCTGGGTCGTAGACTAAGAAGCGGTGATAAGTGGACTTTTGCAGGCACTTGGTCTCGTAGCACTCTGGTACTAAGGCGCATCTGCGTCCAGATGACGAGCACTCCTCCACTCGGACCGTCTGGCTGAGATGCTCATAGTGCGCCTTCACCTGGTTCACAATGATCCGCCAGCGTCCGTCCGTGTTGACGGCCCTCAACGGCGTCACGTAGTTCGTGTCTGAGGGACACAGGTACGTTTCCTGGGCTTTATGTTCCAGGCGGTCCACCGAATTGTCTGTGTTGGCTATGACATCCTTGTACAGCGCTGCCACTGCTCCGTAGTGATACTCAATGGCGTGCTGGACCTCATAGGTGGGATACTCAAGGTCGTACAGGCACCAGGGCCTGCTACTGTTGGATGAGCATGCCGGAGGACCATTGTAGATGTGTTTTAGTGTGGGTGTCTTGGGCCCGTACTTGTAGGGGTAACTCTTGTGGTAAGAAGACGGCCCCGGGCTGTACTGAGGCGGAAGATGTGGAGGAACCGATCGAGGAGTGGCTGTAACTGCCAGCGATGACGAGATGGGGAAGAGCAGAAGCTGAAATTACATATGATATAAGGTGGCGTAAGAAGCACTTGTACGGTGCATATACTGTTGTGTACGCATTTACTGCGGGTTGTCTCGAAGACACTCTTGTTGGAACTGCAAATGTGTCTCAAAAGAAGCATGTTGCAAAGCTGCCTTTCTAAGCTGCAATAGAGGCAAGAAGGAATCTTAGTTGGAATTAATCAGCTCAGCAGGTTATTAATTTAAAAGATTCACAACACTGTAAGAGTAGAAAATGACCCCGTCGTGGCTTCAGCATTAATTGTTCTATTACGTGGAAATGGACAAGAGTCGATGTGGAATGTTGAGGCGAAGCCATTTTCCATCTCATCACAGTAACCATAGCTCACAAGCTTATTACACCACACAAATTCTCAGAATGAAAGGAAACAAAGTTGATTCTTTTAGGCATACATCAAATTAGCTGATGGTAAAAGAACGACTTCGGAGAACGTCAGAGACAAAGTTATGTTGCGTGAAAAACCATCAGATCCGTGTTCTCCACAGGTGTCCAAGGTGGCCCACGTCTTCCCCCAGCAGCAGGAGAACAAGACTCTGCTGCAGACGAGCAACAGCAACGTAGATGATGCCACTTCTCGGGCTTTGTGGCCATGGAGACGAAGGCCTTAGAAGGCTTCAACTCCAAGAACAACAAGGGAGGAGCATCTGGCTACACTAAACATACTGGGAGAATAACAAGGAGAAAAAAGAATTGATCTTGAGAGGCTTGATGGAACTTATAGACAAACACGAATCTGCTGGTACCAATCCTGGCTGGATAGGACGTTACTGCGCAGAAATATCCATGGATAAGCGGAGGAGGAACCTACGAGACACCCTGTACATTGAAGTCTTGAGAGACGCCCCAAGTTGAGCTGCGGGGCCAACTGATAATTGGGGAAATCTCAGGTGAAAAGAAACTTGAGAGAGTTATGAGTTGGATCCCAGGTCGAAACTTTCTGTGGCGCAACATAAGCAGACCTTGCAGCACCAGCCAACCTCGGATTCCCCTTCCCCACCGGGGGATGTCCCAGGCGCTCCCCACCAAGAGAAAGGCCGACAGCAGCTGCAGCAGGGGGAGGGGAAAGCACCGAAAGAAAATCAATCTTTTTGCTTCCACTTCATCTTCCAAAGCTCTCCACGATGACGTTCCCTCGCCGGCGCCAGCACATATTCCCGCGCCAAGTGTCCGACGTCGGCGCCTTCATATTCGTGACGTTCATGATCCCGGCCACGTTTGTGTACGAGACTCGCCTCGTCCTGCCAGAACTCTACTCGGGCTCTCCTGCTACCTTTTACGCTCACGCAGTGATCGGAACATTCCTGCTGATCAACATCGTGGGCAACTACGTGGGCTTGTGGCTGACGGACACCTCCACCCGCCACGTCATCCTTCCCTCCACGATCCGCCAGAAGTGGGAGTTCTGTGCCTCGTGCGAAGCAGTTCAACCGCCGCGTGCATGGCATTGCTCGGTATGCGGGGTGTGCATCCTCAAGCGTGAACACCACTGCATGTTCGTCGGATATTGCGTGGGTCACCGCAACCACCGCTACTTCTGCCTCTTCCTCCTGTACATGTGGCTGGCTGTGCTGTACTGCACGTACTTCAACACACGCTTCTTGGGCTTGCATTTGAGCGAAGTGACCTGGGCCATGGTACCGAAGTTTGTGTTCCCATTGATAAGCTTGCTCACTTTCGACCTGTCCTGGCTTCAACTGTACATGTTTTTCTGGAGCGTACACTTTGCGGCTACACTCCTGACGTCAGTGCTGCTGCTGTACCACGCCAACTTGGTGCTTCACGGGAAGACGACGCACGAGAACAACGTACGCAAGGCCTCGTACAACCTCGGGTGGAGGCAAAACCTGCTGGAGGTGTTCGGAGACAACTGGCGACGCGTCATCCTTTGGCCATTCGTCACCTCCAAGCTACCTCACGACGGAGTCAACTGGGACACCACTGAGACCTGGCGGCTGGAGGGACCCAAGAGCAGATGAGGGTTAGAGCTGACCTCGCTGTTTCACGGCGCGGTCGATGCTCAGATAAGGTTTCATGGACACGACAACGTGGACGAGAACGGAGTCCCCGTATTCAACCACAAGAATCCCAGAGACTGGCTGCACAAGAGAGCCTACTATGAAAAGATGAAGTGAACGCTCAAAGCGGAAGTGTTGCGCACACAGCAAGTCCAACTGCTCAAACTGCTGATTCTCCCAAGTCATAAGCTTCAGTATCACTGTCGTAGAAGATCGGTTACGTCCAAATCCAAGGTCGCTCGTATTTTTGGTCGCCTCTTCAAGACGTAGGTGCGTGAATATTAAATATCTGTATCTGTCTTTTGTATTCACATCACCATCTGCTCACTCTGCTCGCCTAAGACACAGGTGACCTTGCTGACATATGGTTGAGGAATGAGGATGTCTTAGATCCCTCTGACTATTGCCTTTCTGGAGCCATCACGATGAGAAATGCAAAGTGAGACATCTGCCTTTAGGTTTCACAACCTGAAGCGTCTAGTGCAGTCGCCGAGAAATTTGCTGCACCCTGTACACCTTAGGAAAATAGGGAGCTGAGTTATAGTTGATGGATCGCACCAACGCTCAGTCTAGTCTGTCATAAAGTGATGATCAATTTCGTTTGGGAACTGCATTTGCGTGTGTACAGTGTGGTTCAGAAACAAGAAACCGCCGGATCGGGCAAATAAAGAGAGAAGTTTCTGAGCTCATTGTCATTGCTCATCCATTCATTTTGGTCATTGATGAGACAGTAAAGTCAGCCTTGTTTAACGGACTATAATGGATGCTGAAGCAAGCTTTGGTCAACATGCCAAGTCCTTGGCTACATTCTTCCCCTGCGGTAGAAAGAAAAGTTAGTGAGCACGAACTTCGACGTCACGAAGTTTTGTCACTATGGCGAGGAAGATGAGAAAATGTCGACCTTGTTCCCCAAACGGTCCAATGCCGATAACTTCCTTGAAGGACAGCAAGAACCTCCTCGCATCTAGTGGAGTGACTTTGGGTACCAGACTTTCCCACCCACTGCAGTCAGCATAGTTGACTGCACGCACTGCGTCTTCTTTTCAGCTCACACTGTATGACAAAGGCGTCTATTCAAGCAATTCCCGTCATGCATCACTCGGTGAAGATTGCTATATTGGCCCAGTTTCACCCCGTCCATGATCAGTGGCATCCACTTCGTACATAGTCTGGTGAAGAGATCGCGTGGGACCAGCATGTGGATGATCCCTCAGCGCAAGTTCCTTGCGTTCCACTTTAACAGCACGAAGAAGTGCGAAGAATCAAGTCTTACCAGAGTTAATGCCATGATGACAGTGAAGCACCTGAGAAATCAGCACCTAGCTGTGGGAGAAATCTTCAACTGGCTACCTCTTGATACGTGGTCTTCTTTATATCTCTGCAAGCCTCATTTGGAAAGAAGAGCGCTCGCCCGTTGCAATAGTCCTGAGTAGGCGCGCTCGTCTATGATTTTGCAAGAGTAGCAGCAAATGTGGCGTCATTTGGCGAGAAAAGATGCTCTGGAAGAAGAAGCGATTTCACGCATCCACGGAAAATTTCGCGACCTCACGTCTCGCTACATAATAAGCTTTTGAGCAATAATCCCGACGTCCTCAGCCTTGAAGAAGATCTCATTGTCGCGCGAATGAAACGCGCCAACCTCAGCTCGTTTGGGTAATTGTGGACGCGTGCCACCGTCGCATACGGCCGTGATTGCTTCGCTGAGGATTCACCGAGACGGAGGTGGCAACACCCAGAGTCGCCAGGAGACCTTGGATCACGGCAAACAATTCAGCGTCTTGGGTGCCGAGGGCAGACACGCGGGCGATCGCTGACTTGGCCAACGAGCGATGAAAAAAGAACTCATTGTTCGTGTGGTCTCGCGTCGCAACGTGCTGGATATGATGCATATACACAATAATACGGTCCGGTAACTTAAGGAAAATCGTTCGGAAATGGTCGTGCTCGGGTGGGAATGGTCGGTCCCGGAGGAAAGTTACGACGAGCCCCAAGGGGACCTCGTATCGGTTCACTCCACAGTCAGACACGGACCTGCGGGTATTAATCTTGGCCTACCAGGACATGTAATAGAAGCTTGAGAAAAGGAACCGAGAGATCTGTTAACTGCCCAAAGCATCCAGTATTTCCACATTTGGACAATACCCAAGTGGGAGGAGGACGAAGACATCCAGCCCATGAAATTTGTCTTTCCCACATGTCGGGGGTTGCAAGATCTTTTCAAGAAACGTCGTCTCCAACTGAATTCTGGCACCTGCCATTTAGTGGATTTGGGTCGTCCTTCCACATTGGCCAGGATTGACTACTCGACATCATCAAAGGAGTCCAGGATGATCAAGACGAAGCATCGAATCCGCAACGCGTCCGACAGGTACTTGAGAGGTCCGTGCAACATGCACGTGGACATGGACCATGCTGTCCATGGGTCGATTCGGCATGCACTGTGGCGACGTCAACAAGATGAAGAAAGGCGTTCTATCTTTACTGCGACCCTCTGAGCACCAACCTTTGGACTGGCCAACCACGCTGGACGGATTTGTGAGAAGGATACCGACGAGAAACAAACGCCGAGAAATTGAAAAGGAGAAGAATGAACTGTGATTAATAATTATGTCTCTGTGTTTTCATCTGTAAATGTCTCTCGTTTAATACAGTAAGAGACTTCTCTTCTCGGTGTTAGTACTTAGAAACGAAATACGGGACACTGATTGTGGTATACGACGTGGACCTAATACGCTCCATGACGTGGACGATGAGATGGCACTTTGCACTATGATTTCAGTTGAGGACTGAGAGGATTCCCTGCTGGCAGGTCAGCATCACTCCCTCCGTGATCATATGATCCAGTAAAGAAGGCATCAAGACACTCAGCACCATATAGTTCCGCATGATCACACAAAGGGGTGATGCTTTCGTAGGCGGTACAGGTCTTACAGCATGAGCCTCATTTACGGTTTGAGTCCAAGTGATTGATGTTCCACTCATTACGGTTTTCGATTTTGAGATTCTAAGCTGCCTTCACTTGGCCTCGACACCTTCGTGCAGGTCAAGTGCGAAGACCAACACGAGGCGAACAGGATGAGACACTTTTCACTCTCCTCGTGAAGAAGAGGTAAGGCGAGGTCTGCGTCTTCCATGATGCCGAGAAGAAGTCCTTAAATTTCAAGCTCTCCGCGGCCTGCAATTGGGAGTGCAACAGGGCCGTCCCGTGGAGGTCGTGGGATGTTGAAACGTGGCCGGAACTTACGGGTCCCGTCATTGGTCTCGAAAAACTGGCCTTTTGATAGGCGGGAGCGCCATTATCTTCCCTTTCCGCTAGTAGCTCCACACCAGCTGGACGCTGCTCTGCCATGAGTCCGTCGACGTGGTCCTGACCCGTCGGATCGCCTGGACAGTGGCGACCTACAACTGGACCCATTCCAGTCTCTACTTGTACTCGAATGGCAAGTCCACGACAGCACCCTTGGAGCCATTGAGAGACAACTTTAGGAGCCCAGCGAGGGATACAAACAGTACAAGGGAGTAGTCACCAGACAGAAAAAAAACTTATTTCTAGGAGCTCACGACTCCATCAAAGTGCTAAATCGATTCCAGCAATGTCTGGATGAACACCGACCGGATGTCTGTAAAGTCGTCTTCATGGTAAGAACTGGGGTTAACCCCACCAAGGCTTGTCTACTTCACAGTAAAGAGATCACCGGCTGAAGGCAGTGGCGCGAGACCACCCGTGCTCACGTCAGGGAGCTTCGTGAGGTCAGGCAAGCTCTGGATGTGCGATTTTAGGTCATTTCGCACAGCATTCACTTTTTCCAACTTGTCCTTGTACTGCTCTAGCCTCTTTTCAGCTTGAGCTTCCAAGTCCTTCTGTGCAGCTAAGAAGTCCGTGATCATGTTGCCAACTTTCTTGCGATCCCTAAGCTCTTGCTGAAGACGCTCGTTGTACTCGTTTAACAGTTGTGTGGCCTCTTCGACCTGAAACGCTCTGGTATAGGATTATGGAGAAAAGGGTAAAATGCACTGATCGCACTCACCTTGGACATGAGGGCCCTGCCATCCTCGGGGGACTTCAGGCTAGCCAACTGCGCCACTTCACTGACGCTGGACGGCAGCTTAGCGATCTTCTCCCTAACGACTGCATCGGAGGAAGCCGCGTGTTCCAGAGCTTGCATAGCTTTTATAAGCTCTTCTGGGTCTGGAGGGTCCGGTGTGGCTGAAGGAGACTGGGCGACGTTTGGACTCAGCATCTCCTCTAACAGTTCCGAAGAGTCGTCCGAGTCTGCGGCGCCAGTGACCGCTACTTTCACCTTCTTCTTTGGCGGGGAATCTAGGAAGGTCTTTACTGTAGCAACTACCGAGTCAAAGATCTCGTCGCTTTCAAACATCTCACCTTTGCTCTTTTTAGCCGGAGAAGGGGCAATTGATGGCATGGCTTCCGCCGCAACAGTCTCTAACGACTTCGTCGCCCAGATCCTACTCAAGTCTCCTTGGATCTTGGGGTCGAATATATTCCTCTCGCGCCAGATGTTGAGCAATCTGCCGATGGCCTTGACTGTCTTCTCGTCCAGCCCGAGAACTGCCAGGTGCTCCATGACTCGCTTCATCACGGTCCCAAACTCACGGGCGATCTCGGGGTACTTTTTCTTCGAGTTCTGTACCACATCGTTGGCCAAGTATAGGTACGTGAGCTTGCGGTTCTGAGACACCTTGGTGATTCCCACTTGCCACATGCGAACCACGGCCTAGAGTAAAAATATCCACTACTTAACTATCAAGCTCTTTGGGACGTCGAGAACGTAGGTTGCAAACCTGATAGTGCTTTCTGTGATGAATGACCCACAGCGACAGCTGCTGGATGCTCTGGGCGGAGTTGTTCAACTCCGACAGCTTCTTCTCCAGCGCCGACTCGGAGAAGAGGGACATGATGAAAAGTGAAGCTGATCCTAGAGCAACTAGGACCACAGCCTGGTCAGTGAGACAGGAAGACACTTTGCGGTTGGCCGAGCTCTACGGGGATTTCGATTCCAGTCAGAGTTGAAAGAGATTCGCGACGCCGAGGACGGCCCGGGAGGGACTCGAGTCGTCCTAGACGAAGTCTGGACACTTTCCTCACTCACGGACGTGCAGACGCCAGTGTTGCACAGATTCTCCTACGCTCAGATGTGCCCGTAGCGAGCTACAAGTTGAAGTCGTTGCCGCTGTTGTAGGTGCTGCTTGCCAATGAGAAAGCAGAGATATCCGCCTTCGCTGCCCGCTCCTCCATCTCCTCGTCAGTCCAGACCAAGGCGAGACCACATGACCACCGGGCAGAGCAGCGGCCGCCGTCGGCGTCAGCAACGGCGTTGACAGAACAGAGGACAGCAGCTGCTATGGCAAAGCAGCGGAGTAACCTGAGCTTGAGCGGAGGCAAATCGTAGACTAGCTTCTCGGCTGCAGGATGCAAAACTTCCTCTCCAACTTGACCCCCAATCGCGGCGGGGCCGAAGGCGGCGGCGCACCAGACAACGGCGTACCCTGGTGGATGAAATATGTTACCAAGATGGCCGCCATCCTGGCGGGAGGCGGTAAGTCCACCAAGTCCACCGTCTCTTCCGCCCCCTTGTGACGTGTTCCTCCTCCCTCACAGCCGCCATCTTCTTCGGCTTGTGGTGCTGCATCGGCTTCTCGGTGCTCTGCATTGTGGCCGGTCTGTGGCAGATGGTGACGGGGTTCCTGATCATCGTGGTGGAGGCGCCGTTCTGTTGCATGTGTCTCGACTACGTGCAGCAAATCGCGGCGGCCGCCGAAGGCAGGCCCGTGTGGCAGAAGGGCGTCCTTTACTTGGGGTGAGTTACAAAGGTTCGGGTCCTCGGAGACCGTCTCCGTTCCTAGGCCTTACAGCGACCATTTCCTTTTTGCAGGCTCGCGCTCCCGCCGCTCTTTGTCTGCCCTCAGCTCTCCACATTCTTAGGCTGCGGCGCCATCTTCGGCGTCGCGACCCTTTACGGCATGCAGACCATGGGAAAGAAGTGAGTATTTTTAAAGAGCTTTATAGAAACGAGTCAATACGTATGAACGAAGAGCCATCAGCAACAACTGCGTGAGTCAAAGATGTTCACTGGTCTCTTTTATCGTACGGGCGTCCTTTTTCTTGACTTGCACACCAAGTCCGGAGCCTTGATCACATGATTGACTTTATCTTTCCTCACTTGAAAGGGGTTCCCAGGCCGACATGGCGGCCATGGCCCAAGGCGGCCAGATGAGCGACGACGCAGCCATCATAGACAGTGACCAGCAGTACGGCCAGCAATACCCCTAGATGAGGCGTCTGCCGTTCTCCGTCGCAGTCGACAAGTGTTCTCCTAGTCCATCTGACTAGCAAAAAGTAGTTAAAAGTGTTAGACAACTTTACATACTCAGATTTTGAGGGTGTTGTTGCTGTTGTTGAGTGCACATGCGAATTTTTTGTAGGCCTGAGGCCCATATCACTAGAGGATTGAGTCGTCGGTTGTGTGGAACAGTGCATCCACTCTATTTTTAAGTATCCGACCCCTCGACTTCTTGTCATCCAGTCATTTAGAGTAGCAGTCACTTTATTTATTTATTTATCTCTCTCTATTTATTTGTTTACTTCATTTCAGTCTTTGTTTCCTTCTCTTTTCGTTGTAGAGCTCCTAGAGAAGACATGGCCTCGGCGGCCGCCGGGAACTCCTCTTCCACTAGCAATGCAGCAAAGCATGACAACATGAAGTCAGGATTGGTTGGTAACATTCAAGGACAGGACGTGGAGGCTGCAAAGACCAGGATATAACAAGGACTCTTATTTTTAAGGCCATAATTTGTTACATTCTTCACGCTGCATTTCTCTAGTCACCTAGGTACGATCTGGATGATCACTGTTCGCAATTTTCTATCCTGTGCGCATGATCAACTCATGAGTTGTTACAATATAACTGAGGTTGCTATCCCTCCAAGTGTCTGCTCTTCTGCCAACCACATGTCGGTGTAGCATAGTGTGTAAAGATTCAACCCAAAGAGATCAAATAAAGCGATCGTACCGGACTCGGACTGGACTATCCTGCATTGTCATGGTCATTTCAGAGTCCATGTGCCAAAAAAGCGATCATTTCAACCCTGTGCACCATACTCCATACTTATTAATCAAAGAGCTTTCAAATAAAACATGCATGCGTGGCCATCGTCTACTGCTGCACGTACAGGAGCAACATGAAATCAGTCCTTTAGTTGGACAACAACGTGCACACGTCACTATATGGCTAAGTCGCTCTCGCCATGGGCCCACTTGCAGTCCTCCTGGGGCACGGGACACCCCTGGGGGTGGTTGTCGAAGAACCAGCACCTCTTGCTCTTGCGAAACTTGTCCACCGCCTTGGCCTGACTCTTCTTGCCGGTCCTCTTGTTGTCAAAGGCGTGACACCGTAGCCGTGCGGCGCCACCCTCCACGACGAAGATGTATTTGTGGTTTCTTAGAAGCGTCTGCAGTCCCCCGCAGGAGGACTTCAGCTGGCTCAGCTGGCCAGCGGTCAACAGGGACGCCAGGTCTCTCAAAAGGACTTTACCTCCCATGTTCCAGCGCAAGGAGCTGTCGGGTAGGAGGTTTTCGGTCTCCAAGCACTTTTTCACCACGACGTCTATGATATCCTTAATGAGGCTTCTGTCCAACTGAGTGCAGTTCCTCACCACGATGTCGGCTGGTCGAGGTTCAAATTTGGGCTTCTTGTGCTCTGTCGGGCCTTCTTCTTCTTCAGGCCTTTGAACAGAGACTAGTCTACACACTTTGGACAGGACATTTTCTCGTTCTGACGGCGAATAGTTGCGCTTGCGACCAACAAAGCAGACCCTTTTGGTTGACGGGATCCGAAGCTTATCTTCCTCCATGATGAAACCGCAGGTTTCTCCTACCTGGAAAGTATGTCTCATTTATCTATTATGCATTATGCGCTCATCTACGGTACTGTGTGCTACGTTATTGAGGTTTGAAGCGGGCTGATAGAGCTTGATCTTAATGAAGTGTAGCATGGCTTCACCAATGACAGAAAGCGCAACATGAGGCAGTTGCTCTGCAGAACGCACGCAATTCTTCTTACCGTCAAACATTTGGCTGTAATATTGCTTACGCTTACTTGACACAAGTGTGCTGTACCACATATTAAAGCTTAGACTGCACTCATCCTCCACTATGTCATTCAACAATAAAGAAAAATGTAAAATAACAAGGTTTTTAAACAATTGAAAACGCCCACATGAGGCACACTGTATGAATGATTACAAGGAATCCTATTCACACTTGGTATTAATAACACACATCAATTATGCACAGGATTTTGTTACCTCTTTCACGTAGCCAAGGTACTCCTGGTACACGGACTGGTTCGTATTCTTCCGCTTGAACTTGGCGTAGAACTCGAAAGGACAGCACGGCAGAACAAAAAAGTTCACGTTCTCGCTCGTGTTGGCCGCGATGACGGGAAGCCAAGGAGTCAGTTCGTCAGAATGGTTTCCCACCAACCAGTCGTACCCAGGATACTTTAAGTCGGCCGATGGGTGAATCGTCTCTACCTAAGCAGTTACTCCATCAGAATCGTGCTTCATTGGGATAAGTGAAACTTGCCCTTAAATCCACAGTCGTTGGGAAGGTATCCCAAATCTTCCGCTTTCTGATGTCCAGCCCAGTCCCGCTGTATCCCTCGCCTGTTAGGATGTGCACCAGGAGTCCGTTTCCACAGCCAAGGTCGAGAAACGTTGGCTTCTTCCCGTTCTTCAGCCTGGCCTCTTCGTCCCACAGCAACGAGAGGTAAGTGGCGATGGCCACGTCTTCGTGGACGAACTTCTCCGCATCCGTAGACTCGGTCCAGTTCTAGATAAAACGCAAGACTGAGGCGTGCGTCCATTACTATACCCGCGTAATCATCTTTAAGATTTCTGACCTCAATGATGCTCTTGCCATACTTGGCCTTGAGCAATCCATAGCGCTTGTAGTACTCTTCCAGCGACACCAGGCGCAGGGTAGGGGAGCTCTGACTGAGTGTCTCTTCTGAGCACCACTTGATAAGGGTGGAAAAGCACTTGCGGGCGTTTTGTTTGCTCCGCACAGGAGCGGGCACTGCGTCATCCAAGGCGAAACAAATCTTGTCCCCACACTTCGTGACACTGAATCCACTGGGCATAAAGGGGAGATGCTTCTCGGGAACGAAGCTCACCTCCAGACACTGACTTCCTGTTCCGTTGTGACCGCACTTGAAAATGACAGTGTCGAACAGGTGAAGACTCCCCTTCTTGAGCACCAGCTTCCTTCTGAGAACAAAGTTCCTGGCGTAGTCAGTCTCGCCGGAAAGAATCACTGAGCCAGCAAGTCTCTTGTGGACAGCGTGAGGCTTGTGAATGAGAATGTTCAAGGCTTGTGTGAAGTGCTGATCAGAGCAATCCGGCAGCTCCACTGAATCTGAAATCTCAGTCTGATCAGCATGGGCCGTCTTCTCTTCAGTCTCCAGCTCCAAGTTGCAGTCTTCGTCCTTTGCCTCCTCCATCTTCATCCCCTGAAAGATAAAAGCCACGTGAAGAGCGGTGTGATATCCATCAGATGCATCAAAGCTTGTGAATTTCTTTGCATCAACTACTTGTCCACTAAATTCACTCGAGATTTTATCTAATTGTCCTTCACTCGACGATCTGGACGGTCGGAACTGACTGAGCCGACGAGAAAGTCTTAACTCCTTTCTCTGTCCTTCTTCATCTTTAGCTCTTCGTCGATAGACTTGACGTAGACCGGCTTAGAGCGTTCGTTCAGTTTCTCTATGGCCTTTCCCTTCTTCTTGCCCTCCTTCGGGGCGAAGGACCTGGCAGGAAGGTTGACAGGCCTGGGGTATGGAATCCGGTAGTGCTCGGCCATGGTGAGCCTGGTCTCAGCCTCGAGGAGATGCTGCCTCACTTGCTCAGCATCGGAGACGCCGGCGTTCTGCCTGAAGAGCTTCTTTGTTTCTTCGGTTATGTAAGCACGCTCTGTGGCCGTCTGTTCTGGTACTTTGGCTTGCCAGCGTCGACCAACACGCAACAGCCGGCGGTACATGGCCAACACCTGCAGGCGGAGGCCTGACGACATCACTAAGGAGTGGAAGACTTCTTCGAGTACTGAAAGAAACAAGAAATCACTGCTTTGCTTCAACTTTATCACGACCTGGGTGTGGCAAAAGGTGTACCTTGTTGACTATCCACTCGGCGTCTTCGACGGCGCGGGAGAAGATCTGCTTCAACCGCTCCGGGTCTACCTCGTCGGCGTGCTGAGTGTAACCCTGGGGAAAAGAAAGATGCGCTGTATCACACGAGCAAACTTTTACTGCAAAAGCAGACTTACTCGCCTAATGGAGTCCTTGTAGAACGCCGCGGGTTCCTTGGGCAACTTTCGCGTCTGCCGCACCAGATGCTTGTAAAGAGTCCTGGGACCGTCAATGTTAGGCATAGGCTCGGACGCTCCAGAAAGTCTTGACGACGTTGTAGACAAGGTCCTCGCCAGTAATCTTAGTCCCGCGTGGGAGGGCAAGAAGACCCGGGCGAGCATCTTCCTCCGGCTCCAACCTCAACACATTGTTGGCCTTTTTATGGCCTACGTCTGTTTGTTTACCCCTCCATGAGTAGACGCAGGCCGCTCATGAAGAGGCTCAAAATGTAAAAAAGGCCAGACTTTCCTTGACAGAAGTCCAATCTGGGACGGATACGATTTCAACCAATGCTGCCGGGAGGTCTGCATTGATCGAAGTCCGGTTGTGAGGATCTCGTGTCTTCGCCTGAGACTCACGATCATTCTTCCACTTTGTGACTCTGCGGCCCACAAGACTCATAACCATTCAGGTGTTAGTATAGACTAGTG
>JAAUXU010067949.1_pt1 | contig 22959 bp, 20 predicted proteins | sample 7278151 | NCBI WGS metagenome assembly JAAUXU01 (sample SAMN14350113, study PRJNA611818) | marine sediment metagenome | isolation source: surface marine sediment (1.8m) | place: French Polynesia: Moorea | collected 2018-08 | reverse complement strand
CTTGGTTTATTTTACGACCGGGCCATTATCCGTGGGGTGTTCTCAACGATATCGTTTAAAATTTTCCGGGGAGTCCTCATCCGCCCCCCCCCCCCCCCAATCGAGAGTCACCCCACCCCACCCCCCTGGGCGGAAGCATGAAAAAACTCACGTTCGAACACGTCTATTCTTCTCTCATTCTCCCTCGCTTTGCGAAGGCTAAGTGCACATGAGTGATGTACCACGAATCTTTCGAGCGTTCGAATCATTTTTAGCCCGACCCCTCAATGATTTGACGAATTCGAGCTGGTCCGAAATGATTCGGTGTACATCGCTACTGCGCATCTCACACAACAACCTAGCGACGGCACCAATCTCACGCCCAAACGTGAGGGTTACGTACGTTTGAAGGAGGAGGGGCCCTAGGGGGTTCCTCCCCTCCTCCCCCTGCACACACACCCCGATTTTTCCACCGGTTTCACCGAGAAAAAAAAAACTCACCAAACAATGGGAGAAAATGAGTCATTTTAGGGTGTCCCCGCACTTTAAAGCGTTCTCGCATCAAAATGAGCAGTCAAACAACAAATCCGATGTACTCAACCTTGTGCGTCCTCCGCCTCAATTCCACACTGATATCCAACCCCAAAGCGTTTCAGTTCAGTTTATGTCGTCCACTTTCAGCCGCCAAAGTCGCTCATACCAAGGACTATGTACGAGATGGCAACTAGTTCCCCTTCTTGTCTGGCAACCTGCTCCATTTCATCAGAGCTGTCACTGCTTCTCGATTCTTGTCAGAAGCACCAGTGATGTTGGCAAAGAAATGGTTGAAAAACTCTGCCAGCAAACAAAATACCCGCCGATGTCAACATCGATGCAAGTGTAAGACGCAAATAGTGGGAATACTCGTCTCCATGTCAGGTGCCTAAATCCGGGTATGCATAAAACTACATGCAGACGTTGGATTGGACCATTTTTTATCTCTCTCGGCGTGCTATATTTGTCGCAAGTCTACATTTCAATCCATTCCAGTCAAATAGAAAGAAGAAATCATCAGTTTTTGGGTCCCCTCCTGTCTTGCTGCAGTTGCTACTAAAGCTCTTCATTGGGAGAACAGTTATTAAGTACTGGAGTACATAGGGAAGGTTCATAAGGGGGTCCAGCAGATTGTTTTTTCAACGTTGTCAAGAAAGTTCCAAATTGGGTGCACGAAGAATTGCTTGAAATGTCTCAGGAAGAGCCACCAACTCGGGTTTCAGCACTGTGCTACTTGTACTATTATATTTCGACTAAACTGCACTGGATTCACGCACAATCACAGCGCCATTCAAAACTTTACTATCACGCTACTAGAGTGCTGATTATTATTACCACTTGGGAATGAATGATAGAGGTGAATCTACATGGATTTACTGCAGTGTAGGTGAGAGAAATGCCGGACAACTTTGAAGGGCATATACGATGTTTCAGCATTTTCCCTCTGTCTGCAGTTCAAAACATTGGAATCAAAGAGCTCTATCAAGAGAGTCAGATACAGTGTGCACCACAAGTAGCTGCTGTGAATGCCAGTTGTCCAAGACTTAGACTGTTCATTGTCTAACACCTGTGCGCAACATCCGAACCAGAGGCAAGCCTATCCAGAATTCTCCTCTAGCCACCTTAGGAGTTGTATCAAGGACGCTCTGGTCGTCGCAGGATTTCACATTCAATACACTTTCGTGGGCCTAACTCAATCTTTTGTAGAATTTAATGGACAGATAATCATTTAATGGACACTTTCCAGTGCTTGTGTACGTAAATCTTCCGCGCTCCTTTGGAGTACGAAGATGCCCATCCAAGCTCAGAAACCTTTGTAGTTGAGCACGCATCCAGAGTCTTCCTCGATTAGAAAATAAGAACTGTAATGCTGGACTTCCCTCCAGCGTGATGTAGGGAATAAGACTGTGAAGAGAAAGACACACGACGAAAGCTTTTGCTTAGCAATAACCGAGTCACATTCTTCCACGAGTTGTCCAGCGGGCTTTCCAAGAAGCTCCATAGTAGGTTAGTCTGTGGCATCTAAGACTGCCTCCTCTTTGCACAGTCTGCTGGCTCTTAGCAACTGTGGGGTTGCGTTCCTTGCATGTCTGCATGCATGCAGCAGTCGTGTCTCGCAATACCCCAGGGTCTCCTCCGCCACCTCGTGGCAGGCAATTGTCCCCATTGGCCTTGTGATGAGCAAAAGATCCAATTTGCGGTCGTGCTTCAACGTGAAGTGGTGGAGGATGAAAAGAAAGTGCAGAGGGTTGGCTGCAGAACGAGCTTGCATTTTGAATCTGACTGAGAGGAGTCTTTGGCCCGTCGTTCTGGAACACAGAAGCCATAGAAACAGCAGACTCAGCTCAGTCAGGAGCTCGCCATTGTGCGTTTAAAGGCATGCACGGCCAGACCACTGAACGGATCTCGACGAAATTGGACACGGAGCTGTCGTACTACACAGAAAATTTTGGCCACTTTTCAATGCTCTCTCGCTACAAAATTTGTCAGTATGCTCAGTGTCATGCACACGGACTTAAGCACCAGCCAGAACGTTGGTCCGATGTTGCCACTCTCACAAGACGTCTTCAACTCCATTTTACACTTTAGATCAGGCATCAAAGTCCCACATTTATCAACACCTCCAGCGTAAAGATACAAGAGGACACCAGGCAAGCAAATTCCTCGGCCATTTGTCTCACCTATTGTGCATTGCATGCATGTCAATTCTCCCATATGATCCATTCATAAGAAATAATGATCCTCGCTGGCGAGCCACCCAAATGTTTTGATCTGCACCGTACATCATAGACAACTAACTATTTCGACTGACCTACCCAGCTGTTTTAGCGTCCCATTCATCAGCTGACCAGTTAACAGGACAGCGTATGCACTCGACTCGAGGTGGGGCCGAATGACCCGACGGGTGGGGTAAGTGCCGGGTAATGTGCACAAGATCCGGGTTCCGGTTGTGTCAGGTAACAAACAGAAACCCCAGGGGAGACGAGAGGCTCTGGCAACTCTTGCACTGCATACACCCTCACTGCGTGTTCGCCCCCTTCCCCACCCTTCGGCCTACCCCTGGGTACCCGAAGCAGTGGTAGTCTAAACTCGAAACGGCTACAACAATCTCTACCCGAAACCCACCTCTAGCATGCATCCCTCCTTTCTGCGCATGCGCGCAAAAGAGGGGCAACAGCTGCATAAGGCGGTATTTTTTTTTAGGCAGGCGGGTAGGAGCGGAGCAGTCTACATATGTAGTCGTCAGTCCTTTGCATCCATGATGGCGTTGGAGAGAGCCAGGAAAAGTCAAACACAAGTCAGGTACGAATCGGGTTTGGCCCCCGATTCGAGCCCCAATTCGAATGGGGCTCGAGTCGGGTTTGGACTCGAGTTACGCTACAAAGACTGACTCAACTCCAGCACTAGTCGTTGGATCGTGGCGATTGTTCTTTCGTCAAAGTTTACTTTCTCAAAAATGAAGATTTTTCTGACTTACTGATGACCATTTTTCTACATTTTTAAGCAACACAAATGCATGGCTAGGTCAGCAATCTCCCTGTTAACCTGGAATTTTACACTGGAACTTTAACTGATCCTCTGTTCAAAAGTAGCCGCATCTACTCAGGGGTCGGGTGGCAACCCTTCTCACTGCTTATAAGGTCTTGATAAGAAGGGAAAGTGTGAATTCAAACTATACCTCTCCAGCCCCACCAGATTAGTGATGTTTTAAGTTTCAACCAGCCAAGACTACCAGAATCTAACCCAACATAATACTTAAGCTCAGTGCAATGCTTGAGATCACTTGGATGCTTGCTGGCTGTCACCACCAGCTGACCTTGGCATCCCTGGCCAAGCTCAGTGCACTAGAGTTCAACTCAGCCCTAACAGGTTCAATCACTTAGATAAATGATCTTAGATGTGATATAAGGTGCGAAAAAGTGATGTGATGTGAGGAAAGTGAGGAATGTCGGCACTGCCATTGTATTGGAATGAGGCAATGTGGTGAAGGGTTGTGACCGGACTCGAATCAGGAACATGTGACATTGGCAGCTGCTCTGAAGTGTTAACTGTGGTTGCCGAACGACTTAAAAAAAAGGATCGAGTCCACTTTAGGTGCAGCTGATGTCAACTCTGCGTGAGTCTCTAGTTGAATTTCAAAGCAACGAAATACAGTGTGGGTCCGCATCAAATTGTGCACTCATAGCCAAAAAGCTCTGAAATGCCCTTTCTCCTCCTTAACCATTTATTTGCCCCCATTCGCATCCTCAGTCTCTCGTAACTTGTTCCTCGCCGTCAGTATTGCCGGTAACTCTTTGTACATACCCAGAGGTGAGCACAGCGTCTGCAGCAATTGCTGCTTCAAGGTCATCATAAGTTAACAGTTCAGTGACCAAGAATCGATACAGAAATCAGACCGCGTTGGTGTCAAAAGTAACAAAACAGCGGTGTCCATTCATAGTCACAAGTTTGAACTTTCTGGTGCAACACTTGCAATCGTCCTCACAACCGAAAATACCACTACTGGGTACAACTTAATGTGGTCCACCCAGTAGAAAACGCTCTCCAGCAGAACCTGCATCGGCAACGGGAAAATTACTTCGTTCCTGCGGTTTCTCTTCAGCCATATTTTCTGCACATTCTGTATCTTCCTTACTTTGCCTAAGTGCACGGCAACAGTAGTGATGAGAAGTGGGCCAGCTTTTATACAATTCGAGTTGAGTCTGACTTGAATTCGATCATAAGATTCAGACACCCTTCCATCAGTTCTAATAGAGAGAGAAAAGAGTTTCCAACTTGCTTGTTCGGATCCCGTTTACCTTAGTTGATACTATTTGTTTGCACAAGTCTCGATTTAGCTTTGTTCCACTAGAAAGTGCTAAAAAAAAAGGCAGTTAACTCTTATCATTTTGGCTGGCTGCAGAATGCATTGAGCTGTGGGGATGCCCAAAAACTAAGTGAATGGGTGCCCAAAACGGGAAGCTGTATGGGGGAAAAAAAGCAAGGATAGGTGCGTCATCATCATCATCGTCCGGTCTCTTCATTGTCTTTTTGGCGTACAGTAGAACGCGCTTAATCGAACAAGGGATAATCGAACACAAGGCAGTCTTCGATGTGTTCAATATGCCTAAATTTCGCCTACCACTAATGTTACTCTATGGCTAAATGGTTTTCAAACACCCCAAGGGTCTTTTCTCAGGCGCATTCCGCTGTACAGGGTTGACCAAGGAGATCGGTAACCTTCAGCACGACCTGCGAAGCATATTTGTCTACCCTGTACGCACTCAGTGTGCGAACTTACCGGATTCGCAACGTTGCCTCCCGCCTTCCACACCGGCTACGAGTCCATCCTGAGTTCCCCTATACGGACCTGTATGCCACCTGTATGCCACCCTGTGCGGACAGGGTGGCCACGGAGGACTGGCACTGTTGCTCCCCACCTCCCAGATCAGTTGCGCATCATGCCACTCCACCCTGTACATCATCCAGCGTCGGCCTTTTCTTTTTACTCACACTGTGTCGTTCTCTAATGAGAAAAAACGGCCGCTCTTGGCCTCGTCATACGTAGAGGTCAGTCCACTTCAGTCGAGGTGGTAACGAGACAGTTTGGGGCTCCCAATTTTCTCTTTCCCTGATAAAAGTCAAGGCCTTTTTCTTCTTCTCCACGAAAAATGCGGGAAATGAAAGTAATGAGGAGCTACCAAGAAGAATTAGGCGAGGACACGGACAAAGCAGAGTCCCAACTTTATTCCCAACGAGGCCCCAGTCCAAGTCCCCCCCCCCCTGTCTGTCTAGCGGAGTTTTTGCTCCTTCTCCTCGTCTGGTCTGGTGGAGTTTCAATGAAAGTCGATCTCTCTTCCTTCTCTGCAATAAGTGGCTGACAATCGAACTAATGAGGAGAAAATTGCACATTTTCCGTGACGAAAGCGATGCAAAACGAATTAAATAAATAACATAAAAAGACTATGTCAAGTGCAGAGTCAGGAGAACAAAGGGCGTGCATGCATTTAGTTCCTTTCCACCCATGCCTATGATTTATATACTTGAATCTCCAGACTGGCCGTGTATGTGCATTGTCTGAAGACTTCGCTTTCTTTGGCTCATACTGTGTCTCGTACGTGCGTCCTCCTCGAAAGTCGAGGCTCCGTCGTGGGGATCTGGGCCAACATCCGTCCACGTGGGCGAAGTGGAATAATGTCGCGATTATGGCAGTCGACACTGCGTTTAACAGCTGCATCGGGTAAGACGACCCCTCCACGGACATTGTCGCAGTGTCAACGTTCGCGAACTGACTGATCTCGGGCATGGACAGTCACGTCGACGGTTTCGCAGCAAGTCTCCAACGTCGAGTGTGACCAAATCTGACGTCAATTTATGCTGTGTTTGGGTAGTTTGGGATCGGTCACGCCTGGTCACACACACTGTGCAACCAAAAGAATTATGGCGTGGCGCCAAAGTTCAGTTAGCAAAACAGTGAGATCAACTGCATGGTGCTTGACACGACCATCATCCACGTCCTGTCTCACCTGGGATTGTGCGTCGATCACAATTTTGTGAATAAATGTTCGACAGAAATACAATGTGATGCCCTCCAGTCGATGAGACTACAGGCTCAAGTTTTCTTATATACAGCACATATTAGGCAGGGTCGTACTTCAAGCATGCTCTTCTCTGTCGCCAAACTGAGATGCACTTTTGCTCTAGGACCACTCATTTCCTTACAATATGGATGCAAAGTTGAGGCCAACCTTGTGCAGAAATCACCAATTTTCGATGCCTACTTGTTCCACTTTGTAAGGCCATAACTTTTGACTGGATTGCACTACAGACGCGGTTCAACCCTCTATGTATCGCAAAGAATCGCCTCTAAAACTAAACTGATATACACTTTTGGTGTGGCACAACTCACTTGGCCACAACGTTGCCATTTCCCAAGTGCATCGACTCGAGCGGCGTCACTACGCATGACTACTGTAAATGATCACTCTATTCTTGCCAGACAATTAGAACAGTTAGAATACGCAACAAGAGAACATCTATACGAGACCGGATGCGACGCCCGCCGGACCAGGTCCACAAATGGCACCGGACAGGATAGAACATCCTGTGGGACCGAGATACAGACAAGCAGAGTTACTACTATCATTCCATTTATATTCTATAAACACATACTGTTTAATCTCTTAGATGATCCCATCCACACTGCAGCCTCGAGGGGTTGGCTCTAATGTAAGCAACACTTTAAGCAATCAGTTCCAACATAAGCAACAATGCCAACAGGCCCCTTCCAGCCCCCACCCCTGTGTCTAACAGACTTAACAAAAGGATGAATCTTTGCAAAGAAAACCTCTCATCTGATGAGCACCTCCTTGTAGCACTCTCAGTGCCAAAAGTTGGCCAAAAAAACCGCCACAACCTGCCCATTGCTTATATCCGGCTGATTTGTTGCAGTCGACGAAATGTGCACTAGGAGAACACTTGCTTATGTCTGGCTTCCACAGTGCCGACGAAATGGAATCGCCACTGTCTCTGCCTTTCTCCACCAGACTCTGCCAGTACATAGAGGGTGGGAGTAACGAGAAGTGCTATAAGGTGGACAGAAAGGGTTGAGAAATAGCCCCAAACTCGTGGGGAGGATTCTCAAGTACTTGTCATGCTGGCTGGCAAAGGTTTTAGGCAGCCTCAGCTGATCCTACACATTGGAGCATTGCCAGAAAGGCGGCAGACCATTTTTTTAGGCACCCCTAATATTATGCCAGGTCTTGTCCAACCTCTAATATCAGGGCAAAAAAGTCTGTTCTTACTGTACATTCACTCTAGGACAACACAAGCACTGTTTGTTCTTAAATCAAGCACGAACGAACTCTTGGCAACACATTTTCCCTCCTTCCTTCGTGCGTGGAAGATCCAAGGCCAAAAAAGTAAAGAAAAAAGAAAAAAAAAGGGAGTCAAAAAATTGCGTGGGAGGAAGAGTATCAGGGTGGAGGAGGAGATAAGATAGAAAAAACGACGCTTTTCCCTTTACTAAAGAGTAACTTTTGGGGCACCAAGTTTCGTGCAACTAAGTTGAGATTATGCCAGTGCAACCGCTGCTTAAACAACACTAAATATACGTGTACGCAGACAAATGGGAAGAAGTCAATCTTGCTTTCTTCTGCTAAAAGGCTTTGAACTCGCCGTCGGTTGGATGTAAAAACCCTAAACAAGCTTTTTTCTGCTCTCTTCTAAGCAAATCCTATTTTTTTTTGCTACGGCAGGAGAAAAACCCCCCCTCAGGACACAACAGCGATGCTTTTTTTCAGGCATTTTCTTTTTGTCAATTAGAACAAAAGGCTTTTTTAGGAAATATTTCAGCCAGTTTCAGCCTCTCTTTTGATTGATAGGAGAGAGGACTAAAAAAAAGGTTGTGAAGAGAAATCACTGTCCGTCCTTTTCCTTCTCCTACCTTGTTCCTGGTCCAGCGAGACGTCGAAAGTCGTGAAGGAGGCAGGAGAAGAAAGGTCCTTTCCTAAAAAACATAAATAAAAAACAATTCTGTTAGGTGAAACTTTGCAGTAGGAGTCAGAACGAAAAACTTCAATCTTCCAACGCTGGGAAAACTAGGAGTCGACACAAACACTGGGATCCATCCATTCTGTGATTGAGAGCGAGCAAATCGGAAATCGTGTGTCCCGTGCATATGCGTACAGGGTGAGGCACAAAAACGGCAACGCCGGGGACACGAGTTGGCCAATTTTGTCGACATCAATCTGTGAATTCGTGTTTTGACGAGTCCTTAAAATTGGCAGGAAGCAGAGCCTTGACACTGGGGTTGCACTGGTCCACGCCGCCCCCCCGATCCACCTATAGAACTTGGTGTTTTCATGTCTGAGATTATGCACTGTGAAGACCTTGACATTGTCACGGATGGCAGCCAACCTGACCTTGACATGGGGGTTGCTTGTCCAGACTAATATCGGGGTGCACACGGAATGTCCAGACTTCACTTGTCCGACCCTACAATTGAGTTTGACATCAATGAAGATGTCGTTTTTGCGTCCATTTAAAAAAATGTGACGAAAAACTTTATTCAAAGTTGGTGTTGCCACAAAGTTGCCGAAAAAGTTCCCAAATGGAGCGAAAGAAGAATTGCTTGAAATGCATTTTTGGAAGTGTCATCGAACAAGGTGCCCCCACTGTAGTCTACTGTGGAGATTAAGACTAAACTGATATTTACTGTGGCACAACTCACGTGGCCACAACATTGCCATCGATTGGAGCGGCGTCACTACGCATGACTACCCTAAATGATCACTCTATTCTTGCCAGACAATTAGAACAGTTAGAATTAACGGGAGTGCAAGTACTACAGTCTAGAGTACTTGTACTAACGTACATACTACTTCAGCTGCACTGCATCAGGTTCATCTCACCTGGTGTAGACGGTTTCCGCATGGGCAAGTCTCTGTCAGACAGGATCCTGTCGATCAACTTCCTGCCTTTGCTCTTGGGCGGCTCGGGCTTCTTGGACGGGCCCACACACGACTCCTCCACGTGCATCACATACTTCTTGTTGACGTCGAAGCCGCAATCTGGGAAGGAAAAAAAGAAAAAAAGGCTCCAGAAGCAAGTGAAAGCTTCCTTGGACAGAGCTCAAACACTTACAGGAACATCTGTATCCCTGAGGCCCGATGCCCCAGATCATCTCGTGTGAGTGGTTGCAGAGGGTCACGTGCACGTACTGCTTCAACTCGAAGTTGTGTCCCCGCCACTGGAAAAGAAAGTTAGTGAATAAACTTAAAGATAAGTCACTTTAAAGCATGGCTAAGTACCATGTATTTTCCTTATACCAGATACATTCCTTCCCATGTTGGTCAGTTCCATACCTGAACGTTCTTCTTCGGCTTGAGGCCGCCTAGAAAAGCCTTGGACTTTTTCTCCTTGGACACAAATGTGGGGCACTTTTCGAGGAGGTGACTGTTGTTGGGGTTCCTGGCCGCAAAGTTCTTGGACAAGATGGTGGCCAGACTGGACGCGATGATCAGCAGGCGGTCGCTCGCGTTCTCAAAGTCACTTCTGCAATAAATGTTAAGAAAAGAGACATTTGATGAATTTCTTCCAATACACATGCTTGTTTCACTGTAGCCAGCCAGCAACCTTGGATATGCGTAAAGTTGCAAGTATTATTTTTTTTTTGCTTAAGGAAGTGACAACGTTTAGAATAGTTTCCTCGGATCGAGTCATGACAGCCCACGCACAATTCCCCACGTATCAACCAAGGGCCTAACGGTAGGCCTAACTTTCAATTAGTAAACAAAGTGGCTTTGTAGAGGTGAGAGAAGTGAAAAACCTGCTTTTTAAGAACAAAGTTGTAAAATACTGTTGGCCAAATCATTCTTGCAACTGCCATGAACTAGTTTACCTTAAAAAGAGTTGGGTGAAATCGCTATGATGGGAAGCACGACGGCGAATAAGTCAACTTTTAGACTTTAACTGCGGGTTTATCGTTAGCAAGACTTTCAAGGTCAAACCCATGCATGCCCGTCAGCTCGTCATTGTGCAAATTGGCTTAAGTGGGAGTGCTCAGCACGTCTGACTGCAACAGGTCCACTCAGGAGAATTTTGGCCTTTTTCTTCTATACGTTGCAATAAAGCTAAATACATTGTACGGTAAAATACAGTAGAGAAAGAACATCCATGACATACACCAACGACATTGATCCATAAAAAGTCAATTTGGGTCACGATTAATTAAAGCCGCAATTCATCATTAGTCTGGTTATATCATTTCTCAAATGCTTGCAATGCTTGAATCTCCTCACATGATGCTGTCAAGCATGGGCACGAGCAGCTCGTCGATGACTGCGAGCTCCTTCTGCCTGTTCTCGACGCACTGGCGAAGCTCCGAATCCGACGGGCCGAAGAGGCCGCCCAGGCCGGCCGCACGTTTCTCCCTGAAGTCCGAAAGCTGCTCCTTGAGCTGCTTGCGCGCCACCGAGCGTGCCTTCCAGAAGAGCTTGCGCATTGCGGTCTCGTTCTCAAAGTCCTCGCTCAAAGCCCTGAAATATTGTTTTAAGAACGTCGTTTATTGCACTTAAAAATGACTAAAACATTTACACAGCCATTGCACTAAAATGAGTTTGTTCAACTTTGCATTCAAAAGCTGAGGCCACTTTAAGGGGTCTCTTGTGAATTGATGAGGCCAAAAGTCTCACCTAAAACAGGATTGCTTTGGTCACCAAACAGTCATAATAAAACACAACTTTGTAATCTGTGTATTCCACTTAATGGCAATTCGACACTTTGACCTCTTTTTCTCCTTCTTTTTGTGGCATTTACTGTGACGCTGGCCAAGGCTCCGTTGGCCGGGTCCAACAGGCAGCTGTTCTTAGACACTGCGAAGGTGTTCAGGACAGTTCTGTTGCAGCTGATACAATCCTTCCCTTTTTTGGCACACCAGAACAGGTGGGACAAAGATTAATGACCGAAGAGAGTAAACAATTACTGCATTTACTGAGGAGAGCTAACGCAAACCTCACATCCACCAAGTCAGACCCTGGTGATCCAAATATAAATCCTGTGAGCTCCACGTCAGGCTCTACCTTATTCACTCAGGAAAGAAAGAAAAAAACCAGAGCGGTAGAGCAAAAACAGGGCTATAAAGTAACTTTACCTCCCAGTTTTGGGCCTGCAGGGCCATAAAGGGCACAAACGTTTCCCTATTTTACATTAGTGGGAAGAAAAGCAATAAAACAGTCAAAAATCCCACCTCAAAAGCAGTGTCATCTTTGAAGGTGTTCACAGGCCGTATTTTACGCATAGTTCAGTCACCAGCACTTTGGAAGCATGGTCAACGAATGTCTCTTCTTGTAATCACCTGTCAATGTCGGTGACGATGAACTGCTTCTCCTCCAGGGGGATCCTGAGCGGCGCCCCCGGCACCAGGAAGGACGAGTGGATTTCGTAGGCCCACTTCTGCAGCTCGCGCAGGGTCCCGTCCATGTATTTATCGGTGACCAGGTAGAAGAACTGCCAAAGAGAGGGGGGACTTGACTGACACGTGCAATGGACTTGTCCCAGACTGAGTCTCCAGGGGTCCTGGGAATACTGTAACATCTTGGACTCATCCATGACTGAGTACAGATCGTCCTGAGAGCACTTGCTGTCCCTGGTATGAGCGCAGCAGTAATGCACAGGGTGAGCAAAAAATGATCTGAAAAAAGCTTTCACTTTTTTCCATTGCAGTTTTCCTATCTCCAACTTTGTCCCCTTATTGCTCCACTCCTAGGTTTTCATGGTCGGTTGCCATGACAACTTTACGACCTGGCCAAGAGCCCAACTTTTGCTCAGTTCCTCTTGGCTCACCCTGGATGAGGAAAACATATTGCTGCAGTCTAATATCTTGTGCACACATGGCAATTATTATCAGCAGCAACTTGAAGTTCTTATCGCTGAGCATGTTGCGTTCAGTCAAAGCCAACAAAATGTAGCCCTGATTGATCTTGGGCATCTTCATCCATGGCATCGTGTTCAAGTTGTTGTTCCTGTCCTTGGGGTCGTCCGTATCCAAGTTGAGCCGGCAGAGCAAAATAAAGCTTTTCCTCCGTCTCATATACCTCAGTCATAATAATTACCTACTTACATAAATTGTTCAAGACTGAGGCTGACAAATATTGCCCCCCCCCTCCCCGCAAATGTCACTTTTCCAGCTCCGCCACGACATTTACCGTGAGGACGCTGGTGTGATGCTCGTGTCCACCGACCCCGCGGGGCCCGCGGACGATCATGCGAGCGTCGTCGCCAAGCCCTTCATTAAGCCTCGTTCTGGTCATTTTTCTTTGCCAAAAATGGCAACTTCGTGCAGAGAACTGATTAGGTTGACGTGAGTCATTTAAACCACGCAACCATGTACTCCATCACTCCTAACCATGAATGATGACAAACACTTAAGGTATGAAAAACAGCATTCGGTTAAGGGTAAAACAAGGGTAAAACCGTTTAAACAACTCCAGAAAAGCCAAGGCATTGCCACAACCCTTTTCGTGACTCACACTGTATCAGGTATGAGTTAGGAGAGAATTACCACAGAAAACATCCAAAGAAAGAGGGCCTTTTCCTCCTTCTCCGTCAGATGACGTCGACAGTTCTCTCGTGGACAGCCTAGATGACGTTATCAAGGTCACAAGGCAAGAGAAGCATTGATCTCCAGACTGCTTGGAAGACATTTCCGTCAACCTGACCTCACTTACTACTGCATGTCTATCCAGACTTATCCAGATCTAACCCAACCTAACCGGTTGGACAGAAACTCAAAAGGCTTTTCCACCAGTCTCCACTTGATCGGACTATTCTTAAGAGGCTCACCAGCGAGGCAGGCTCGGAGTTGCTCAGGACGTAGTTGGCGAAGACCGTGAGGTGGGCGCTGTGGCAGAAGAGGTCGCTCAGGTTGTTGAAGGGGCTCTCGCCAGTCTCTGTTCGGGAATGAGAGATCATTCGTCAACACAGGAATAGTTCAAGGCTATTTGTGATGCACAGTCTGCACATTTTCTCTACCTTCTTGGTCAGATAGATCTGAATCGAAGCCAATGATGCCTCCGAGATCGGCTCCGCCAGAGACTCCGCCAGGGGCACCGCCGGCGTCTTCGCCGAAGAGCTGAGGCCACGTCACGAGGCTCTAAACGAAGATTTACAAAATATTATTATTTTTTTTTTAAAATATCCACAGGACTTTTGGGTGAAAGTCCTATGAAAACATAAAATGCACCCTCGCTACCTAAGTATCCGTAGTAAGCATACAAGTCGTAGTTGTACGTAAATGTACACATTCAGGCCTTTACTTTACACACAAGGCTTTGTAAGCATACGTAGACCACAGTAAAGCATATAACCCATAGGAGTCAAACCACAGGCATACAGAAAAGAAAAACAATCTTTTAAGACGACAGCAAAAAAACCTGCGAATTTAAAAAGAAAACCAAACTTTATCCAAGTTATGTTCGTTTCAGCAAGGTATTAGACTGCCTGAAAGTCTTCTGTCACTGCTCTTCAGTACCACAAGTTCTTTTGGAGATGAAACCTGACGACAAAAAATCCATACCCCAACTTTTTAGGCGAAGGCAACAAAATCGAATCACAAACTTGCATTGAGTGGAGGCGAAGCCTTATACAAAAAGAAACACTTGAACTGGACTCATGCGTACTTTGGTGCTGGCGGGCGTGCGTTCGTGGACTTGTGCGCGTGCAAGGTTTTCTCTTCTCGCCCTCCCTCCTCCTACAGAGGGGGAGGCCCAGAAGACAGGCCTAAGTCCGTAAAGGCCTCCCAGGTAAGGACAAAAATACCTTGTTTCTCAGCTTAATTATGGAGGATTTGGGCGAAATTTGAGCAAACGTGGGCACTGCCAAATGGCCTGGAGACATCTTTGGCGAGCCTGGGTATGACCTGACTCTGAAACCTGTAGGTGACCCCGACGGAGACCCGGGGTGAGGAGTTTGTACCTCTTTTTTTAGCACCATCTCGGCGGCGTTTTCTTATGGCGATAGGAAAGCATTTTGCTAAAAAACCACCCAATATTTTCCCTTCAGCTAAGAAACTTTGAAAGATAAGCATGGGCAAATACTGACAGCAGTGCTGCTGACTGTACGACAGTGTGAGTCGTGAAAAATGGAAAAACGGCAGCGTCCATTGTCATTTCTCGAACAGAGATCGGAATAGACTTAAATAGATTTTTTAGAAAATTGCACCACCTTTTTCAGCGTCAAAAAAATTCGCACTGATATCCATGAAAATGACAACAGGGGCATTCAAGCGAATCCGACCAAGTACTGACTGCAAATCATCACTGCAGTGTTGTTGATTCCAGAAACTCCATTGATATTTCTGTCACGGACAAACTTGTCCAACCAAAGGTTAATTTTGCAAGATGGACTCAATCACAACAATGAGGAGTACAGCGACAGTGGAGGTGACGGAGATTTGCACTGTTGGCAGTTTCAGTGCCGCAATATAAATCAACAGCCTTTGTCTGCTTCGCTGTCTTGGCCATGTCTTGCGTGTCATAAGTGATGTGCCAGTGGAGCCAGATCAGGCTCGTCTGCGATGCTCTTGCAAATAAAGTTATGCAGAAAAAAATCCTGATTAATCTTTCAAATCCTGTCCATGAGAAGGAGACCCTGGTGCTGACCAAGATCGTGTTACCTCTCTTACACATAGCGCAGGATCATGGGGAAGTCAAGAGCAGCGTCAATGTCTTATTGATCGATGTTAATGTACAGAGATAACCTGGAACAAAGGATTTTTGACAAGTTGTCACACCTCGTCGTCGCTGACGACCCCTCGTACCTTGACGGGAAGGACGTCTAGAACATAAAGAGCTAGACTGGCGAGGCCAAGAGGAGTTACTGCTTTTTCTGACTCACACTGTACCCACAACTGCCATGTTGCAAAATGCTCTCTTGCCAACCCTTTCCTTCAGTGACTTCGATGTTAGGAAGGCTGAGGCCACCGGCGGGCCCAACGGGTGTGGACGCCGACCTGAAGTGCCGTAGCTTCTTGGACTCTCCGGGCATGTCCAGTGGGTTCTTGTTCTTCTTGGAGTCGGCAGCCAAATCCACGTTCTTGGTCCTCTGCTTGAAACCCTTCCGACGCTGCTGTCTGCGGCCCAGAGAGTCATAGTAGCTGCTGCTGGCATCACTTGGAGGTGGTCCTTCAGAGTCCTTCCTCTGCTTCTTCCTGACCGAGAACCCGTCCCCCAGGCCGCTCTCGTGCTCCATCATCTTCTGCACGACAGTGGTCACTCCCGCAGGGTCACCGAAGAAGTCCATGACCGAGCTCAGCGCATTATTAAACTAGTTTTATCGAGGAATGTGGCGAACACTGGAGACAACAGCAGCAATTTTTGCTATAGCGTTGGCAAAACTGAGAGAATCGTGTGCGCTCGCAAAAAGAAAACAACACTGTGTGTGCGCGTGCCAGCGTGCGTGCGTGAGCGGATCAGAGATAAAAAATGAAAGCTGCGCCTGCGATAATCAAGGGCAGGAGAGTGATGAGGCCCATTGTTCAGGTAGCACACAAGAGCAGACTTTGCTCAAAGGATTGTGGCTTGACAAAGAGCATCGGAAAGTCAGCCTCGGCTTTGTCGAAAGCAAGAAGATGAATGAGCACGTCAAAAGACTTCTCGAGAGGCGACAAAAAAGGCTGCTTAACTGTCCAATATTAGATGTAGGGGGACGTATCAAGGCCTAGGCCCAAGGTGGGCCTGTTGCAAATGAAATGTATTTAGTAGGCTCTGCGCATGTGAGATGATGACGCATATTTTTTAGGCATTGCTGACAGAATGGTGATTTATCAGGCCCTAAGTAAAGTGTAACAGAGATAAGAAAAAACGCACAGCTTACATTTATTTGAGTCCTGGCTCTGTAGCCATGTTATGGGAGCCTCCATCAATTCTCCTAATGCCATCGCGCCCAAAAAGAAAGTGTATTTCGTCATCTGCTAAGGATTTTTATACTTTTTATTTTGAAGGATTATATATATACATTTTGAGTAAGACTGTGCGACGCGTTGACACTGTCACCGGCGTCGAGCGTTTGCGAGTTACTGAGAAGCCATCGACTATGGAGAAACATTGATGTCAATGTTAACTTTCCCCCCTAATTTGGAAAGCGTCGCTTCTTGTTTTGTCTCATCCGAGAAGTGAACTTAGGGCTGTTGTTCGAGTTCTTTTTTCTCAAGTCAAGCCGGGCTGAGCTAGAAAATTGAAAAGCTCAGCTCCATCGAAGAGGATGAAAAAGCTTCTCCAGAGCTCTAAAAACGCCCGGCTCGGCTCGAAGGATGATAACAGCCCTAAGTGGATGAGACTGGGGTAGACTTTGTGTAGCACTCATTTAGGCCTTCCCTCCCCAGCCTGAAAAAGTGCCGAGTGTTCGACCAGATCTTGTCAATCAGGCATCGCACAGCCTTAACATTTGGCCTCTTTCACAGCAGCTCTCTTTGTAGACATCGTAGGGCTCGCCCATGCTTTTGTTTGACTTTCCACTTCAGTCGTAGCTTTCCATGAAATGAACACGTTTCTGCCAGTGCAGACGAGCCCTTAGGAGGAGGACGAACGAGGAAGGCAATTAAAAAAAACCATTTCTTCCAGATTACGCAGTCAGCAGAGACGAGAAATTAAGTTTTGGAAAGGTCATAGAGCAGGAAAGAAGCTCCAAGAGACAGCTTGAACTGTTATAGTTTTGGAGTTGCAAGCTGGAAGTGTGTCTGGTCGAGCTTCCTCCCTCCTTGGCACCTTTTCTCTCATCGCAATAGATGAAAAGGAAAGTTTCAGGAGGAAAATTGGGACCTACTCAAGCAAACTTCTTCTTCTTCATCATCTTCTTCCTCTTCCTCTTCTCCTTCTTCTTTTCCTTTTTCTTCTTCTTCATCTCCTTCTTCGTCTCCTTCTTCTTCTTCATCTCCTTCTTCGTCTCCTTCTTCTTCTTCATCTCCTTCTTCGTCTCCTTTTTCTTCTCCTTCTCCTCCTTCTTCATCTTCTTATTCTTCTTTCTCATCCTAATCTTCCATTGGCACCACATTTCATTGGATTTTTAGCCTTATCGTGATCGTGGAAATCAATTCTGACTGTCCCATTCCTCCCAAATTTCTCCGGGCCATTTCCATACAATTTCAGCAACCATTTCCTCAAGTTCAGGGCTGCAGGAAAGCTCTCACTTTCCATTGTCACTTGTACTGCCATCGATGACTTCTAAGGAAGCTCGCAGATATGCAGATCACCTCAGAGAGGGAGGTGCCATCAGTGTTTCTGGCGGAAAACGTCACAAAATCCAGTCATTTTTCGTTCTTTCCCAACATTTCAGTTCAAGACTATTGGATCTGTGTCCGAACAAATTGTCGGTGCAGAAAGCAAGGAAAGGGTTGGAAAACTTGTCTTTCCTGGCCAGCACACGAGGAACAAATGATAAGTAGCGAGTGTGGCGCAAAAAAAGGTCTTCCTTTCCACTTTTTTGTGACACTTTTTTCTTCATGTCACTTCTCTTGGCCTTTCTCGTGTGGAGGAAGAGAGGCTTAACCTGGTTGCAGAGATTCATTGCTCTGCCCCAGATGTTCTCTTCAGAGCTGCCACACACTGAACGTAAGGGGAATGGGCAAAAAACTTAAAAGCACTTTTTCCAATAAATAATTAAATGCACTACAAGCGTATGGATGTTTAACTTCTGGCCACGTATTGGGCACTCACAACCCTACATGGTCGTTTTGGGGGGGCCCAATTTTTCGGCCTCCACTGTAGCCTCCGCCAAGTAGCAGACCATGTTCGCGCTCTTCATTTTTCATAACACTGAATGCAGCTACTTTTATATCCTACCCGTACGTACCTGGCGCATAAGTCACATCACTAAGTGTATAAGATTATTAAGGAAGCTTCATCACAATGAATAAAGTTTGTCTTTTCTCCCAACTGCACACACACACACATAAAGTATAAGGCAATGCATAGGGACGCATGGCCTTGAGGTCTTTGCATAGGCCGTTTGGAACACTGACTCAGGTTCCTTCGTATGCAAACTTTTCACCTCCACTATGACCAGTACCAGCACTTGGTCAAACAAGTGTCTTTCTTAAGGCCTTTCACACAGTTTGTTTTCACACAAGTCATTTGTCGGGAGAAATTTTTGTGTACACGCCCTTGACATCGGATGCAGTGGAGCACTCACTCATACTGAGTCATACAGTGGTGGTCTTATCTAGAAGAAGGCCTTTAAGAGGCACTCTCCCTCCCCAGTCAAGAAATATACTAGAATGCGTGATGCAACAAAAAATTGTGGCAAAATGGAAGCTGAGAGAGAATCGGCAAAAAACCTTGTCCACCCAGAAAAGGGTAGAAAAGGGCCTCCTATACTAGAGGCTGACTCGGCCAGACAAGATCAGCGAGGTCAACGAAAACAGCTGGGCAGCATTGAAATCGTCAAGTCCACCTTGAAGTTGTTACTGGTAGCCCTGCAAAGGTCGCGGTGCGCTCACCTCCAGGGCCTTGAATTTCTGTTCAGGCGGAACGAGGCCAAATTAGGCGCGGGGTCACCAAATAAAAGTCGTGGAAGATCCTTAAAAGATGGCCCTTGTTGTGGACAAGGTCAGATCTGACCTTTAGGCTCAGTAAAGGCCACATTCACTTTATGGCTACATTGTGCACCGTTCAGTAAGTACCAATTGTTGGGACATTGAAGAAGCAGGAAAGAACATCTTTCTTAAAGTGGGCGCGTCCTCCTTGACAAAAAAAATGTCTGGTCGGAAAAAAAAAAAAGAGCAATGGCAGAAAAGGCCTCCTAAGGTCCTCGATCACGTGACTTTTGGGTGCAAAGAAAAAAAAATAAGAAAATTTTGAGCCCGCGGATTTCGAGGCCACGGCTGAACTGCGCACGCGCAAAATTTTCCGCCAGCGCACGCGAATAATTCAGTCTCTCTCCTCTCTGCCAGATTGAAACAAACGTGCACTCACATAAAAAGCAGCTGCTGTAAAGATAGAAATCTCGAAGAAAGCCTAAGTGGGAGCAGCAGAAAGATTTATTTGGTGACGCACTATTGAGCACGCACTGTAATTACTCAACCTGGCGCTCTCTCTGGGAAAAGCAATCGAAGTTATAGCAGCAATTTGTTCCTTCAGACAATCTCTCTTTTCCCTCATTTAATTTCCTCCGCTTTCCCAAATAATGGGCCAAAAAGGCCTCCGGAGAGGGAGGCCTTTTCCAGAGCGAGAATAATAATAGCCAGTCAGACACAGGCCCTGGCAGGAATAAGGACAGTTTTCGTTATGTGCGTGAGCCAAAAAGAAGAGAGACAAAGCTTAATCCTCACTTTACGGCTCGCTCTGTATGGCTGCGTCGCTCCCATACATGACGACGGGTGGGAAATCCGCCGTTCAACGCCGCAATGCATCAGCAGTGCCAATAATGCTGTGCCAAATATGCCAGAAAGTGAGAAATGGCTCGAATTACGGCGCTGGGGGGGGGGGGGTCACGCGACAGAAGGACTCGCCGCCGCTGACCCTCGCGTGCAGTGCTGTGCGTGCAGACAACTTAGACTTAGATGCGTGTAGCACCGCAGTCTCCGCTTGTGACCATCTCCAACGAGCAGTGCATCCCAAGCACTGTTCAGGAGACCGATACAAGTGCAAACAAATAGCTTTGCTACATGAAACAGCGCAAAAACTCATACACCGAGAACATTTTTGGCTGCACTCCTACTAGATTATTTAAAACATTAGAATGTAGGCAAAATGACGACGTCTTTGTACACGGAGTTGCTTAGCTGCTTCAACCAGTCCTCAGGGACGGCGGCGTCAAGGTTGGGGTTCCAGAAATACAAAATTTAACTACAAAATTTAAACTTCCCCCGGGTACGAACACGATTGTAAGCACAGTTTAGTGACTTAAACCAATAGAAATACATCTATTTTATAAAGTGAAAAATCGCGATCAGGAAGAGCGATGAAGATTATGACAGCAATCGAGATGATTATGACCGGAGACGACTACAGTGGATTTTGTCTAACATTTAGATCAATGCAATCTCAGGTCTCCGGCAGCTACCTTGTGTGGGTCCGCGAGGTTGTCCTCGTCGTCTTCGACCTCCTCGTAGGCGTGGTCGTAGGGAGGCGGCGGCGTACCGGGGGGTGTCTCGTACCGGGGGCTGATGCGCCCGGGTTTTTTCCCGAACCCGATGAAAGGTTGTGTAGTGGCAGGGTGATGCTGCTGCTGCTGCTGCTGCTGCTGCTGCTGCTGCTGCTGCTGGTGTTGTTGTTGGCGAGGAGCTGCAACAGGGGTGACGCTCGATGAATACCGACGACACGAAAGTGCAGGGCAGTCGAAGGAGTAAAACAACGATATGAATCTTCTTCGTCCACCCTGTATGCAGGCAAAGCTTGCGTGTTACCTTCCATTACAGGGTGGCTGAAGTCTTCTACTTACCTTCTTGACTAGTTGAGGTAACGATGTCCTCCCTAACCACCGCTGAGAGGTCCAACAGGCTCGAGGGACTTGAACGAGTGCGCTCATGGTGGACTGGAGGCGAGGGCGTGCGACTTGTCTGAAAAGGGAAAGGGGGGAGGAGAATGAAAATTTTGAGTAAAAATTAGAAAGTTAAAACAGCAAACTTGGCCTTGATTCACTTAGTAGGGCAACTTGGCCAGCATGACTCCAGAATATATCGTGTGACTTTCAGGCAAGCTGAGTCATGCAGTATGGGCTAAAAATAGAAGCCGTCTAATAAAATTGGGCACCACAACAGCAACAGTTTCCAACTCTTGGGTCTCACCCATCGTTGACTGGAGGGTGTGTGTGTGTGTGTGGACTATGAACAACTTTACCCGTGCTTGCGCTAGTTGTTCTGATACAGTGGTCCAATGCTTCACTCGTAGCAATCCACATGGGAGCCCATTTTCGTTATATTCCCTTCATGCAGTGAAATGAGGGCCCCACTGTAATTTGTCTGGGGTGAAAGGAAGACTCCACTGTCAATTGTAGGAATGAGTGCTTTTGTCACTGAAACGGGGGATCCGCTGGAATTAGTTTTGCGACATGAGATGGTCCCAGACCATGCACAGAGGCTGCCTGCGAGGCCGGCGCTCCGGCAATGTCCTCAGACCATGCACGCAGGCAGCCCCGAGAGGTTGAGGCCGCGTCCTCCTCCCATTCCGGGGGCCTCCAATGGACAAGCAGAAAGAGTCTCCACTTTACATGCGTGGACGCAGCTACCAACCAATATCTCCCTTTGTCCAGTGGAGAGTGGCGAAAACTGATACCTCGCGCTGTATTTTTGCGATCAATTTCTCTCCTGTGTGCATCAACCTCGTGTGTGTGGACTTTATTGGTTGGATTGGAAGAGGATTGGAAAGAGAAAATTTCAATTTAAGCTGGGGGAAAAAACAATTTCAGGTGGGAGGGAGAAGAAATCGGAAAAATAGTGCATCAGGTTCACATTTTTCCCCCGAGTTGGTGAGCCAAAACACACCTTTAATACAGGCCTGAGGCCTCACATGTTGGCACACAGTTTGCTTAACAAATGTACATCAACCTCGAGAGGTCTGGGAAGCCGCACACCTGGGAGGGATCACCCAAGCCCAACACTGACCCCACCACCGCCACCTCCAGGCAGGGCCACACGCGGGATATATGGGAGTTTGTGACAAAATGGCACTTTTGGTCGTCTGAATAATCCGCGCGCTCCAAGGAGAAAACAACAACAACTCGCACCATCCTTAGGCTGGCACTGAAACAACAGAAAGGCGCAAAAGCTCAGACTTTTGCACACCCCAAATTTTAATTAAAAGCTGAGGAGAAACTGAAGTGGAAGCAGCAGCACCGGAGGACCGAACTGTAATTGGCAGGAGCAGAATCTGTCGACAACAACTGCGTCTTAAGCCCGGTTTGCATCAGCCATTCTTGACATAGGATGATCAATTCCGTCGAACAAACGTCTCATCCTAAATAAAAGGGATCAGTTCTTTTTCTTTCTCTCCCTCCGTCGTCTGGTGGACAAAGAGGGGGTCCAATAATGTCCATTTTATTGCCGCCAAAGAAAAATTGAGGAAGAAAAATTCGACGTCCGACGTCGATTTGACACATTTCTGCAGATAGCTGAGGCAGAAAAAATGGCCCCAATTGGTCAAGTCACGTCGATCTATGCATGTCTGGTAGAGGAAGAAGACGAAGGGAGGGAGGGAGGGAGGGAGGGGGAAGGCGGACCAACCGGAGCCACGCCTGTCTCGTCGGGTTTGCCTACGCGGTCCTATACGTGGACGTGCTGAAGACTCGGTCTCACTGCTCGCATACATAAGGTGCAGAAAACAGTAAGAGTTTGGCAACTTTTTTTTTGCACAGTTGCTATCAAAAAACACTGCTTGCCTCCAAATGAGTCATTGGACTCAGATGTGTGTCAGCTGCACCAAGTGTGGTCAACAAAGATCTGGCAGCTGTGACATTCGTATTCTCCACCTGCAG
>JAAUXU010101573.1_pt1 | contig 22988 bp, 23 predicted proteins | sample 7278151 | NCBI WGS metagenome assembly JAAUXU01 (sample SAMN14350113, study PRJNA611818) | marine sediment metagenome | isolation source: surface marine sediment (1.8m) | place: French Polynesia: Moorea | collected 2018-08 | reverse complement strand
TAATAATTCAGCTTCAATTCAGCTTCAATTAGACCTGCTCTTCATTTAAAGAACACCTCAGTTCCTCTGAGGAAGAATTAGAGGTCAGCACGGGACAAATTGAGCTTTATGACCCCGAGACTTCATTTGAAGAATGGGTCTCAGGTGACAATTCCAAAACTGAAGTTGTCGTTAAAAATACAAATCTAGCCTTTGCATTTCCTGCTGATATAGACTGCGGGAACTAAGAAATTCAAAGAAGTGCGAGTTGTACCATACAGTCCTGGCCGTAAGTAATTGCGTCGAGCATGACGGCACCCCATGCGCTGTACTGAAACGTGTTGAGGTGGAATTTTGATGTGGAACGCGTAGATGTGATACTTGGGCACAATGTTGAGTTCACAGGGTCAATGTGAAGGCTGCCCATTTTGGTGCAAGAGTGTTCAAAATTGAGAGGCATGTGGAGGGGGGACCATGCCAAACTGGACAGAAATTCTTCTCTCGCCAATCGTGATGACGGCCTCTGGTCTTCAAGGCGCCGGACTGCCTTCTCTCGCTACTGCTGGGGACGATCAGGTCCCCAAAGCTCCAGAGTCCGGACTGCCTTCTCTCGCTACAACGCTAACAATATAAAAGATCTGAGCTGGCAATAGTGTGGAGGAAGGTCCCTAGTTTCGTTTAAGCTCAACCTTTTCAAAATTCGTCAAGTGTGTGATTTTGTAGCAGCCTCTAAAGCAGGAGGACGAACCTTATGCTGCTAACAGTACATCTGTGCGTGAAGGGTGAGCATTCTGTTGCTGTGACTCGATTTTTCATCACTAATAGTTTCCCTATTGAAAGACAGCTTGTAAATTGCCTGTGCTTTCTTATGAGTCACTTCAAACAGCAGAAGTAGCCGTAGTTTTGAAGTGATTGCAATACTTAGCATTTTGCGCCAATAAAAATGCTGCTGCTAAATTATTGCTTTGATAAGAAATGTTGCAATTACGGGATTTTCCTAGGTCCTAACTTAATCCCGGTATCCGGGATTAGAAGTTTAAGGGTCTTCCCGTTATGCTCTTTTTGCAGTCTGAACTACTGATATATGAAATATGCAGCTGATAGCCAAGAACAATCCTAGTCTAAGGAACTTCGGTATTTCTGTTTGTTTGTCTGATGTCCGCCACCACTCAGATCTCAGAAATCAATGGGCCGATCCTTACCAAACTTTCGAGGATTACAAAGCACCTCAAGCGATGCAATGAGCTAATGTTTTCAATCTTGTCCCCCCCCCAAAAAAAAAAAAAATTTTTCTTTTCAACTGGTTGGATTGCAAAAGAAACTCAAGTTTTTTGACTAACAGTTGATCTTCTCAGGGAATACAAAAATGATAAGCGCCCCGGATTCGTATAATAAGATTTCTTTCTTAGCTGGATTGGAATGGAAATGCTGTTCTCAAGATTAAGTTTTATTTTATTTCTGCCATGAATATTTCCATGGCAGTAATATTCACTTATTTCTGTCAATTCATGCACAGACTGCGAAAACGCGATGAAACGAGAGGTGAAACAGGCGAGCGTGTTTCTGCTGGTATAAATAATGTACCACCTCCTCGGCAGCAAAATTGTAGGACAGAGTGGACCAGAAGTAACTACAATAGACTGAGCGTCCAAGCCGTTCATAGCTGAGGTTTTAAAGCATGCGGAAAGGTCAGAAAGAAACCAATAGATATGGCAAATCTCGAACCTTCAGTTTCAATTATCAAGACCAATCTCGGGGATGAAACGGTTTTGTCCGAGGGGCTAAAATTTAAAAAAAGTTTTCGCCATGGACAAAAATGTAAGAGAAAAATAAAAAAACAATCAAAGAACGACCATTTTCAACACCCTAAAAGTGAGTTCCAAAATTCAACGTAAGGCAAAATTCTCCGTTTCTACGAAGGTTTGGGGTCTCCTATCGCCCATCTGGGGTCTGTAGCAGCTGAGGTATGGACGCCCAACCGATTGTAGTTCTTGTCCGCCGTGTACATACCTGATCCAGCTCAACAGGCAGTGTTGACAGAGTTTTCTTGGCAAAAGAGCGGGGGTGACCCCCAAAAGAGCAAGTTATGCTCTTTTTTTCGAGGATGAGCTTTGACCCCTTTAAAGCCCTGTTTTGTAAAAAATTTTCTGCTGCTTCAGTTTGAAGCTGCAGAGTAACTAGTGATGGTTTCATTCCTTGAAGATGGTCCAGACCAGATGAAGTTCCACGGTCCTTGTGATGTTCATCTTTTGTGAAGCAAGGTTTTGGTCAAACAGTTCGAAAAATTACCCATTTCTACAAAACAGGGCGGCAGATGGAAGGACAGGAACGAAGACTGCCTAGAAGTAAGTCATACCTAGAACTCGTGTAGTAAGACAGTTCAGAAATTGACAGTAATCTATGGTGGGATGCAAGATAGCTTAAAGGGCTATCAAGGAGGCGCCTTTGAGCCAAAAGTGCAACTTTTTAGTGTCATACTCCAAAAGGCGGAACTTTCGCCCCTGCGCCACGGGACCTTCAAAAAGCGTCAAACAGCCTTTCAAAAGCGCAACTTTCGCCTGAAAACGCCACACCTGGCAACACTGGCAACAGCTGCCCCAAAGTCTTTTCGCAGCTGTGCTTCATCGTGTGAGACTGTTGAGGGCTGCCGAGTCAGCCCAACATGATTCTATGATCCTTCTGGAGGAATGTGCCCATCTCTGTGATCATCGAAAACAGTCAAGTTGACCATCATCTGCTAACTGGTGTTGTGTTTCGTCTGGAGGCAGCTGAGCTGTCGGTCGGCACTGTCCTGGCGTTCGACGACAACGTCGACGTCATCGACGGTGTCGAAACCACGTGAGAGAGAGAGGGGAGAAGCCTTTTCTATACGGTCGCCGGTGTGCCGCGCGAGCCATCACATGCGGGTAGCTCTCTTCTGGCGCCGACTCTGCTCAGCCTCCTCTTCAACGGCTGTCGCGTCGAGACCCTCCGGTCCAACCTCGACGTCCTCACGACCAGGGCACTCTGCGATCTCTTCTCGTAGGGTCGACATCTTCCGGCTCTCTCGCAACATGTCTTCCACGACCAAGCCAACCGTGGTGTTTGTGCTGGGCGCTCCTGGCGCCGGGAAGGGCACCCAATGCAAGAAGATCGTGGAGCATTTCGAGTACGAGCATCTTTCAGCAGGTAAAGTAGCTCAATATTATATTGCAGGCTCAATATAGCCCAATAGTTCCACCCCCTGGGAAGAGCAAGAATGAGCAGATGTCGATCCTACCATCGACTCGTTCCGGCTCTGATGCAAGTGGCACCATCATTGGTGTCTCCATGTTGCTGCATGCAACTTCTTTCTGGTGCAAGGTTCAGAGGGTGGTTAAAGAGGGCGCCCACATTCGTCAGTCTCCCTTCGACTTATCTGTTGGAGTTATTGTCATGGCGCATTTGTCTTCTTAGGCGATCTTCTCCGCGAGGAGCGTGCCAAGCCCAACTCTGAATTCGGCGAGCTGATCGAAACTCACATCAGGGAAGGATCGATCGTGCCTGTGGCCATCACGTGTTCGCTGCTGGTGCGTGCTATGAAGGCCTCGCCTAAGGACCACTTTTTGATCGACGGGTTCCCTCGCAACGAGGATAACCTTAAGGGGTGGGAGAAGGAGGTGGGCGACTCCATCCATCTCAAGTTCGTGCTCTTCTTCGTTTGCGACAAGGCCACTTGTGTGGACCGGTGCTTAAACCGCGGCGCGGCCGGATCAGGGCGTTCGGACGACAATCTCGAGTCCTTGGAGAAGAGATTTGATACGTACGTGAATGCAACCATGCCCATCATCAAGCACTTCGAGGCAAAGGGCCAGGTCATGGAAATTGACGCGAAAAAGTCACCAGACGAGGTCTTCGAGGACGTGAAGAAGCATTTTATAGTAGAAGAGAAATAGTAACTGTGGCATCGCTGTCGACCTTAGAATTGGCCTAATGCAAAATTCTAAGGCCGCTACTATTGTCACCGTACCATAGGTGTTTTTCTCCGCAATAAACTTCCTTGGATGACATAGTGTAAGCTGCGCTCTCCATTGACAAAAATCACGAGGCTTTTACACAAGGCATTGCCAGTCTCATAACGGTGCATTGCTACCAGTCTCCAATATCAACACCTATCACAAAAGTCATCAACATTATTTGTATCACATTCCCAGCAGATTGTAGTTTCGTCCCAGCAGTTGAGCAGTGTCCACCACCTTGGTGCCCAAACCTTGTAAGTGAAGATAAAACCGCTCTTTCTCCACCTGGACTACGGATGTGTGAACTCCAGAGTCTCGGAGCATCCGGACAACCTGAAACAATGAGAAACTTGCACTACTTGCGACAAAAGGCATACATTATGCGGAGCATATGAACAATGGCAATAATAGAGTCGCATTCGCACCTGTTCAGTCACCATCTGTTCATCAGCTTCTTTTGTGGCTCTGACTGTGACGTCGGCCAAGACTTTTTCAGCGGAGTGGGCCCACACTTGGACTCGGCCAACACCTTCAACACCAGGGACCTTCTCGGGAAGGTGCCTTAAGCACTCATTCACTTTAGACAGAACACTGGTCGGGGTTACTAAGAGCAACACCTTGGATAGAAGGAAAGAAATATGCAGCTTTTAGCGGTTCGATCATTATTGATATCTTAGGAAACTCACCTCGGCAGATTGCCTGATCAAAGGCAACACTGACAATACAATGGTGACGGCGATGAAAATTGAGCAGATGGGATCTGCTATAAAGAGACCAAAGTACTCAATAAGCAGGGAGGACACAATGACTCCCACGCTGCCCAAAGTGTCGGCCAGAATATGCAAGAAGACGCCTAAAAGTTGTTAGAATAGACAATCCTATCATACTTCTTATGGTATCACTAGGTTCTTCATCGTTATACCTTGCATATTGGCGTTGTGACTGTGTCCATGGCCGCCTCCGTGAGAGTGGCCGTGGCCCCCGTGTGAGTGCCCATGACCGCTAAACGCTGCGATACCCACGAGATTTACTATGAGTCCACAGACCGATACTATTAAGAGGCGTTCAGTCTCGACGGTCGGCGGATCGAACAGACGGCGAACGGCAGCCAAGAACACACTGGAGCCGATTACCAGCAAAAAGAGGCCATTGACAAACCCTGAGAGAACCTCTAGACGATCGTAGCTGGGATGTAAAGTATACACAGAATATATCATCAAGCTGTAACCAAAACTCCTCTCTCTCACCCATATGAAAAAGTCTTCGACGCTCTCCATCTGGCCATCACCGCAGCATAGAGACCCATGACTAGCGAGGAGCAGTCAAAGAGCATGTGGAACCCGTCGGATATGAGACCCAGGCTGTTCGTCCAAATACCGTAAGCGAACTCCACGAACGTGAAGACTGCGAATGATAAAGAAGCAAAGTTATAACTCGTTCTATCTTTAACAATAACACGGAGTCTCACAGAGATTGAGAAGAAGAAAGTAGAATATCCTTCTGGAGTCCGTCTTCTCCAGGATCTGCTTCAGCCCCTGCTTCAGCGTCCTCACGACTGATTGTCCGGCCTCGTGGATGGAGTCAGTAGTTAGGTTGTAGAGGGGCAGACCGGCGGACGAGTAGCCCACGAAAAAACCCCGGGTGCCAGGTAGGACCGAGCTGGTTAGGTTCAGCGTTGCTATAGTGTGTTGAACATACTTAAAGTCATCTACTATATACATGGCGGATTAATGTATGTCTGCTTCCGTTTCACACGAGTGTGTACGGTCCTATCCTCAAATATTACACATATTTAGGATTACACATATTTAGAATCAACTTGAGCAAGCAGTTGTTATTAGCACCATAATCTTGGGCAGGGCTGCTTAATTTTGGGGGACTCTACTCAAAATGTGAGGTGCCTAACACCTATCCGGGTGACGCTGACACAGAATATAGACGGTTCTGAGAGAGTAGGATTCATGCCTTGGGCGTGAATTGGAGACAGGGATTCTTTACGTACAGGGTGCATACCATGTAGCATGTAAAGTGCCATGAGCCGCATTTCCTTTGAGGTATTAGCATGAGAAAACCGAAACTTCAGCAGTAAACGTTGCTCTTGAATAGGTTTTGGCAACAAATACAATCCTTGGCGTAAGTAATGTCGCTTGGTGGTTGATGATATCATACACTGACTGGGAATGTTGCAGTGCTGAATTTTTGCACAAAATGGATCATTTAGACAGAGACAGAATTCTGAGTACAAAAGTTTAGAGTTTTGATTGTTCATTGTAACAGTAGAGTGCTTTAAGTGTGATAAGTTGACAAGAGCACTGTGCCGGTCGCGGCCGAATTTTGATGTTTTTGACCACTTTTCTATGATGAAAGTGGCTGAAACTTTCTGTGGATGTCGCCACCCACCCTCCAGTGCTCCATGCCAAAGATGGCACCCTCTGGACCGTCCTTGGACATGTTACTGGCCAAAAACACATTGTTCGTGCACATGAGCATGAACGTGGACAAACGAGGAGCAACCGACACTCGGCGGCGGCAGCAGCAGCATCAGCAGAATGAGCGTGCTCTGTCCACCTGTGTCGCCTGTCAATGTTGCTCTTTTTTGCAGCCGCTGCTGCTGCCGAGTGTCTGTTGCTCCAGTGGCACGTTCTGAATCATAAGTCGCTTCAAATGGCGTGTTACACTTATATTTTATGAAAGTACCTCTGGCAGCACTCATAACTTGATGACTTAGTATGTTAAAATTTATACGCTTTTTATTGAACCTCCCAGTATATATGTTCTTACCGAAACAAAACAGCACCGCAGCAAAGATGACACCCGGCGACATCTGATGATCCTCGGGGTCTGCTGCAGTAACTGCAATAGACGACCCAGCGTCGTCCACCTCCTCCCAACCACCATTGAACTTCAACCGGTGCGTCCAGATCGACCCAGCGGCGAAGGCTGCGCTAAAAGCGGTTAATGCTTCAATTCGAGCCCATTGGTCCCCGCTACCAGAGCTGGAGCGCCGCGTTGTGACAGCGCATTCAACATAGAAGTCTGCGAGCTGAGCGACAACGGCGAAGAACAGCAGCGCCATCAGAGAGGACGGAGAGGTCAGGATGGCTCGCTGCAACATATTCAAACAATGGAAGTCTTCAGTGATCACTAGACGTCTCACACTGTCAACATTACGGTACTCACCAGGTCAGCCATATGATAAAACGCCCATGGTGAGAGAGAGAGGGCTGCGACAAAACTGCCGGCGGCGTGGAGCCTCTTCGCTCCGCCGACGATCGCCGCAGACCGCCGCGAGATCCATCTCGTCACCGATGCTTGTGCCGCTAGGACGCAGCAAAGCAGGAGGACCCCGCCTTTGTGGTCGCTAATGTCGGTCCAGCCCAAGATGTGAGTGAACAGAGTGTATAATTCCTTATGATGACCGGCGTGATCAGCATGATAGGCCTACAAAAGATATTTTGTTATCACCACTTAAATACAACAGGGTGTTGAGTACCGATTGTCGCAAGTGTGCCAAAGCTTTTCTCCGGAGTAGAGGAGAAAAAACCGGAGCAACTGCACCAAAGCCAAAGACACAGCTGAGTCACTACTATGATTTTAAGTTAAACTGTCTCAAGCTGTTGACTGTGCATGATCACCAGGCTGCAATTTTTATGGGCCTCCAGACTGGCCGGTGCACAGATGCACAGTAGAAGTGAACTTCTCGCTGCTGACCAATTTTCGACCATGCAGGGGGCGTGTAAGTAATGGGCACTTCCATCCTCATGACAAAAAGAAGGGATCCCTTTGGGATGACATGCTTCACTGCTCAGGGTCGTTATGGGGAGCAAATAGACATGCTGAACTGACTTCGTCTGAATTTTTTCAGGTAAAAAGGTTAACTGATGCATGATTTTAAAGCCTGTTTGAAAAGAACTTGCTAGGGCCCAACTGGGATCCTCAGCGCTGCTCATTTTACAGTAAGTACATTTGTTTACAGTAAAAAACCCTGCTGCACTTTCGGCATACCAACCTTCTATTTGAGAGCAATATACGGAAAGTCAGAAGTTGGTCAGCACGAAAGCAAAGAATTAAGTCTGGAGAGGTTGGTAACAGAAACTTGGACGTGGTCGCTTAGCCAGCTATGGACTGCAGTAGAATGCTGATTTGGTGAACTTGCTCGGTCAGTAGCAACTGATTCATCTTATCTTGCAACCTGCTCAGTTACACTGCACTCTCGCTGAAGTAGGCCGAAGTCACAGCAAGAGGGGACTGACTTTGCTGCACTTGTACCTCAGTAGCATCAAGCGGAGCACATGGAGACGAAATGTTTGTCAAGAACATCGATCATCACAAAAGTTTTGCTTCACAGCGATGTCGCCCTCAAACCTTTGCTACATGAACTTTTTAGTAGCCTATGTTTTAGGAGTGCCCCCAAATTCAGAGGCACCCTGTACTTAGGGGCTGACCGAAGTAATGAGCTTTTTGCTGCTGACAGAGTAAGTTCACTAAATCAGCCTTCTAATGCAGCCCATAGCTGGCTAAGTGACTACGTTCTGCTTCCCCACTCTCCAGACTTGAATCCTTTGGACCATTCCATACACGATACTTTGGACAGGGAGCTGCCACAGAACGAGCACAAAAAGTTATCAGTACTTGTGTAACATTAAGACGTTATCGTGGAAGAAGTGCTCATTACTTCGGTCAGCCCAGGGTGCCTCTGAATTTGGTGGCACTTCTAAAACATAGGTGACTGAGTGTAGTGGGACATGGATGAAAATTATTATTCCGTTATTAATAACGGAGATATGGTCCTTTGTCTAACCTGGCGTTTTGCCACAATTTAAGCCCAACACCCTGTACGTGATCTTTTGCTCTTGACTCAGACATCCGTGCCAGAAAATAGTGAAAGGTAATTTGGTCTGTCCCTATTCGTAAGCTTTTATCAATGAGGAGTGTCTACCTACGTCCAAGTGGTCGCTACGTGGAGAAAGCTAACAAAAGCTGGCAGTCCAAGAAGGAAAGCAGGTGTTCAGCCCGGTCGAAATGTTGTGGGGGGACGACTTAGCTTCAAAGTATTTCTTCTTCGAAGTGTTCATGGCGGCCATGTTCACTTGGATCACATTGTGTGTGACCATATACAGGGCCAGGACCACCCCAATGGCCTCAGAAGGGTTCTGGGACATTCTGACAGGAGGAGTACCGAGGGTGAAAAGCGATATCCAGTAGGAGCATCGTCGCGAAGGTTAAAAACGTAGAAAGTTCAAGAGTTTGACGCTGTTTACAACGAGACTGTGCATTTCTTCGTCTTGTATAGAAAGTACACGTGTCAGTTCGACATCAAGATAAAAGCTGGAGGAAACAATGACAGTGAACATAATTCCAACCTATGACGGCGTCACCTGGGCAGTGATGGGTGTCACCTTCATTGGGGGGATTGTCTTGGCCTTCCTGGGTCACAAGTGGACGATGGCGCCAGCAGAAGACATCCGCAAGATAAACGCGGCGAGAATGCACGCCCGACTGTCGAGATCTCTCTTTCACCCAGCCAAATACGTCTCTATTAACGAGGTCTTGAATCCCAATCACGCGGTGCCCTCAGAATCAGATCACAAACACTTCTACTCTCGCACAAATGGTGAGAAGAGACTGACCCAGAACGTGGCAATAGAGATGTCCAAGAAGAGCTACTTAACGGCGAGAACAACAAAGTTCCAGACCAACTATAACGTTGTGTTTGAGAGGTATGAAGAGGACGAACACCATCGACACCTACTTTGTCAGACTAATCTGGGGCCAAGACTGATCTCCTCTAAGGAGCAGCCCTGCATGTTGGCCTTTGCCAGCTCCGATGGCAAGTGGTATGCACGATGTCATGGATTCAGGAGATCCGTGTTTGACCACTTTGGAAGACTCAGGGCGGAGGAGGTGGTGACCAACCCAAAGTTTTTGAAGGCGGCTATTGCTTCTTCTGTGAAGTACGAGTGCTTTTAAGAGTAATAAGCCATTATTTCAAAAGTGTTAATAAATGAGTGCAGTTTGTTGAGTGTAAAGTCTTCGTGACAAAACAACTTGTTGCTCAAAAGTAAGACCACGACGCAAGTTTAGCGAAGTCCGCCTGTGATCGCCTAAATGGTCTTTTTATTCTTGTGTAGAGGTGGCAGAAGTATCGAAACAGAAGTTCAGACCTCGTACAACGGCATCAAGATTTACTTCCAGGAGGTGGGTTATTAGAAATAAGATATCAGTGCGATTTTCGTTCGATATGGCTGCCCTCAGCCTTGGCGATGGACCCCAAGCGGCAGATGATGGCAGAGTAATTGTTTAAGTCAAGGTTCCGTTTCGTTACATTAGCGCTCTGTAAAATGTATACTTATCGATTAAGAACTGCCCGAACGCATCGATTTCCTTCGGGAGGAAGAGCAGGTGGCGACTCACTGCAAATGGCGGTCGAAACCACAGCTCAACTGCTCCGAAACATGGCCATCATAGGCATGTTCTACTACATGTGTGTGGTGTATTGGCCCTACATCGTGGCCGTCTTCCTCTCGATATACCTCATCTGCCTTGTCAGCTACCACCTCTCACCACGGCTGCCAAACTGGAGGGCAAATATGATGTAGCCCCATGGGTCATGCGCAACTTGTTAGCAATACACGAATGGTCTTGGCCACTGCAGTTAATCAGTGAGGGCACCGTTCGCAAGAGGGCACGGTTGCTTACAGTTACGCATCAAAGAGAAGCACCAGTCACTTCCAACGCAATGAACAAAACCCCGCCACGTCCACGTACCTGGTGATGCGGAGAGTTGTCATCATGATCCACGAACAGTAGCGCAAAAGCGCCCAACAGGAATAGGATCGCTCCTCTTGCTCTCGCGTGCTGGTTCGACCTGACTCTCGAGGAAGCACAGCAAAGCGCCAAGCATCCAGTCAACAGCGCCTGGCCGGAGTGCCTCGTCACGAGGACGGCACGCAGGGGTCCGCAGAGCGTCAGTCCGTATAGCCCACTTAGTGAGGTCAGCACGTACGCGATCGAGTGGCGAATGACCGCAGTCCAATGGCTCCGGCTCTTCAGGTAGAAGAATGGCTTTTGACGAACCACTAGAAACACGGCACACCTTTGAAGAGAAAAGAAACCCACAAGGTTATTACCAAAAGCGACAGGCACCATTGGTGTCTTGATCTTGATATGCTACGACGTTGTCATAGTGTTTGCGACTGCTGTTCCCTTTCTTTTTCGTCTCTTCACTTAATAGTTCTCTGACAGCTTCATCTGGTCTTACACTGGAGCTGGGAAGACCAGGTCATGACTCGAAATGAACTTCAAGGATGCATCGATTAACGATATCAGGTGAAAGTGCACTCAAATGCGCTTGAGTTTCTGCTCAAAATCTTGCATTTGCGGTTCCTGAACACTCACGTCAGATTGGCGAGGAAGAAGAACGGCACCAGGTGAACGGCCTTGAGCAAGTCGTAGGTGAGGAAGAGGGCCAGGACGCCCAGTGCCTTGACGGAAGCGTACGAAACCAAGAAGGCCGCAGATCCACCGCCAGTGTTGCCGCCCCCGCCACCGGGTCCAGGGAGCAGCGCGGCTTCCTCGGTGTCTGGCGCTGGGCCGGAAAACATGACGCGGCGCTAGGAAACAATCATGGCGAAGATGAAGTTCCGAGCCAACGCCTCCAGCTTCCGGGGGAGGGGGAAGTGAGGCAAAAACCGAAGTTACCGAACCGAAGGCGAAATGTAAACAGCTGCCTCTTGCTGCTGTGGCCGAGCAGTCTCAGCGCGTTAGCGGGAGGGAGAAGAGGGGAGGCTGAGAGAAGCTCGCCACCTGATGGCCCTTGATCCAGGCCTACCTTGGTGTTCCACGGCCCCAAGAACCTAGTTTTTCCGGTCAACAACGAGGCTGCAATGTCAAAAAGAAAAGTTTGTGACATCACAGGCTATTTATTGAATGTCGGATCGTGAGCACATAAAAAAATAACTTTTGGGTACGAGGAAAATTAGCGAAGCTGTAACATATTTTCAGCAGAACTTGACCCAATCGATCTTGGCGTAAACAGAGAACCCAAGGGTCCTTTCTAAAAACTCCTTTCTTTAACTGCTCCTATTGCTTGTGGGAACATATTCCAAACCCTTCGTGATACAAGGTGTTCTTTCGATGCATAACCTGGCGTCACGCCTAAATTATCATAAAAAGTGAAAAATTATGTCTTAAAGTTATGAATTGATTTTATAAACATTGAGAATTTACTTCATATGTAAGACAGAGTCCTATGTGAACTTATGTGAGCTCAAGGCACCAGGCTTTACCTGGCGCGGTCGGAGCATTGACGAATGCTTGGAGCAAAGTGGTGATTCGAGATACCTCTGCACTAACTACGCACTGCGTTTCAAAGGTGTAGGACTGTAGAGTCCGAAGGAAATGTGCTGTCTCAGACAACGACCGCAGGAAAGACATAGATGCGTGAAGCCAAAGCCGTCCTATTGCATTATTTGCACGGGAAATTTGTGGCCGCACTTCCTGACTTTGACTTTCTTCCCCTTGCTATTTGGCAGCGCTTTCACAAGAAGGAGCAGAAAGACTACTGGATTATCAAATTTTTACTGCTTGGACCTGGGGACGTTCGACATCCACACGCACATGGACACCGACAAGACTATGACGTCATCGACAATGGATATGCAGCAGCAGACTCCAACACATCAAGGCGGCAGGGGTGAAGAAGAAGCTTCTTTATTGGTCACGCCTAAAAAGCAACAAGAAGAAATTGGGCGAGATCCCTGATGTAATGCGGCAATGGTGAAATGGCGCGGCCATGATGAAAGACGACGCACGTGTAACGACCGTGACTCGCCGCTCTCCAATGAGAGCAGCCGGACCATGGAGAAGCGTGGAGAGCTCAAAGGAAAGAGGATTTTTTTCTCTTCAGCTGTTCTTGGTATAGATCACTGATAGATGAACAGAGCTCAATGCAGGAAGCTGAAAGATCCAGCTCAAAAAATGATTGATCAGTGGTCATGCAATTGTCAAAGCATGTAAATTAGCTCATTGTACTCAACGATGGTGCTCTTCCACGTCTGTGAGATACCCCCCCCCCCAAAAAAAAAAAAAAAAAAACTTGAGCTCCTGTTCTCTACGTCAGATGGCGATAATGTATCCTACCCATTGCTACGCAGCAGTCTTTAGAAGAAAGCTTACATGAAAGTGTAAACATTGCGTACTGATCACGTCATAGACTGCTGCAGACCATGACAGATAATTTCAGGTCGATAGAAACAGAATTCTTGGGCAAAAAAGTTGCACATATGTGCTAAACACAACCTTAAAAGCATATTTATACATGTCAATACCAACTTGGCATCCTAATGCATTATAGTGGAGCTCTTCACACGCTGTTAATACTGTTGTCCACCACGAATTGCTGTGTTTGCCCTCCTGAGCAGCAGCTGCCGCACTTGCCCGCCTTTGTCAGGCTGAGCAGGCGAGCCTCGTCCCTGCCGACCCCTTCGACCTCCCGACCGACCTCAGCCGGCCCGCTGTAGCTTGCTGAAAAAGTAAACAATCTCAGTCTTGCTGCTCCATCCTCGGTTTGCCCGATTGCCGCCCTTCCTGGAGCCTCGGCCGGTGGATCCGGATCCCGATTTTGACCGCCATGAGTCGCGAGGAGCTCGTGTCGGTGTTGTACGGCGCGTGCGCACAGTCGGACGGACACGCCGTCCGCTGTGCCGAGGAGACACTGCGCGCCTGGGAGACCACGCCGGGGTTCTACTCCGCACTCATAGTAAGCGAACACAGAGCGACATGACATTGTGCGGTCAGAGTCACACGCACACGGGTGCAGCAAATTCACTGGCTGTGCGTCTTTGAGGGGCCGGGTGCCGGCACCCTTAGAGCCATGATCTTAGTTTGAATTGAGGCTTCATGGCCTGTATTTGTTTACCCCTAGGACGTGGTGTTGACGCACTCCCTGCCGACGCCCGTCAGGTGGCAGGCCGTCCTCTATTTCAAGAACGGAGTCGACAGATACTGGAGAAAGATGGCGCCCAAGTACGCTTCATAGTTCAGGAGCGACCGCAAAAAGCGTTGCTATATCCATGGTAACTTTATTCATTTTCTAGTGCAATTTCCGCCGAGGAAAAGGCCAGCTTGAGGGGAAAGATGTTGCAAACGTTCGTGGAGCCGGTACAGCCGATCGCCTTGCAGGTGGCGGTGCTCATTGGGAAGGCGGCAAGGTGATTTCTTACTTGAAGGCGCCGTTGACCAACGCTGTGCAGGTCATGTCTGTGCAGGTTTGACGTTCCCCGTGAGTGGCCAGAACTGATGCCCTCGCTGCTCGAGGCCCTTCAGCGTTCAGACAGTGACTTGATCCAACATCGAGCCCTCCTGGTACTGCACCACACTGTGAAGGCCTTGGCCTCCAAGAAGCTAGTCGCAGACAGGAGGGTCTTCCACGACATGGTCAACGAGTTGCTGCCCTACGTTCTCAGGATCTGGCAAGCTCACCACAATGACTTCATGCAAAAGGTGAGAAGGTCGCTGATGTCTTTCCGGTCGTGGTCATGACTCATGACAAAGTCTACCTTGTCTACTTATCCACGTACCTACTGGCGACGCAATGCATGAATTGAATCTTTTGGGCTCATTTGACCATCAAGGCACTAATTGCTTTTAGGCTTCTACGGCGCGGGACTCCTTGTTAATTTCACTGGAGAAGGCGACTCTGGCGCTGAAAGTTTTGCGGAAGTGCATTGTCCACGGGCTGAGGAAACCTCACGAGAATCAGGATGCAATGGTTTTCCTGGGATCGGTCACTGAGCAGACTGCATTGGCGCTACAGTTTCGTGAGTACCTCCTTATCAATCAAAGAGCTCTTTTTTGCTAGTAAGCTGGAACAGTGGTCCTACGCAATCGCTTTAGTGCTAGGCTTAGATAGTTGTTGTTTGTGACGAATGTTACAAGTATCCATTTCCAGGGTGTTAGAGACCCTAACACTATATCTAGCCGAATCTCGCCATCACGAGAACTTCCATCACAAAGAGACATAAGTCTGGCAATAGTGTGGTCGTCGCGGAAAATCCCTTATATCGTGATTTGTCCGTATTTTCATCAAGTGCTTCCCCCTGGGCAAGTGACACAGACATTGATGAACTTCATCTGGTTCTTTAGATTGGTTTTCAACCTTCTTTGAAAATAACAAAGTTTGATTGAAATTTAACTTTCATGGAAAAAAACTTTCATGGAAAAATGGTGTCGCCGGCCCCACTTAAATGAGAGTTTGAGGTGTTTTGACTTGGGAAAGACTTGCTCCGGTAGGACGAGCTAAGCGAACGTGTCGACACGGCATCTTCACGTAACGTTAACAGCCGTCGCACCTGTCTCCTAGTGCTGCTCGGTTTCGCCCTGATGTTGCGTGCTCTACCCATTTACACCAACGTGCGCACATTGTTGCTCAGGACACGTTGTTGCAGTCGTCTAGGATACCGGAGCAATTTCTACAGCTGCTGTGTTATATCGTACAGATTTGCGACTTTTCATGGCTTTCCCCAGTCCATTGGTGTGATACAACCCTCAAGAAATCCAAGAACAGCCAGATATGGCAATAAATTATGGTTAAATTGACTTACTGCCGATGTAATCTGCTTTCTTTTGCGATGAAGCTTAGGTCTGTAATAAGGTGACTTTACATATAGAGGAGTCTCAATTTTTTGGATATGAGCAATGTAACAACGATTTACTCATTCATCGCATACTGTTGTCTCATTCGACAGGCCGTGAGCTTCCTGTGTTTCGGGAGCCACTGGAGAAGTACATCGTGCTCCACCTGAAGACGTTGTCCGACCTCCTTGACGCTCACCCTTTCTCTTTCCTGCCCCTCCTCAATAAGACTCTGCAGTTCATATGTGAACAGTGCTTCTCAGCAGAGGCTCTCAATCACTTCGGCACCGCTTCCTTCAGGAGGTTCAACATCTTTGCCATCAACCTGTTGAAGCAAGTGCTCATATGCATGGAGTACAAGCCGCCGAAGCATGCCACCAGGGAGACAATTGGTAAGGTGTTGCGTGCGTACGTGAATATTGCACACTTACTTGTATAGTGCCTATGAAATGCAAAGTGGAAACACTCCTTTAGACCCGAATTGGACTGAGAACAGTCCACATCTCGAACGCCACCATCTGAAGGCCTCATTCCAGCAAGTCACGATGCCAGTAAAATGAGGGCATTATTTCTCGCTTGAAATGTCCTTAAAGGAGTTGCGTTGGCCAGAGTACATGATGTGACGGTCTTTGTAACTTCCATAACTTACATGAAAGCGGGGATGTCTAGCAAGCGAGTTCTCATTGCATCTACTGACGCAGATACAGAGTGAACCAAAATAATCCCATCGTCCTTACACCTCGTTATTCCCTTTAAAAAAGATTGAAATGAATGACTTTTACTTTTAGACTTACACCTCCTTCTTTAGAAAATCTGGGTGTACGACACTGGGTTCACTAGAAGGCGAGTTAGCGGTTACACAAGTTGTGATTAGGATTCTATTCAAAGCTCACGCACAGTGTACAGCCTTGAGTCGCTCACCACTATTTCTCTTGGCGTCTAGTACTTTAAGCACTTTTTTGACGCTGTGCTACAGGGTGAACGAGAGGACGCTTGAGAAAAGTTTTCACTTTCGTTTCTCGCTTGAACGCTTCTGTCATGTACGTTAAGGCTCAGAAAATTTCATAACGCGTGGGTTAGGGTCGCGGACAGATCGAATCACCTCCCAGAATACTCCGCGTATGTTCATCAAAAGTAGTCAGTCACTATGGCATTGATTTAAGTGCTGTTTGAGTGCATTCAGCATTCAGTCCATGGGATTTTCTTAAACAATTATTTCCTTGTCGCAGTCAGATTCCTGGATGAGGGCGCAGAAGTGCCCGAAACCCATGGAAAACAGGCCTCGCCCAGAGTAGCTACAGCTCTGAGAATTTTTTATTGCAAAATTTAAACACCCCAAATTATTTTCAAACAAAAGTGATCGTATGTACTTCAAGAAAGATCAAATTTATAAAAATATTATTTGCTACGTGAAGTGCATAACTTAACAATTCAACCAAAAAGGTTTTAATGGAAGTTCACTGTACCAAAAGTTGCTTCAGTCTTGTAAGAAGGTATGAGGGAAAAGATGGTTCAAAATGACTGCTACTGTTGACATAAAAATATGTGCAAGTTTGGGGTGCTTCTTATGCAAGTGCATATCTTAAATGAGGTTGAATCTTCTAGGGGGGTTCGTCGTATACAGCAGAAAATGCTGTAAATTCTTAACAGGAATTATGATGCTACTTTGTCTATTTAAAACTCAAAATGCTCGAAGTGGTAGAGGAAAGTTCAAATATGCCTTCCCCCCCCATTTTTTTATATAAAAAGGTTAACCTAAAAGATTGAAGTATTTTTTCCCACTGCTAGTTCAATCATTGCAAGAGTACTTTTTTCAAAAGTGTGTATTCCGGCGGTTGGTGCTGAAGCAGCGCAAATCATAAGGTTCTATTAATACTTTCGAGCCTGACTGTTTGTGTCACGCATGCTGTATGTTTTCTTCCTCGCTGCTCTTCTTCCAACTCTTTATTTTCTTCATGGTTGGCTAAAAGTAGAAGTTTGTAAGTTCGCCCATTCATTGCATAAGGTATTAAGTATAGCCGGACACGACAGGGGTGTACAAAATGCTCATTTTTTAGGGGGGATACAGCCTTCCCCGTCCCCTGCCAAGAGATGCCTTTTGCACAAAAGCGTAAAACATTTTTTAAGGTCAAGCAGTTCTTGGGGATCCACCTTTAATTCTTACTAATATTTAAATACAAGCATAATGACTGTATGTTTATATATACCCAAACCAGCTTCTTGCTTGGGCATCAATCCTAAGTGGGGACCCCAGTAACAAACATACAAACATGTTCATTGGGGTCTCCGTCCTGTGAAAAAAAAATTATACAAAAGTTGCAGTCCTGAAGTGCTGAACACAGATATGTGTGTGAGTGTGGCTTAGTGAAATGACAATTGTTGAAGGAGTTAGGATTGAAGGTTATTGACTTATTTAAAACCACAAATGTTGCGCATGCAGCCATGACAAGAAGACAAAAACCCTCCAAAAATCAATGTAATAATATCAGTGATTCAAAGATGCTCTCAGACTGGCATTCATCAGTGAAAATGACACAACTTTGCTTTGGACAGCGAAAGCTGCACCCCCCCCCCCCCACCACCTAAAAAATGAGCATTTTGTACCCCCCGTGTGCTCATGTCTACTGTACTGTACAGCAGAACTTCATCATTCGGTTGCTTCACGAAGCTCAGGCTCAACATTCGTAAATTGACTTTCCTCTCACCCTGTGTAGTAGACTGTACTGTGGGCGTACACGTGTTCAATGCTATATTCCAGCGTGTTCAGTGCTATATACAGTGAGGGTACCGACACTATGGCGCTGCTCTCATGCAGTTGAATAGGCATAGAAGGCACTGATACGATCTTATCTGTACGAAGAAAAGTGAAGGCTTTTCGTCTTGAAGGTACATCAACCTCAAAAGAAAGTACAGTAGAACCTAGAATTTGTCAAGTCGTTCGGTCGGTGCCAGAAGTCGGGGTTCGTTGACAATTAAAGAAGTGTTCCAAAAATACCCTGGAGTCGTGGGGGAGGCAACGTTTTTGATCAAAGCTAACCCAGAAATGAGTTGAATTGTCAGCGTCTGTGAGCTCAGTGTCTAGGGCAAAGGTGCAGACGGTGGCGGCGAACGAGTCAGTACTCTTGCCCTAGCATCTCTCCGACCCCTCGCTCTAAGGCTTCTTTCAAGAGCTGTGACAGGCCTCCTTTGCTTTTTTCAGTCTTATACAGTTTGCGTCACATGAGTTTCAAGTGTATGCTCTGAAGCGGATATAAACGCTGCAATTGTCATTACTGCACATTTCTCCCCGATAAGTGCATAGCTTAAGAGTAAATGCTGTAAACGTGCAAATCTCGTAGTGTCATGACTATTTTACCACAACACTACAAGTATCGATGTGTGCAAGTGTAGTGGAAAATGGGACTCTCGGTGGGCACTTGTACGACCTGATTCTTTCATAATATGAGGTTCTCATAGCTCTGAGGACAGTTCCTGTCATGGGATCAGATGCATAAGTACTTTTGTATGTACACTGCACGATATTTGTGACTGAAAGAAAAAGGTAGTCGTAGTGGGTTCATTAAATCGTTCTATGTCTATTGCGGTGTCGACCATTTCCGATGGCAAGAGTCCAAAAGATTGAGCTCTCTACCATAACAATGAATGACACGTACTTCACTCATTGCTTTCTTTTTGCAGACAACGAAGATCCTCTGGTCAGCGAAGGTCATCGTATTAAGAGCGACTTTTTCCGACGGGAAGTGGTGAAGGAGATTTGCGAGCGTCTGATCTCGCACTACTTACCGCTGACGCCAGAAGACCTGGCTCTCTGGGACTCGGATCCTGAAGAGTACAGTAAGTAACTCTCTCTCATTCTCGCAGCATAGTTTACGTAGTACCCGTACGCAGTCGTAGTGGCAGCAGCCTCGGTAATGGTAGTGATGGTGGTGGTGCTGCAGTAAGGCACATGCGACACATCGAATTAATATCGAACATTGCGATATTAGTGAAATATTATGTGAAAATATTGATCTACGGAGTGGTCGAGCAAAGACGTCGGGTTTTTGAAGATATTTCTGCTCTATTTTCTTACGTATAACACATATCGAAACAGTTCTTTAACAATAGTTGTAGGCAATCATCTTGCCCTTCCATTCCTCAATTCCTCCAGTCGCTACGACGGCCTGGACACGTAGTTGGAAGGCTGCACATTTCTTCCACACAGCCTCCTCTGAGTAATTGCTCGACTGCTGTGCAATCTTGGCCTTCAGAGACGCCAGATTTGGACGGGGAATAGTAATGGTCAATCTCTCAATGGCGCGCCACCAAAAACATGTCTTGTGTGTTGAGGTCAGAGGAAGATGGGGACCAGAGCTCCTGGGGTCAGATGTCCACCATGTTGTCCTTGTGGAACTTCTGGCAGCGTTAGGCGATGGAGCACCGTCCCTCTGCCAGGCATAATTGCCCTGAGCATAATTGGCTCTGATCCAAGGCAGAGCTGTGTACCTCAGAACACTAACACACGTCAGTGCCCACCAACTCCCCCGCCTTGAAGACATATGGCAGCACCTTCTTCCCATCAGATGTCAGAACTCCTAAGACCATCAACTGAGCAGGATACCTTGTTCTGAACACTCCCTGGACCTCCTTCCGTTCCCCTACGATGCATCTATCATTGCAGCAGCTGTAGACCGGGTCCACTGTGAAGATTTTCTTGTCAGAGAATATCTTCACTGTGGATCAATGAATCTTCAGGTAGTGAAGCAAGTGAGCCGCGTCAATGTCCATGGAGTGCCTCCTCATGCTGATGGTGCGGTCCACCGTGATCTTGGTCTGAAGGTCAATGAGGAAGGTACCATTGCGTGGTCCCTTGTAACCACCACTTCCTGGTGCTCGTTTCCTCCACTTTACTGGCTTCCTTGGTGTGCTGGAGTCGACAGAGTCCTGACATCAATACGAATGATCTCTGCGATCCTTTTTTGGCGTATTTCTGCATTGAGCAAACTGACAACTCACTGTCTTTTGACTTGCCATTTTTTGACCGATTCACACGGAACCAAAACAAAGTGCAAGCAAAACAAAGTGCCTTCTTTCAGCATGATTCAACCTGCTACTCTCGAGGAGAGTATTTGGCTTCGATAGTATCGGACATTTTTCAGAGCTCACCCACTCTGTCTGTCTGTACCTCTGTCGCGGGGTTGGTGCTGCCACTGCTGAACGGATCGTCCCCAAACTTGTTCAACAGATGCTACTTTTCATGTGGTGCGGAATTGGGGATTCCAGTTGCATTTTGAGGATGGCTTGAGGCCAAACTCGTGGTCAGTATGTTACTCAAAGACACAGATAGACTGAAAGAAGTAGGGCTTTGATATATATTTTAGTATAGATCTTAGTGTGGTCTTAAAATAACCCATGGAATGCTGGGTACCTAAGCTAATTTTGCGATATGATGCCATACTTTTTGCATGCAGTGCAGTGGGAAGCAGCAGGTAATTCTGGGAAAATCTGGCGGTCTATGGGCTGTAAGGGCCGACCCATGGAGGACATAAACAAAAAAAGGAGGCAAGGGAAAACCTAAAGATGTTGAAGTAGCAGTACTTAAACCTCTGAACTACATCAAACACCTTTGAATTTTCAGCGAAAGTATCATTTTGACAATTACTGGTGCATTCAACATACACTGGTGAAATTTGGTCGTGACAAAATCGTACCTTAGCTTAATTGGGATGTCGCTCAGTGTGATTAGTGAAAGTGGTAGCAGTGGTAGTGGTAGTCGCAGTAGTAGCAGCAGCAGCAGAAGTGGTAGTAGTACTTTGTGGGGGGAATAACAGTAGTACTGAGTACTGTGGAACTCAGATAAGCGGTGCTCTTGTCGTCTAAGTGTCCCACTTATCCAAGGTTGCTGCGTTAAAGCCCTGAAGAGCAAAAGATGATGTAGATTTTAGATTACATTTTCGCACCGCGGAGAATCTAAAGTGCATTTTTACCAACAGTAAGCTGTTGGTAAAATAGGTACCAGCTAGCTGTTGGTAAAAAAAAAAACTCAAGATAGCAGAAACTGGCATTGTCTACTTTTTGGTTGCAAACACTTTTTACTTGCCGTCATGTTGATAAACGAACTGTTCAACTGTAGCACTTAGAAATGCAGGGCAATAAATAAAGATCCTTCATTCCCATGGTTTAGAGTGATTTTTAAAGCCACTGAGTCGTTTTGACCGTTTTTTTTTAAAACCTTCGTGGATGATCTCATGTGACTTTCTCTAAATTAAAAAGGTTCTCTTATTTCATAGTTGACACAAACTAGTGTGAATCTGTGTTGTCCCTATTTGGGATGGTTTTCAGAGAGATGGCAATGAACGAGCAGACTGAGGTTGGCAATGTCTTCTTAGTTCTGCATGACGCTGCAAGAGCCATTATTAGGGCTATGCAAAAAGCGCCCTTTGGCGGTGATGCCCAGCTGAAGAGGAAATTTTGTTAAAATGAAGAGTGTAAATTTAAGCTGTACCCCAACCTTTATAAGCGTTCCGCTCTGATTTTCGCCTCTTTCGTACCCATGTTCCACTGTATTTACACTTTATTGCAGTAGGGCCCGCCTGTATCGACCCTCGTTGCGTCAACAGCCCTGTTTCTACGGCCAGAACCTCAAAAACCTATTACAGGTTGCCGAATGAACTGACTCAGTTACACGGGCAATTTTGTCTCGGCCCGAGGGTGCCGCGTTGGGCGGACTAGCACATTACAGCCCGAGATCATGTGCAGCCTGGTAATTGAGCTAGTTTGTGAGTAGAGCTATTTAAATTCATGGTTATGCATACTTAGAGCTTGTTCCAGTGAGGAGTCCGTAGCAATTAGAAACGGGCTTACAAAGCAATTCCCTGGGGAACCAGTTCTCCGAGGGCTCTCTGCTTCTTTACCCCCACGTCCGACATGTTGCAACTGTGTATTGAGCTAAATCTTCAGATCATCGAGATGTCTTTGGACGCCTAATCTGCCCGAATATGCTTAGTTTCATCACGTAGTAATGCCTGGGCTGGGCACTAGGGTGGGCCCCAAAAAATAACAAAATTGATTCACCTGTAGGACCTAAAAGGCCAAATTTCTGCTGCGAATATGCTTTTACATTCCACAAATTAGCATGTGCAAGCGCTGTTGGCCAAGCCTGTACCTCAGTGCAGGGAAGGCAGCAGGGCCCAGTAGGGTGGGCCCCTTGAGGCGAAATTTTTTTTTTTCAAAATGCACACTCATCAGGAGTTGCAACTAATGTAGAAAGTAAGATCCCACCCAATCAGACTGACATTGGTCCACACAAAAAGTTGCGCCAAGGCTGACAAGGTGTTGGGGCAGGGGACCTTCCTGAAGGGCATGGGTCAGTGCCATTGTCACCATATGGGAATTTTATTATGAAATGTGATCCTTCTG
>JAAUXU010003396.1_pt1 | contig 22991 bp, 26 predicted proteins | sample 7278151 | NCBI WGS metagenome assembly JAAUXU01 (sample SAMN14350113, study PRJNA611818) | marine sediment metagenome | isolation source: surface marine sediment (1.8m) | place: French Polynesia: Moorea | collected 2018-08 | reverse complement strand
TTTGTTTTAATCTCCTTTTCTACTTTTTCTGTGCTCTGACACCCGCCCGGCCTCCACGGGTGACGTCTAAGACACCGGTGGCGACGAAGGCAACAACTGTCGCGCCTTCAAAGTTTGCTTCGCGCCTACGACGCCCAAAGGCTTGACATGTCACTTTTCTCATCCAAAACTTACCTGCTTCTTCTGTAGTCTCGCCTTCAACTTGTCCATGATAAAGTGGTTCTCGATGTATTCGTGGCTCTTGAGCTCCCACATGGCCTCGTAGACTGCCTGCAGCAGCGCGTCGAGGGCGGATGCGCTCTCAGCTGACGTGAACTCACCGATGCGGTCCACTCTCCTTAGGTGCGCGTCCACCAACTCCTTCATCCGTGAGTGGGGGATGCGGAACACGTTGATGGAGGAAGGCCCCGGGGTTGGCGGTGAGGCCGTCATGGTGAGATCACAATGGTTTCATTACCTGGACTTTTAGGCCTTTTCTTAGTACTGTATTTCATTCGAGACTTGCATGTTGTCCTCCGAAAATCTCTGTTGCCGTGTGACGGCACCGCAACTGTCGGCGAGTGCCTTAGCGTTGACAAGCGAGAGGATCAGCTGTCCGTCAGACATGGTCTGAGCAGCTTCGTCGTCTCCACGGTCTCCACAAGTCTGTGTTGTAAATAGGTGTAATGGCTAGTGGGTGCGTAATACATACGTGGAAAAAGTCCAATGTGAATGACAACACAATTGCCATCTCAACACACATGTTTGTTTATTTCATACTCAAGTCTAAAGGTAACAACTTTACTTATTTGGCTGCAATCAAAACAATTGTCAGCTGACGCTTTTCGTGGGGATGCCAGGGACGAGCCAAGATGCCCAAGTTGGTGGGATTGATCCAACTGAGGACCAATAAAAGGAAAGAAAACAGTGAGGGAGGAGAGATTTCTGATGAGGAAGACAATGAGTTAGATACAACTGGTTCTCCGGCCAGCTGCTGATGAAGGCCTAGATCATAAAGGAAAAAACTTCTCTGCTTTATGGCCTAGATGCTCCACAGTCCACATCTTGACCAGAAGAAGCTCAAGGAGATGGAAACCAAGGCCAAGACAGTTTTAAGGTGGTTATTTTTGAAGACTGACGTTCAATTTCGGCACTCTTTATCGACGCACCCCAAGTCCTGCAGATCGTCGCAGCACAGGAATGTTCTGCTCAATGACAACACTTTCATGACTTGCGTCGTAGACACGATTGACCCTGATGAAACCTCCGTGAATTTCTGCCTCGCTGTCATCTTCTGTCTCCGCGAAGTTCACATCGTCATCAAGCTCCACCCATTGCTCTCGGGCAAGACGCGGGTGGGGTCTCTTTTGTCAAGGCTGCAGTCACAAAAAGCTTGACCATGAAAAAGGTGAAGGAGAAGCACGACAACTGTCTTCCTGAAGACAGAGGAATGTTGAGGGACAGTCGAGGATGTCTCCTCACTTCGTGGTAGGGTTCGGACAGTACTGCGACCTCCGGGTCGGTCGCAACATTCGCTGTAGCAGTTCAGGGCTCAGATCAGAGCTCTCGAGATATGGCAAGCTTGTCAGGAGTCACAGTCACGCCAGACAACTATGATCTCCATGGCATCGAGACCAAGTCGGCCACCCAGAATACGTGGTCAGTGAAGACCCAAACACACAGGTCTTGAAGGCTAGTAATTGATCAATCATGAATGGTACTCCACCGCATATTAATCCCAATGTTCAGATCTCTCTACACGACGACAGGTTGGCACCGGAGTTGTTAGATACATTCAGGTCTCGAACGCGCATTCATCGGGGACAGTCAGGCTCGTCGTCACGATGTCAATCTTCGTACTAATCGCGTGTCCACTTACAACTCCTGAGTATATTGCTCCAGTGTTATTTAGAAAGCATAAATGTATGTACCGGAACACGTACAGTACTATTAGGAGCGATTCATTAATTGGCGGGCACGCCGCCCTCGTTCTGGTTCTTCTTCTTTGAGCCGGAGACGATGTCGTCGATCCTGAGGAGCAGAATGGCGGTCTCTACGGCAGTTTTATAAGTCTGCATCTTGACGGACAGAGGCTCCAATACTCCTAGAGTGAGCATGTCCTCTAGCGCCCCGGTCATGCCGTTGATGCCCCAAGTGACGTTGTTCCCTTCGGCATGCTTGGCTCGGAGGGCCGTGAGCGTGCGGATGGTGTTGGCACCACAATTGCTGGCAATGGTCCGCGGAATGACCTCCAGGGCTGAGGCAATTGCCTTATACGGACCTTGAATCACGCCAGTGAGCGACTTGGCCTTGGTGACGAGCCAACGAGAGACTTCCATTTCTACAGCACCTCCTCCAGCAACCAGCCTCGGATCCATGTAGATGTTCCTGGCCACGTGCATGGCGTCCTGCAAATTCCTCTCCACCTCATTCAGGATGTCTTTGCTGGCTCCGCGCAACAGGATGGTACAGGCCTTGGGGTCTCGGCATTCCTCAATGAAGGTGAAGTATTCATCTCCAATTTTTCTGACTTCAAAAAGGCCTGCCCCGGTTCCAATGTCTGCCTCGGTGATCTCATCAGTGCGGTTGACGATGGTAGCGCCGCAGGCCCTTGCCACTCTCAAGTTGTCCGTCTTCCTCAGACGTCTTATGGCTGTTATTCCAGCCTTCACCAGGAAATGCTGAGCCAGATCAGACACGCCCTTCTCAGTGATGAGGAGATCAGGCTTGTGTGCGATGATTTCGTCGCACATCTTCTTGATGTAAGTCTCCTCCATTTCCAGGATCTGAGTGAAATCCTCCTCCTTCATCATCTCGATGTTTGTCTGGCTCTCACCCTTCTTGTACTCAAGGTTGCAATCTAGCAGGAGGATGCGGGGATTTTCAATTCGGCGACTCATTTTGGGATGAGTCACGTCCTTGTTGAACATGACTCCCTTGAGAACGCGAGACTCTTCGATGGTACCACCAGGGATCTTCTCTACTTTGGCGTAGCGCTTCGTGTCAATTTCCTTGGTGTCGCCGTCATTGACGGTGACAGTCTTTACGGCGTTGATGGCGATGCTTACAGCCAGATCGGCCCATCGAGAAATGAATTTGGTGCCGATGCACGACTGCACGAGCTTGATCAACTCCTTGTTGTCATCGAGGTTGACAGGAAGAGCCACTTTTTCATTCAGGATAGCAACAATATCCTCCAGAGCTTGGCGGTACGCTTGGATCACAACAGTCGGATGCATGCGATCCGCGATGAACTCCTTGGACACGCCCAGGATCTCTGCGGCCAGCACGATGACCGAAGTCGTTCCGTCCCCAACTTCTTCGTCCTGCGTGCGCGCAATCTCGATCAGGGTCTTTCCGGACGGGTGCTGGACAGTGATCTCTCTAAGGATGGCGTTTCCGTCGTTGGTCATGACGATGCCTCCCATTGGGTCCATGAGCATCTTAAGCATGGCCTTGGGGCCCAGGCATGTGCGCACGACATCGCCTACCGCTTTGGCTGCCGCGATGTTCTCCTCCTGGATCTTCCTGCCGGAGTCGCGCTTGGTGCCCTGAGAGAGCACCAAGACTGGAGCTGACCCACCGCCGAACATCTGCAAAAGATACAAGAGTTAGTGAGGTCCGAGAACGGCGGGATCAAGGGCATGAAGACAACATTGTTACCTTTTTCGCAGAAACGTGGTCTTGGGGAAGCAGAAGCTCGGCCAGGTGTTGATATTTTCCTTCAGCAATGCACTGCTGCGCCGGCCGGTTCCCGCCCTGCCTGGGCTGAGTCCACAGCCGCGGCTGCGGTTGCGCGTGGGCAGGGGAGAGATGGCATTGAGCGCCGCACAAGCTCCGGCGGGGCTGCCGCTCCCTCTCCCTGGCGCAGAAGCTTCTGGAAGAAGGACGAGGTTGGTCAAGTCCGAGCCTTCCCTCAGGAGCGCGAAATTCAAAAAGTCGCACCATGCCCATGTGCACGCTGCCTCCGAACATGAAGGAGTGAAGCGTCTCCAGGACTTAGCTGTAACACAGTGTTCTCACCTCCACCCCTACGTTGTGAGATTCCCATCATGGGCGTCCCTGCTTTGCTCGACCAGGATCTTCAACTAGGCGAGGACGACCCGGAAGCCCCTGAGCAGCGAGTTGTAGGGTCAGAGAAGTCGACCTTTGCCGTTGCTGTGATCACGTCCTTCGAAACTGAGCCGTCTTTGGGGGAAGAAGTGCCACATCGTGAGAGTGTCCGCGAGCCTCATGAGTCTGATGCTGCCCAAGAAGAGTTTGCTTATGAGACCGCCCGGGCCCCCTTGTTAGTCCGGTCAGTTTCACAAGGAGGTCCTTTTTCTCTTTAGCTGTAGCACGCTGTGATTGCCTGAGCACTTCTAGTCAATGAGGTCTCTGAGATGAGCTACTCCATCCGTAAGACCCAAGTCAACTTACCTTCTGATACTGAACACTTGATTCACTGATTCTCGGCTTGACGCTACACCTGTCAGAAGGCCGCGATTGAGCCGATCACATCATTCGGGTCCACAACTACCCAGTCAGCGGAGCACGCCAGTATCAGCCACTCGAAGTGGGAGGCGTCCTCAACGACAGCGTCTGGTGGCACCCCGGTGTCGTCAGTCCAGGTCCGAAGACACCGACAAGACATCGCCTTCCGAACGACGACGACTGCGACAACTCTTGGAACGAGGACCGCTCTTGAACAACAATCTCATGTCCTGGAAACTTATGTCCCTTCATCGTAGAACGAAGGAACTCCCTTCACGTCGACAGAGACCATCACGTTTTTGCTGGAAATATCTGGAGGGAAAGCATGACTGAGCCTAACAAGGTTTTGCCAATTGTTCATTGACTACTTCTAAAACCGGAGGTGTTCACCTTATCTTGCATGTTCATCTCGCTGGAGCTGAACGTGGTATGACTAGAGCTACTGAAGTACGTACACTGGCAGATATGCATCGACCATAGAGACGAAGATGGCCTTAACGACGACCATGAAGTCGTGGCTTCAGAGAAGAGAAGCACCATTGTGTGCATTGTGTCCATACTTTCCGCAACACTGACTGCGTTCATCCTCGCACTGTTATCAGGAGGAGCGCAAAGTATGACACATACGTGCATAGCCGGAAAGTTGATGTGCCTAAGCGCAGTCTGCTTATGCTCTGGTCCATGCATGCACGCAAGGAAAGGTCTTTCCTTTCACCCACTTTGCTACCCCACTCACACCCATGCAAATGGTAGGGGAGGCAGAAGATAAAAGGATTTTTGACAGGCTGCAGGCTGGAGGGTTGCCTTGAAAGCAGCAGAAAGGGGAGGGGAGCAGCAGTGGAAAGACGTGCCTTGCGTAGTCACCGTCATGGAGCTGCAGTCCATCGTGGAGGAGCTCAAGCACTTGATGTGTGACCGCGAGGAGGACGCGCGTAACGCGGAAAAGACCTTGGCCGCCAACTTGCGACGCGAGGCCGACATCATTCGAAGGCTGGAACATCAAGTGGAGGGGCTCCGGCGAGACTTGGCCAGCATGACGGTCACGACAACCGTGTGCAGTGGGTGCAGCAAGGCCCTGGTGCACGAGCACTACTCGTCGGAGGTCAAGAGGCACTTGCTGCAAGAAAATAGCAAGGAATCTCACAAGAAGAGGAAGAAGACCAAGAGGAAGGCGGACTGGGTGAGGAGGACGCCTGAGTCACAGTTTGTTGTGCCAGACTTGCAAGAAATTATACCTACTCACATTCTTGATGTGCCTCTTAAACGTTCGGCTGAACAGTAGTTGCTGTGCTTGCGGCACAAGCATATGCAACGAATGCATGCACAAGTACCTACGTAATAATCTAATACGCACGTCTCGCAAATCAACCTAGAGCAAAATCGTGATGATGTCGCAAAACCCCGCCAACTCTTCGGACAACATCAACTTGTCCACGTCTTACCCAACGAGTATCGTTCCTACCTCCTATCCTGAAGAGGACAAGTGGATGAAGACTCCAACGGCGAATCAGGACAGCGGCTCCAACGCGGGAAGTCCAGCTGAGCAACGAATTCTTGCAGCCGTCCAGCCGGAGGTAAGAAGTCCCCTAACTGATCCATGGACAATTCGACCCATTGATTGCAGGCTCAGGACATGGAGACGAGGATGCGGGTCTTGAATGAAAAGGTGGAGATGGTGACGTCGAAGACGCATCGGATGATCGACAGGACATCGCTGCTCAACAGCAGCTCCCAGGCGCTCAAGGACCAGGTCTTGTCCCTCCAGCATGACCTGGGTTACATCAATCGAAGCCTGACATAGCGTGTACTTAACATAATGTATATTAGAGCCAAATAGTCATTTATTTATGCATCGCTTTGGTTGGACAAATTTTGATGCATCGCATGCAGTTACCTGTGGTGACTATTATAGTCCTATAGGTACTCTGTGGGATTGAAATAATCACTAAAACGAGATGTGCCCACCTTTATACCTTACTGACTATTGCGAAAAACCTCCTGGGGGTTCCGCATGAAATTCTACACTCAGACCAGAAGTCCTTACAGAAATCAGACCAGGTTGACGCCGAAGGTGACAAACAGGGAGAGTTAAGAGTTTTAACTATAAATGGCAACGCTTGAAATCATCCAAAGCCTCCTGCTAGTAAAGGGTTCTTAAGAAATCGACGGATATGAACCTCTGATGCTTGTTCTCGGTAGAAATCAATATTAGCTGCACTCTATGTAAAGATCAACGAAAGTCTCGAGAAATTGCATCAGCATGCGATCACCATCAATAACATTAACTTAGAAACTCTCCAGCTTTGGTCTGACGTCCATTATGCAGAGTGTACTATAAATATTAAAGAATCAAAGTATACGAGGGGTATAAGTATACGGAAGCTCGCGAATGTAGGAAAGCAGCAGGCCCATTCGAATGAATTTCATATGTAGGAACTTTAAGTTCCTACATGACTGCAAGCAAGATTTTGTTGGAATTAGTTGATTATAAGTATTAGGCTAGGTCAAAAATGAAAACTTTGCAATTTTACTCGCTGCATCTTACGTGTGTAAATGCCAAATGGTGAAGATGTAGTCAAATAGCAAAAAAAAAAATTAATCCCTTCTCTTGCAGAAAAGGTTTGCTGTATAAATCTGTGCCAGATTTGGAAGGCACTTTGAAAGAGCTATAAACACTTGTTTTTTAGTTTTATTTGACTGCAGTGCTTCAATTCTCTATACATTTTTGTGGTTTTTGCGCACGCACCCAGTAGGGTGCTCTGGGGTCCAACCCGCCCGGGCCGCGGGCGGCTTGCAAGCCATCTGACCACAGACAACTAACTCTATTGAGGCGTCGATGACTGTAGATGTGCTGTAGGACAATCGATGTAGCGTCGTAGGTATTCTGCACATGTGGTCGTACACAGACATACGTTCACTTCGTAGAGTGCCGAAAAGATTAGAGGAGACCTGTTTCTGCGCGTTTATGCATTGCATTTTGCCGTTTGAATTCGTTTACTTCAAAGAAACTTACCAACATTTGGATAACAAGCAACATTTGCACCTCACATTTCACATGCATGTGTCAGTTGAGACTACAACTATCGTTTATTTCTAGACTAGCCTAGTAACCGTCTCTCTTCTCAGCAATGGAGTCGGCCTCGGATGTTTCTTCCTCGGCTGCTGGAACTTTTCGTGCTGCCCATCGCTGTCGCAGCTGGAAGAGCTGGACGCCCTGCGGAGGTCGACACCTTCATCGGAGCCAGATTCGGCCTCCTCTGCAGCTGAGTCCTCGTTGATCTTGAGGAGAGCCATCGTCTCCTTCGTGCTTAGGTATGAGTGCTGGAGGCAGAACTCCTCAATGCGGTCGCATGCTTCATGCATGAAGCGCTCGGGGATGGTCAGAACGATGCGAAAGAAGTCATCAATGTTGAAGCACTTGCCTGGGAGGCAGAAGACAGATTGCTCTTTGATGAGCGTCTCCACAATCTCCAGATCGCTTCTAAAAACTGGAAACTGTGAGCGATCAATGCCAACCATCATGTACATGGCTCCGGCTGGCATCACCGGGCTGAGCCCAGGTACTTGGCTGAGACGCTCATAGGCCAGTTTGGCATTGCGCTCAATGACCTCTATAGTGGTGTCAAAGAAAGACTGAGGTGTCTCTTTGAGGATAATTGGCAAAGCGCCCTGGATCAGTGTGTTAGCACCAATGATACGCTGGCTCAACCTCTTGAGGCCATCCCTGACCTCTTGTCCAAAAATGTCGTTTCTGTCATGGATCGTAATCCAACCCATCCGCCACCCTGGCACCAAGAACCGCTTTGTCAGCCCGCCGCAGCTCAGCACTGGCACCGTCGTGGTCAGACTGGCAATGGGGATGTACCTGCTGCCAGAAAAGACAAAGTGATCGTAGATCTCGTCGGCAATAATTGGTAGGCAGTGCTTCTCAGCCACAGTCAAGATGTCCTTGAGGTGCTGCTCGGAAAAAACTGATCCACAAGGATTTGACGGATTATTGACGATGATGGCCCGCGTATTTTCATCCACCAGAGAAGCCATGTGGTCAAGATCTGCCTCCCAACTTTTTTCAGGAATAAGGTCGTACTCTTTGACCTCGATTCCGAGGCCAACGGCTAGCGTGGAGTAGAGTGAGAAACCTGGCCGAGGAATGAGGATGTTGTCTCCTGCATTGGCCAAGGCAGATATGCAAAGATCCAGAGCACAAGAACATCCAGAACAGAGGACCACATCCTCTCCAGTCAGTTTGGCCCCACTGCAAGAGACGTGGTTGGCCACAGCTTCCCTGCAACAGAAGAAAGAATCTCTTGTTTGTACAATTTACCCACTGTTAGAAAGCTCAGTATCCCTTTGCGCACCTTGCTTCGGGGTAGCCAGTGGAAGAGGCGTAACCGTTATATTTGCCAGACTCCAATGACTCCTTGACGGCTTCGACCACAACCTAGTAGAAGAGAAAGATTACTTAAAGATGGTGCAATTGAGAAACGACTACTGCAAGTGGTACCTCATCTGGCCTGAGATTCCCAAAAACAGTGGGATCTCCAATGGACAGAGAAATCATTTTCTTCTTGGGGTTCGGCTTCATGTGCATCGTCTCCAGGATGTTTCTGATGGGGTTGAACGTCTGCTTGGCTAGTGAAGAAGCCTTCACTTGCCAGTGACTTCGTTGCTGATCCTTCATTTGTGCGCTCTTCTCGCGATGCTGTTGAGTAAAGTTCGACGGAAGTTTTGAATGGACCCAGTCACAAGCGGCGGCCTTTTATACACCTGCTGGCTCCGCCGACGTCCAATTCGCCGCGCGCGGCTATCGAAGTCCCCATCCATTTTTCTCGTCCTGAAGCTTCTTTTTCCTGCTGCGCAGTGGCTCGGCCAGTTAGAGCAAATTTTCAGAGGTCCATGGGACATCGCGACGTTTGGTGATTCGTACTTGGCGATCAGATATTACCAGTTTGGAGCCGAGCCCCCGACAGGCCTCTGAAAACGAAAAGTACGAATATCAACGGCGTTCGGACAAGGGAGGCGCCGGTTGGTTTTTCCCTTGTTCCTCCGGTACGACGCAGAAGACCCGATCGGCGTTTCGACGCACAGACAGCCGTTGGAGGACAATGGACTGGTTTTCACTCACATTTGGGGACGTATGCACCGAGTTGACGTTACAGAAAGTTCAACGAAAACAAATGCTAAGTGAAGATATGTCAAGAACAGGAGGGTGAATGCAGAATGTTGCTTTAATCTATAATCAAACTTCTCCAACCTGCTCCCAAGGTCTGTACGAGTCGTCCAAAAACACTCTAACAACATTTCCACGAAATGAAAGTTGGTGTGAAAAGGTCGACAATGTAGGATAGCCCGAAAATGAGCAGCTATGGATCAAAGTAAGTCTTTTCTTTTGCAGATCTTCCCAAAACAATTGGCAGTGTAGATAAAGCGTGATTGAGGTGCTACAACAATGCGCGAATGCTTGTTATGGCAAAAAATATTTAGACAACAACCAACGTTGATAAAGAGTGTCGGATGTGCCCACAGTGGCAGACGAGTGGAAATTAGGAAGTCTATACTAACGTTATACTTTATACAGTTTATACGAATGTCGTTGGAGATTAATTCACTTTTGCACGATACAGAGAAGAGGCAGTCATCCAATGCTTGACATCGTATGAAACTGATGTATGTAGCAAATACTGGACTGCCAACGTCGGTTACGTCAGTTCTTCCAGCGAACGGCGAATGGGCGAGTGAATCGCCGTTGCTGGAACAAAGGTAGGAGACGTCTTTCCTCGCCATTCATCCCCGCTCAGTACAAGGGCCAAGACATCCGCATCACTTTACAGTACTTTTAGAGATCTCATTCTCCTGTGTGTGTATTCATAACACTTCCTGGTGCAGTAAAGCCTCAACTGAATGAATCTCGGGCAAACGAAAAGTCTTGACGACTTTGCAGCTTACAAACATTCTACTCCACTTCAGCAGAGGAAGCCTCAATTTAGCAATTGCTCTCGATTGAACAGTAGGTTTACCGCTGTCTGAAAGTCTCGCCAAATCGGGACTTCACTGTATTTCATTTCCTATAGTACGCGCCTCAATGCGAAGGATGTGGGATAAATCAGCCCGTTACCGCCCGAGATTGTGACCAAGTGCATTTCTTTGTGAACAACAGGGATGACAGCTCAAAGAAGTTGACAATTTCACGCCAATTTTTGACCGGAGATTGAACGAGCAGTTGCCGTTTGAGGGGGGAAAAAGGGTACAACAACACGCAACTTGCGCCACACCTAGGAGAGCAGGGAGTGGAAGCAAGAGTTAAATTGCCATAGCAATCACTCTTATACTAACGAACGGCAAGTACATAAAACACAGTACTGAACTGGCAATTTTAGCGTAGACAGAAAAGGATTTCATGCGACAGTCCTTGGCTCACACCCACGACCCAATGCTGCAGCGCTGAGTAGAAGATGTAACGAGAAAACCAGTGTTATCATCACCAGGGAAAAAACTGACGGTGCAACCGGCAAGACTTAAAAAGGGTTTGGGTTGGTAATTTCTGACTACACAAACGGGAGTCCACTGTAAGAGAACCATGAAAACTTTGGCCAGCATAAATGCAGGATTCGGACTTGAGGTGCAGCTTCACTTCTGAGATGTTGTGGTAAGAGGTCTTTAATTTCAACACTTATTTACTACAGTTTAGTACTCGGCCGAAAGCATGACAGTTGTGAAGATCCTTGTTACTTTGTGAACCCACAGCAACATTTTAACCCGTCATTGGCGATGGTGACGCCAAGAGACAAGTCAAAATAGAGATCGGACAACAAAACTCCCAAAAAATAAACTGTATATAAAACTGTACGTGTGAGACCAGAGAAATCTCATTAAAAAAACCGTATGAGATTCCTATGGACCCCACACCTATGCAGCTGGAGAGAGGTCTCGCGTTGTATGCAGCTGTCGCCTGCAAGGATCATGAGCAGACAAGTCAGCAGGACCCCTCACAGCTACTATGATACCATAAGTAAAGTTTAGGCTTTTTCCATGATTAAGCAGGACTGGCTATAGTTGTGCAGTGTCCGCCTTCCCCGGGGTGAACCTTCGGTGTTACTGTTGAAGTCAGCGACGTCTAAAAAATCCACACTTAGTCCCTCCTCGTACCACGGTGGCAGCTGTCGGTTTCTTTCAGCTGACAAAACTGTGTATGTCGATGCCACAAAGCTTATACACGTTTACGCTTTGGGCTGTAAGCAACTAGTGCCTCTATAAGCAACGCAAAACACAACGACCGCAGTCCCTGGCGACGTCTCGGACTTGGACAACGTCGTGGGCACAATGGTCGTGATGGCCTCATCGTTTGTGCTGTTCAGCCTGTTCTACTTGCTGTTCTGCACGGGACTTGTCCTCCAGTTCAGGGACTTTGTGAGCGCAGGTTTCTCGCCGGAGAACCTGTTGTCTTGGTACGTGGCCTGCAGCGAAGAGATCACACCCATCGAGTTCCATATGCGTAAGAGCGCCGCCACGGTCGTCCTCCACGCCGCGCTACCCCTCGGTAAGCCTTTTCTGTCTGAGGTCCTGGACTTAACAGTCATAGCTTGGCTTCCTCATTAGGGTACGTGCTGGGCTACGTGTTCAACTTCGTCATGGACGAAGCTCCCTACGCCAACGCATCAGAGTACTGGCGGGTGGTCACCATCTTACAGTTAATGTTCGCGGCGGCGACTGCGCTGGTGCTTGGTGCTGTCGGCTGGGCACACTTCTGGTCGATGGACAACTGGTCCAAGCACCCCTTCGTCTACAGATTAGCCCCATACGCCAGTCGGGGGTTATGGAGGCCGGTAGCGGCAGATATCAATACCGAGTTTAGAAGGTGCGATCGCAATTCATCTTTTGACTAACGGCCAAGTACGAAGTTATTGTGTTGTACAGGATTGACAAGTTCACCATACAAGTCACTCCCCTGACCAAGGTGGTGGTCACTGACAACTGGCTGATCTTGTTCGGCCAGTGGCCAAATCAATTTGAGCTGGCACACCAGTCGGACATCTCCTTGACCGTGGTGGACAGCGACCAGCATCATCTCTCCACTGAGGGACATGTTGGCGGAGCGCAATTTCTCAGGATCAAGGTCAACAATCGGCGACCTGGGACGAGATCTTTCATCTTCAGACTGAACTCGCTGGAGTATCAAAATCTCCAGGACAAGCTCCGCTCGCCCATTGACAACGCCGCTAACGTTAAGATCTTCAAGACGGTGAGCGAGCGTTTCGTCGAGGTCTTTCGGGAGGAGGTAGCAGCTAACCCCACAGTCGAGACGACTGTAGGACTGGAGCCTTGCATAGGCTGCATGGTGCAGACTGCAAACGTCAAGCTGGTGAGACAGTGCATGTCCAATGAAGAGGAAGATCGACAGCCGGAGGGCGACCGCTGTGTCAACTGCTACTGCAGACCTATGTGGTGCTTGGACTGCCTGGCCAGATGGTAAAAAGCCTTGAGTTGCATCATCTTGGCGTGCGTACATACTGATTCTATTGTACTCCTTGCACCAGGTTTGCATCTCGACAGAATCAGCGAGAGACGGAGACGTGGCTGGGGTCCAAGTGTCCTTGCCCTACCTGCAGGAGCAAGTTCTGCATTCTGGACGTCGCCATCATAAGGAATAGCGAGAGACAATAGAAGCGTCATCTGTGATAAAGGGGTGATAGAAAGTACAGGGTCTTTCAAAAAGGGTGCACTAAGTTTTTCACTAGTGGATTCTACATTCTTGAGGCAGATCCGTGTACAATGGCTCGAACAAAGGTTGATGCCAAGGTACAGAGTACATCCAGGGTGCAGGCGTGAGGTGTTTTGTTCATGTAGTCATTGTTATTTATTTGTTCTTTTCATATTGTAATTGTGGGCGTGATGGTCATGAATCTCTAAGTTGGGAACAATTTGTGCGATCATCACCTTTCATTTGGGTCATTGCACATTGAGCTGCCCCCAAAACGTAAAATCCGCTAATAAAAAGCGTTGTGACACCCGTTTTGAAGGACCCTGGACCACATAGCAAATATGCTGAAATAATTGTAATGATTATTTCTGGACACCTATGATATAAATGGGAGCTTCTTCACGTACGGGTAGTTGTCCCCGTGTGGCTTCCAACACAAAAATATATGAGTCATTGATATCTCGTAGCAGTGTAATTCACCTTTGTTACATTCTTCACCAACAAGTAACTGTTTCACGTTCTGCTGTCCTAAGCGTTATTGTACTGTATGCACATAGAAATCTTTCTATCTGGGAATGGGAACGAATCCGATCTGCCACGGGAGCACGCCGAATGTGTCTAACGTCCTGCCGGGCAACCTGTAGGGGGTGTCGGGCTTGTAGTCCGCGGGCCCGAAGAACTGAAGATCTCTCTCCGCCACGAAGGCGTCGCCGTTCACCAGCGGGTTGTCCACCGGTCGCCGCGATCGCGCTGGCGGCGCCGGTGGTGGCAGCAAAGCCGGGCGTCGTGACTGTGGAGCTGGAGAGTCCACTCTCCGTTGGATCTGTCGCACAAGCAAGTCTCACTTTAGAAAGTAACATTAGTCAGCTTTGCATTCCCAACGTCAACAGATCGTTCCTGACGCTTCCGTATTAAAGTTACCATGTACAAACCGCTACATCAAGCTTGAGTTTCCGGATCAAACACAGGAAAAGTAGTTCAAGAAAACCGTTGTTTGCCTTCAGAACATCGAGGAAATCACCGCTAACGTTGGGATTCGATTAATCCGTCGTCATGTAAAATATTCAAGTAACAAGGTGAGGCTTAAGCTCATCATTCGAGTGCTCTGTAGTAGAGAAAAACTGTCTTTGGTACTATCTGAGGCGTTCGAATGAACAAACCTCTTTTAAGACTTTACTCTCAAGGAGTGAATGAGAGCTGTGCCCATCATCCATAACCTTGTCTATCTCACCTGCTGCTGCTGCCACTGTTGTGGTCGTTGCTGCTTCCAGGACGAGGACGGCTTCTTGTTCTTCTTCTGCTGCGTCGTCGTCGGCCCCCTCCTCAGCCTCTCTCGCTTCCTCTTCTTCTCCTCCTTCTCCAAGAAGTCCACCACCAGCCTCAGAGCCTCTGGACTCCGTGCCAAGGCCTGGATCAACTTCTCATCCAGAATGACAGGCTCTGATCCTTTTTTCCCTCTGACAAAACGGGGATCTTCCCTGGAGCTCCTCTTCTTTCTGGATCCGGCATCACGGAAGAGCGGATTGCTCAGGATCTCAGAGAGCGTCTGAGAGATGTCGGTCAAGGGAGAGTCTTGGGCATGGCCTTCCTAACGGGGCGATCGACATAGCTTACATATGGAGGAAACATCTTTGCAACTGCAAAAGTCACATCGTCAGGAGCATCCACACTAACAGACATTGGTGAAAAGTGCCTTGGGGAGCAATATTCGAGTTCCTCTTTGAAATGAAGTCTCACTTACATCACAATGAATAGAATTATGGATCCGTTTATTTCCATGACTCAGATATGGCTGAAATAGGAACTTGCTCATCAGAAGACAAGAGCTGTCTTCTTCAGCGTGGTTGCGCGATAAAAACGGTTTCAGTTGCTCTGCGCAGTGAGCAGGGGCATATGTACCTGTCATATGAGATCTTGACTGCCCAAAAATGAGGCAGCTGCACTGACATTAAAAAATCACTGTTCATCAAACCCTTTTTAAGGAGATCACTTGGGACAGAAAGTATCAGTGAAGTTTTCAATGTTTACTCTACATAAATTATGTTGTCTTTGACCTACACAGAAAAAGTCGCCGACAACAAGAACATGGAAAGACTTTACGAATCAGCATCATATTGAATGTTAAGACATTTAGAACGTCACTCAACAATGGTTCTTTTTTCAGTGAGGATAGCCATGTTGAGTGGTTAATGTCTTTACTTGCTGCCCATGAAGTTCTTGCTGTAGACGTACTCTGAGTTGGTCAAGGCGATGAGAACCCAAATATTGCGCACCCACCCTTGACAGCACCTCGCAGGGTGGAGGAATATGAGTGGGGACTCATTTTGAAGGTGGAGAAGGACATTGTGAATCCCCTCAGTCTACCCAGTCAGTAGGGCAACCTTACCAATTTGGCTGCGAGACACCCAAGGTAGTGGGTGATCCCGGCATCGGCGTCGACCTGTGCCCTGGCGGCGCTGGCGCACACGGCAGATTCTTGGTCCAGTCGGCGCTGAGCCGACGCCAACTCGTCTCTCTTCTCGAACGGCAGCGCCAACATGGAGCCGCACAAGCTGGAGAGCAACAACAGTAAAGCTGTCGTCGTCATCCTGGCGTGTGTCTTCTCCGCTATCTAGAATGGCAGTTAAAGTCACCTGAAGGTGGAACCCCACGTACATGAGCCTTTGAATGCTGCTGCGGCTGCGGCGGCTGCTGGCGCCGCCCGCCGCCACCGCGGAGAGGGGAAATTGAGGCAAACAGGAGGAAGAAAAAGAAAACCGGGGGAAAACGCGCGCAAGCAGGACGGAAGGGAAGGACATGAGAAAGAGCGACGACGACGACGACGACGACGACGACGATGGTGAGAGTTGGTTGGAGTTAATGCACTTCAGCCTCTGGACAGTTCTCGGCCTGCGGCGCCCTGCAGGGACGACACTGGCGAGTTGGCACGCACGTTAGTCAAGATGCACGAAGAGCCAATGCGTTGTCACCGCCCTGCACGACGACGTGCGCGTGTCCGAACAGAATTTGGCCGGATCAAGCCCCGGGGTCTGGGTCATATTGGGATGACCCCAAGTTCTGGGGTCTTTGGCATAGTTCGGGCGGTAGAAGCACTGGGCTTTGGGCCATATTGTGGTAAGATTGTGCGGGACGCCAAATCAGTGGGCGTTGTGATGATCAGTAACACTCATGTTAAGTATGCCTTAACCTAACAGACTCTTTTTTTAGGTCTGCATCAAAGAGTTCAACAGCACTTCCGAATTTCTTTCCCTCGCACACTGTAATTTCTGTATTACATGGTCAAAACATTCCGATATTTTTAGATGTCGCCAGGGGGGACAAAGCATAGGATACGACAAGATCAAGATTTGTAGGTGCAAAGGATGGCAAAGAGGTCATTTGAGTGACATTTTGTGACCCCCCCTTCCCAAACACAATACATTCCGACATGATCGATACTTTAAGTTTTTGTGAAAAGTATCTTTTTGTTGTGGATGGTGTAAACTGTATTGCTCGCCAGAAGGTCACATCAGGCAGGTCACAACTGACAGTACTAACGCAGGCTAGTAAAGTCGAATATAACGGCACTCTAGGGAAGAGCAAAGTCTGTCATTATATGCGGTATGCAATTTTATCAAAAAAAAAAGTCTGCAGCATAAATTTAAACTGGCAATTTGACTTTTTCCACCAAATCGGACAGGAAGTTTTCGCAGCCACCGGCATCAAGCAAAGCACAATGAATGGCTCAGTCTTGCCAAGAATGTCTAAGTAAATTTGTCATGAGACAGGTTTTTGATAGAGATGAAAGAATTTCCTTTCTCTTCGCGAGCCTTACAATTTCCTCTCGTTCTAGAGTTTGCATCAGGAATGGGCTGACATCGGCCTCAGCTCGAGCCAAGTCAGCTTCCAAAAAGTCCTCAACACAGCCAGAAACTTGCAATGAAGTGGGCGAAATTAGGTACGAATGCTGGCCAAACCTCCATCATCGGCCAAGCTGCCACCTGATCCAGAGCGACGTCCAAAGCCAGAAATTGGGATTTCTAGAATTAGCCCTGAACAGCGGATTGACACAATCTCCGATGCCTCAATGAGCGGTGTCGACTTTACTTTGGAATAGTTGAAATTTCTGAGCATGGCAAAAATCTGTCGAATGCCAATGATGTGAGAAAAAGTATTCGATTGATGTTGGCCCAGGTTCTACTTCTACGTATCACACTGTACAACAGTGGCTGATATAGTCTGGACCCAGTATTGACAACCTGTAGGAAAGTGTGTGAGTTCTGCCTCCAAGTGATATGAAGAAGGCCTATCTAGAAGTGGTGGTCACAGACACTTTAGTCTTGCAAGGATCCTCCCACCTGCACTTAGGCCCTCCTTCCCTGTGGCTGTTTGGGTGGAAGTCCTGCTCTTCTTGGTGTTTCTGGGTCGTCTCTTTAGTATGGGTTGAGATGAAGCCAAAGAGGATCTCGAAGTGTGTCAAGTCGTGCACTGTCGTAAGCACCGTGCAGAGAAGATGGCAACGTACAGGGAGGCTTCAGTTATTTATTGTCTCTACACGCATAGCAGGCAATTCCGTGCGGAAAGTGGGCACTTCTTTGTTATTGTAATGCTCACAACGCTAGTAAGCATGCGTACACACGATGAACACACTGCTTATGCGGCGCTCATAAATACTGCATCTAGTTGTTTATTACTATCCCTCGACGCTCTAGCAGTCGGGCATGGCCGTCGGAGGAACCAACTTGAGCAGCAGCTGCAGCTTTTGAGTGCACCGACCTGAAAGATGATGATGCAAAAGAGTCTTTTGTAACGTCCACGCTGATAACTCTCTGGAGGTGTTGGGATTCCCTTACCCACATAAGGCAGCTTGACCTTGTAGGAAACGAATGGCACAAACAGGAGGGCCCCGGCCACCATGAAGGCCAGGGAGTACACGTATTCGAGCTTTGGATGGTTCACGATGGGCGCCACCACCAGGAAGACAGAGAAAAGCAGCACCACCAAGGGAATAAACAGAGGGACCTAAAGACGTGGTATCACCATTTTTTTTGTTATCCCGACTAGGTCAGCATCTGTACGCGCACCTTGTAAGGTCTAGCAATCTCCGACCGCTTCCACCTCAGCATGATCAAGGCCGCCATAGCCATTCCGTAGAATATCCACACGGTAAAGCTGAAGAAGTCGATCAGGCTCTCGATGTCACCCCTCATGATCATCAGATTGGCTATTATAGCCTGAGTGGAGTAGGTCAAAATGATCAGTTGACGACTTGGAATGTGCGACGAGAGACTCACGTTAAAGAGAAGTGCAGGGGTAGGCGTGAGGTTGTCCTTGTGCACGAAAGAGAGGATATCCAGGAGGTGTCCCTCTCTGCTCGCCACATAGCAAAGCCTACCAAATAGATCCATTTGATGCACTCACTGAAGTAATGCTAAGTGTGCTTGTACACGGTACCGTCCTGCAGCGAAGATGGTTCCGTTGGCCGATCCGAAAGTAGAAATGGCCACGGCCAAGGGCATGATCCACGCGAACATGCCCAGCATGCGGTTTCCGAATGTCTGTTGAACATGCGTAATGTAAGGTAAATCTGCGATGGATGATAGCATATTCGGCCGCGTATTTACCACCGCCACGGCGTCGCTGATCATCATCTCCGAGGGCGACATGACGAGCAGGTAGGAGATGTTGACGAGGACGTAGCAGATTGTGACCATGGGGATGGCGACGATGATGGAGAGAGGCAGATTCCTCCTGGGATTGATAATCTCCTCGGTAACGTAGTTAAGGTTGTTCCAACCGTCGTAGGCCCAAAGTCCCGAATAGAACGCCAAGGGGATGTAACCGAGCCGTAGGGGGATCCCGGTCTCGGCGGCGAAGATGTTATTGGCGCTACCTGCAGGCACGATCAGTTTCCAACATGACGTCCTTTCTTCTTTCTCCTCATTTCGTCTTACCGTCCAGGAGCTTGTACGCGCCGCCGCAGATGATGAGCACGATGGCCAGCATCTTGCAGAAGGTGAACACGTTCTGCACCAGGGTGGCGAGGCGGACGCTCAGGCAGTTGATCAGAGTGACCACGACTAAAGGCAATTGATCTTCTCATTACAACTGCCATCAGTTTAATCCGTCAGCGTCACTTTACCGACTGTGGTTATCCCTATAATCTTAAGGATGACCTTGGACGGGGCGCATTCGTAGGCGAAGGCTTCAGCCACGTACTCGGCGAAACTCAGACAGATGATGGCCAACTGAGAGGGCTTGATGATTATGGTAGACACCCTAGGATTGTGCGCTATGTCAGCTAGCATTAAGAACTACAATATCTTTCATCTGCATGTACCACGAAAACATGTATGCTGGGAATGCCCCAAAGGCCACCATAAAGTAGGAGTACTCAGCACCGGAGGAGGTGATCATGGTCCCCAGCTCGGCGTAGGCCAAGGCTCCTATATGCGGAAATGTGGAACACACATGTTAGAAATACTGTAATCAGTGTACAGGGTTGTTCCAACAGAGACGAGACTACCCTTTGTTTGAAGTTATGTGAAAACATCTAGCTGTGACTTTTTGTGCCAATAATGTTTAAAAATTTCCAAACAACGTCTGTCTCATTCATGTCAGCTGATCTTTAACACAAGGCACATCACACTCAACGTGTCCTGAGAGACTGCAGCACTCTTGAAGTTGAGAGGTTAAATGCATCAGGAACATGCAATCTTAAACAAGGAAACTGTTTAAGCTTGTTGGCAACATTGTCCAGCAGTATCAATGAATCTCAATCAAAACTTTGTGCAAGGCCATTAGTTTGTGTCACAGAACAGTAGGTTCCGTCCTCTATGAAGACCCGAGCATGCCCTAAAGTAGTAGTTTTCTAAACACTGAATGGTCTCACACACAACCTCCCTTTAAGTGCATGTGTTTTGCCACGAGTGTTAAAATTTAGCTGACATGAAGTTACTGGGAAAAGTTGAAAGACTATTCACGAAAAAATCGTAGCTGCAGTTCGGCATACAAATAAATTCGCAGAGAAGTCTCGTTTATGTTGGCCCACTCTTGGCGCGTGTACTAACCGAACATGGAGAGCAGCCCGCAGAGACCCCAGATGAGCAGCGTGACCTCCACCGAGCCGGTGCGCTCCAGCAAGCCGGTGGGAGAGACGAAAATGCCAGACCCTGTGAAAAATGCAACGCTCTTAGTTGGACTTCTTTCCCGCCTCAAACTTAGCCCTCGTCACCGATCATGGTGCCAACGATGAGGGAGACACCGCTGACGAGGTCGACCCTCTTGCGGAGGTGATACTCTTTCTTCTTGTTGTCGTTGTCCATCGTCGAGCAGACTGCGTTCAGCCCTGTATTGCTAGAACATCGTTATTATCAGGTGGGAGGAGGAGCTGTGGAGCACATGAGAAAGACAGCCAAAAAATGTGTGTCGTCAGCTGAAAGGAGAGAGCCAAAGCCTCGCAGGGTGCGTCCTTGCATAGAGGAAGATCCTGGACGTTGACACTTCTGGCCACAAAAAGGTCCGCTACTGTATGAGGGACATCGCTGATACAGACAAGTCAAACAATTCTGCGACGTTTTGCCAGCCCTCCAGTGATTTCCCGTGATTTCAAGTGTTTTCGTGACAGGACAGTGCAGAATTCTGTGGCAGACTCGATTAGAAAGCCGCTGCTGCAACTGCTTGCGTCACTTGAGCTATGATGGCGAAAAGCCTGTTTTATTGTGCAAGGTCTGCGTAATACTTGATGTTACGATACTGTCCTCAAGTTCGTAGGTACAGAATTACCATGGTGCACGTATACCTTTAACGGGAACTGGACTTATATTATGAGAACGTGTTCGATGAGAGCAACATCCTGTAGCTGGGTTGACTGCTAAAGTCTCCAAAATTCAGATTAAGTTTGGGATCAGCTGGCATGATGGCTTTCCCCATCAGAACCATTGATGCTCTTTGGTCTGGTGGTCTCACTCTCCTTCCCATGATCCTGATCACTGACGAGTAGATCAGGGCCCAGTACAAGGAGGTCGTCTCTCCCATAAGGACTGCCCAGCCACAGGCAGCACCTGCAGGTCTGGGAGCTGATTCTGGGTTCAAAATGGTGGACTCCCAACCCCAACGGCAACCTGGTTCGGGACAAGTTGCAGTCTGGACGGTTCGATCCTAGTCAAAAGCGAAGTTGTGATGGAGGCTCTATTCCTGCCAGCTAAGTCATTTTCTTTCTTTTTGCTTCTGGATGTCATGCTATTGCTACTTCAGTGTTCAGTAATGGAAACATTTCTTATCGCTATAGGCCTGTGGCAGAGGTCGTTTTATTCAACAAAGTTTTCATGATGTCCCTCGAGTACTCAACGCTCCCTACCCGCGCATACGGTGGATGAGAAGTTGTACAAGGCATATGCATAGGTGCAAGTGTTCGTTTCAGTCATCATACTGTAGCACGTACGTCAGTGAGTGTCCTAGATCAATATCATGCATCAGACGCGTTGCTGTCGCAATCTCCTCCGCTATTTTCACCCAACCCTACTTGCTTCCCAGGAAAGCTTTTGTGCACCGCATTCGAGTTATCAAGCACGGGTACAAAAGTGAAAAGCATGAAGATATTTGGGGCTACGAGGGTAAGTTGAGAATGGCTTTGTATTGGTCAACGGGAGGTCGCAGGGACGTTATTTAGAGTCGTGGTCAGACATCCCCCCCTTCTCCAACGTGTGGCCGGAGGAGATGTGTCGCGCCTCCATCACCGGTGGTCTGCGAGGTGGACACGCTGCGGTTGACTCTCACTTTGGCCTCGTAACCCCGTTATCTACATTGTGTAAGTCTGTAGCATAAAGCTGCGAGTCAAATACATTAATATGCGTAGTTTTTCGATATCACAGGTATTAATCACGCCATGAAGACTTTCTTCTTCCCTTCGTGTGAGACTGCGTTGGGATCTTTGTCTGGCGGGGGTGGCGAGGAAGGTATCCACGCTGTCAGGGTCGATGGCACCCTGCTCAGGGTGCTTAAGGACGGAACCTTGCGTAAAGTGCTCGGTCGGACGTACCTGCTGGGCAAAAAGACTCGTCTTGAAGACGAAGGTGGCATGACGAGGCGGTGTGATAGTGAGTCTAGCAGACGCTATCCGTATTCATGTCTGTACCTTCAGTGCCTACTCCTGAGCCATTTGACCGTTTGCAACCAAACTCTAGACAAGGCATCACATGAAGAGCCCTTGGCTCTCTCAAACCAGTCTTCTTCATCAATCTACGTGGATGTACAGTAGATTCTCGTTATCAGGCCAAGCCGGAGTGATTGGTACAACATAAAAAAGCAATGCATCGACAAAAGTCAATGTCACGCCTTTGTGATGTTTGCTGATATCTCAAGTAAATCACTGCCCGTCGAGGACTTGCGCAGTTCACGAATCATTCATCTGGACATTGCTTTAGTCTTGTCCAAAAGTCCATTCAACTTGATTTTCCAATCTCCGGGTCCTTTTGAGCTGCTTGAGTCTTTACCTATAATAGTACTATAGCGGCCCCTCCTGCCTTCAAACGCAAAACCCCGACCTGTGCTTTATAAAGTGAGCTGATTTGAGCATTCTGTTCTAAAAAGTGGATTGCAGTTGTAGCTGGTGCCCGTGCCAATGCATTGATACCGATATCAATCGAATACACTGACATTGATAGTAGTCGAATGCATTCATGTTGATATCAATCGAATACATTGATATTAAACATATGCGTTGATGACATCAATCCCCTCGGACTCAGAGAATGCACAGAATATACCGTAAGAGTCACGCTAGATTTCCCCTAGCTTAACTTTTCGAGTTCTCGGGACCAGCATGATAATGGATGAACGATAAAAACACACGTTCGTCTTA
>JAAUXU010084314.1_pt1 | contig 22992 bp, 15 predicted proteins | sample 7278151 | NCBI WGS metagenome assembly JAAUXU01 (sample SAMN14350113, study PRJNA611818) | marine sediment metagenome | isolation source: surface marine sediment (1.8m) | place: French Polynesia: Moorea | collected 2018-08 | reverse complement strand
AGCAGCTGGCTGGCTCACCACAGTAGCATGATAGGCACCATGAGGCTTGTGCACAGAGGTGCTCACAGCAGGGGCGTTGCCATGCTTGACACTCTGGTGGCTGCTCTGGTCGGCAGCAGCGAGGGCGAGGACAGAGAAAAGGGCAACAAAGACCTAAGGAGGATAATATGTTATAACACAGTTTCCGGACCAAGTGTCTGACAATTCAATTCACTGCCAAGCGTCATACGTTACTTTGCTATGTGCTACTCCTTTAAGTTCAGTGCAGTCTCTTCCTCAAACTGAACAGCAAGTTTTGTTCTGCGCAAAGCAACGTGAATTCGTGCATTACTTACTTTCATTCTTGCTGTGTGTGCTGGAACTGTTGATTCCGATCTGAATACTTCTTTCACAACGAAGAAACCATTATATACCCTCCGCGAGATGAGGAGCAACAACAGCCAGCAAGCGTACGCATTCCCGCGTACGTACGCAGATAGTGACGCGCCCCTCTAGATGCACCAATGGGAGGGGGTGGAGGAGGAGTTGCAGCAACACGAGGCAACAGCGTCGACGGCGCATTTTTTTTTTCTTCATTAGTAGACGACGCGCGCTCTCTGACCGTTGACCTTTTCCGTTGCCCAAAAAGTCCGGAGGAGCGTTCCTCTCCCCTCCCTTTCTTCCCCTTCCCCCTATCAGTATGTATGCAGCCCAAACGGTAAGACAACCCCGAGGGCGTGAACAGCCTTTCTGGAATACCAGAAGTCTCATACACATGAACACATGTAGTACGTACTGCGTTGGCGCGACATATTATGCGCGCCACCCATATGCATCCACATGCCATTAGGTGTCGGATCGGCGCTAGAGCAAATCTGCTGTGCGTATTTCGGCGGTGTGTATGTGTGCGATTGCTGGCGGGGGAGGCCTATACAGACGGATGCCTCAGCTGGAATATGTGGAACCAACATTCTTCGCATACATGTTCATATATGTCCAAGTTCAAACATCCTTTTCGAGTGAATGAAGCAACACCATGCGCGATTGCGCGACCATTATACGCAGTCGCTAGCACAGGCGTCGTAGTATGTACAGCACTTACCGTGCACTTCCTTTATCTGCCAATAATCATTTTTGCCATAGACACTCCCAACTCTTTCTTGGCCTGTCCGTGTGCGTAAATAGACTTAACCCTCCTTCGAGGGCTTGGCCATTGATGCTGCCCACTTTAAGGGGGGGGGGCTGCTGAGCACTGCGAGAATTCATCCTTGCTCTAACGTACGTAGCGAATCCATTCTTTACTCTCTGGGCCTGTTGGACAGGGTGTCCACGGTGATACACGCTGTAGGTAGGTACCGACATAGTGTACGTGCTGTTCGTACGTATGACGCGCTGTACGTACAGCACGTAGGTAGGGACGTCGTTACTGTCCTATCTATTCACGTCGCGATATACGAGCATGCGACGCAGGCCACGTTGTACCACTACTTGAAAAGGGTTCCTTTGAGACCGCTTTCTTTCGCTCAGTCACATCGTCGGGCAGAGCGGTACAAAATGCGATCTACATTGCAACGACTGCAGCGGGGGCAAAGAGATGATGGCCTCAATGACTCGGGCCACCTATAAAATGGGCACCACCCATCGTGCGTGTGCGTGCGATCTCTTCCACTTCCCCTCTCTTTTTTTGCGGCCCTGACGGCTTCGCACTGAATAAAATAAGAGCAAAAAAGACCAATGGCCACGTTTAAAATCATCACTGCCAAAAAATTACCATGTAGCCAGTAGAGGGAAGACGCTCGTTGATCCATCCGTCTGACAGGCAATTGGCCCCTTGCTCTTAAAAGAAAAAAAAAGATCAACCCCAATTACGGCTGCTCCTACCATAAATCAGGCGAAGAATAATTATGCTGCAATTCAATAAATACGTTGGCACGTGGGTGTGAACCAATATTTGCACGCACGCCCTATATGGATGTCTATGAAACTCAATTGGGACCCCTTCATCTGCACCGCGCCCTGAGCTACTTGCTCTTCTGTACGGAACATCATGCTGCGAATATTTACAACTGCATAAAGATATGTACGTGGGTGCGTCTCCACTCTCTGTCCGTCCAACCTACACCAACACATGTCCGTGTGTCTTGATCGTCAAGATTATTGGCACTGAAAAGCGATCGGAAGTTGGTGGGTTTTTTTGCACGTACGTGATAGTTCGCATGAGGAAGTGCGCACGGAAATTCGTACTTACGTAGCGTGCTCACATTATGGGGAAGAACTTTGCGATAAATCTGAGAACTCGTGCAAAATGGGCACGACCAAGATCATTTGCACAAATTAGACTGAAAAAAAAGGTAGGCCTCACTTAGGCCCAGCGGAGACCGTGCGAACGGGGATTGAGGGCGTCTCCTCTGCTACTATGCCAGGCGTGATATTAACGACGGAGCGTGCAAATGAGCGACAGTTGTCAGTTTTTTGAGGCCGCTCGTATCTTTTGCCCGGTTAATGCCCCCTTTGCTCTGGGGGGATGAGATGACACGGCACGAGTAACACCAGGCTCTGGGCCTTTGACGCAATGCATTCGTCGTGTCTGTTACGACGGTTGGCCTGATGCGCCAGCTTTAAGCAGACCCCGGCAAAGGAGACCCGAATCTGCACTCTTGAGGCATATGTTAAATAAGGCATGTCCGATGTTTCAACGATCGGCTCAACGATTCCTTGCTTGTTCTACAGTGCGTCACTCTCATGCCGTCCCTCACGACTACAGTCTTCGTACGTATCATTTCTTTAAGGTCGTAACATCCGCCCATCAGTCACTGGGTGTAACGCAGTGTCTGCGTGCAGACACAGAAACTTTTTTTTGCATTTCAGATGGTTTATTCCTTCTAGTGTGCATGAAATGGCGCAACACGAATTGGGCTACTACCATCAGTTAGTATAAATAGGCACAGCGACCAGTTTGTAGCCCTTGGGCTCGGGGTGGTAGGGAGAGGGAGATGGGTACTTTGGTTCGGGGTATTTTGGCGGAGGAGGATAGCTGGGCTCGGGGTATTTTGGTGGAGGAGGATAGCTGGGCTCGGGGTATTTTGGTGGAGGAGGGTAGCTGGGCTCGGGGTATTTTGGTGGAGGAGGGTAGCTGGGCTCGGGGTATTTTGGTGGAGGAGGATAGCTGGGTTCGGGGTATTTTGGTGGAGGAGGATAGCTGGGCTCGGGGTACTTTGGTGGTGGAGGGTAGCTGGGAGGTGGGGGGTAGCTTGGTGGAGGGTAACTGGGAGGAGGAGGAGGGTACTTGGGCTTCTCCTCTTCCTTTTCCTCGGGCTTAGGATACTTGGGGGGAATGGGCGTGGGGTCGTACTTTTCTGCGTCTGGTGGAGGTGTGGGCTTCTCGTGGATTTTCTCAGCCCCAGAGTGGACCAAGAGGCACGAGAGGAGGAGGAAGAGACAGACCTTGAAAGACAAGATAAGTAAGGTATGAGAGATGACGACGATGACTGCGGAGTTAAGTTGAGAACAAGAGTATAGACGTTTAATCAGCTGTAGCAGTAGGCGAAGTTGCCAATGCTTGTATCACCTTCATGTTGTTGAAGCACTTTTGCAAAACTGACTTGCATCACGGAAACTGAGCAGAAATTTATATACGTTCTTGGCCAAAAAAAAGCGGCAGTCCTCCATGAGAACGGGGTTTTTCTCCCACCAGAACTGACCAAGCAACAGCCCTCTGGTGATGGTGGTTGGTGCATGCATGAATGTACAGCTCCAATTTTGCGTTTTCTTCCCAGTGCATTAACCTGCTGGCACTGGCGTCGCAATCTGCAACTCTTATCATGCATGCAACGTCAAGTTTGCAAGAAGGACAGAGTTGCATCCCTGAGGAGGGAAAAAAACTCCTCACACACACAAGTTTTATGCAGCCATTAGAAATAACTAAAGATGCGCTCACAGGACAAAGGCTACTGGGGTCTCTTAGGCATGACTCGGGTCTTTTCACCGTAGTGGCTGCGTGGGGAAAAATCATCGCTGGAAATCTCAACAAGGCATTTCAGGAAGCGAGGGCGTTCGCCGAATCTTGGCTCTGCTAAATGCATTTTGTAGGAAGGGGCAGCGGCGGGCAGTGCAGTCACCGTGGCAGCTTTTGCTACAATTCCTTGTTAGGTGCTGACACGCTGCGTTATGATGACGGGTGACCGTAGGTGGTCACGTGTGCACGGACGTTCGTGTGTAGCAGAGAAGTGCAAGACAGCATTCTCAACTTCACCCTCGCCAATTTTTGTTCAGTACTTCTGCGCTCAGCTCCGTGCCCACGGCCGCACTGCAGTGGCACACTTCAAGCTCGAGGGCCGCGAGACTCGTGAGATGTGGCACAACAGTAATTGCAAAAGTATGCTCCACCACGATGGTTATCTTACGGCTGTAGCAGACCTTTTTTTACCGTGCCAAACTTTTTTTTGGCATGTCCCAAAAACAAACAGGACGGACGGACGGATGGGGGGGGGGGGAATATGGATGCTGACTCGTGTCTGTTTTGTATTCACATAAGCCTGGACTGATTGCTACCATTATCTCGTTATTTATTCTATGAAAGAGATTGAAGCTATCTCTCCGCGTCATCATTGCACGGCATGGCTGGAATGTTCAGAATGTGCAGTGCATACTGAGCGTCACACTGACTGTCTTAGGCGTCACAACGTTACTGTCCCCGGGCCTTTGAAGTTGACTCGGAACCCCCAAAATGACTGTGATGATAGAGGTGTTAGCGGGCTTCACGTTCCTCAAGACACATGCGACTGCACAAGAAGACTGGAAGATCATCCTTGGAAACCACCACAGCACTTGCCACAGCTTCATGCCCCGTGCAGCACCGTTCCTCCTGTATGCCGACTAAGAAAATCGATCTTATCTCTAATATCTCAGCCTGGTACGACCTAAAAAATGGCAACAATTGTCAAAGTGAGACAATGCCAGGAAAATGAACTGAAACTACCGGGTGCGCCAAGTTCAATATCGAATCCAAGCTCCCTACTTTAACTGTTTGCAGCATTGGGGAAACGTGTACTGAGGCAGCGTGATTGACTTCGGCAGCAAGTGCAGGCCCTAGACTGAAGTCTACGGAGTGCTGCTGGCAGTGTAGTGATTTCTGCATTACTTTAAGGAAAAATGACTGTCTGCAGCTGAGCTGGGACTTTTGTTTTGATGGTATCGACGTCTCATTTTCAGACTTTGTGTCTATTTTACTAAAAAATCAGAGCGCACCTGATTCTCCTCCTTGCCTTGCAACCTCCTCCATTTCATCGAAGCATTTTGATCATTGGTTTGTTTTTGGTTTTTGCTGACTGTTTGAAGAGAGAGCCATTTTACCCGCATTTAATTCATCCTTTCTGGTCGCGACAAAATTCCCTGTCCTCTGGTATCAATATCGCTGCGGAGGAATAATGTATTATATAAAGGGCGAGGGCCTTATGAACGTCTGGCTGCCCTGGCCATGGTGACCATTGAAGCCCTGGACGATGACGGCCTCACACTGGACGGCGTAATGGATGATATAAGGCACTAGGAAGTGGTCATGCCTGGCATAAGGCTTGACATGCATTAAAGGATCCCGGGTGCCCAACGAGTGGCACAATTTCGCCAGACCTCTTGCTACAAGCCGAACTCTCCCATAAAGGATTGGGTGACGCCCAGAGGAGATGAGGGCAGTGACAACCATCCTCATGTACGGGGATGGACCACATAAGGTGGCCGCAACAATTTCATATCCCTCCGGACATCGACGACGTGGGCTCAGTGACTTTTGGCTTTTGTCCGCAGTTTCAGAAGACCTTTGCCATGGACACAGGGACTGTTTTACTTATTGCTCTGATGTCAACACATTGCTGAGATCCGGCAATGGTTGAAGTCTACAACTGGAATCGGTCCTGGCCCTAGGGAACAGAGTAGACTCTCTCTAGTCAGTGAGGATGTAGGCAACAATGTCGTCCATGTCAGTGGAGCAGCGCCGTGGACTGCCTGAAGAGGCCTTCTGTCGGAGACCCTCGGTCAGGCAGCAAGCTTCACAGATGGCAAAAAGGTCTTCCAGTCCTTCAAAGTGCGGTCGCCAACATCAGCAGGGTTGTGGCTGTTCCATCTGATGACAGTGGCCTCCAAGTATTTCTCATGGCTCTTCAGCGAAGAGACCTTTTTCGTGACAACCACTAAGTGGGTTGGTGCGTTTTGGTGGACGACTACCATACTCCTCAGGTGTTCTGGATGCGAATGTGGGGCCCATGTTTGCAACAGTTTTAGTGTATATTCTTTCAAGTCACGTAAGTTGGAGTCCTGCATGTCGCGTCGAGTAAAAAATGTGATATGTGCAAATGGTCCTCAACGACACGAATATAGCAGCTCCTTCTTCGACGAATTCGGCGTCACTTGCTCTTTTTGACCTGTTCAGGGGTTTCAATGCCTATTGGTGTCCATAATCAGAACTTGAATTCATTAGTAGTGTAAGAGGAAAGAGTGGACTAGGCATGAATCCCGATTACAAGTTGTGCATTCACTGTACCTTGGGCAACAAAGATGAGCCACCTCAATGGTGATGCTTGATAATCAAAAATCAAATATGACGATGACCCCTAATGTGCTAAAGTGCGCATTGGAGTACTATTGATGAAGACGTATACTTATGTAAAGACATCAATAATTCATGGCTTGGCAGCACTATTGACGTTATTGATAAGTACAAAATTGAGAGGGTTTTTTTCCCCTCAAGATTAATGGGGTTACTCACGCTATTTTGGCAGACTGAGGCTGTCTGTCAGCAGAAGTCTGCCCCTAGTACATGAACTGTTTGGCATTGTGTGTTCTCTCCAGCATTAACAGCGAGGTGGTGAAGAATTTCTTGCCCTCAGACATAATCTCCTGGACGGTCAGAATTCTGTCCTCTATGATGCTGATGGATCCGTCCAACCATGTAATCTGTGACAGATAGTGGGGATTGGTGCTCGAGGCTTACGCCACAGCAATGTTCTTAGAGTGTGGGTGAGTCAACATATGGCAATCCTGGATGTGTCTTGGATCACCTGTTCGGTGATGAAGGATCGAGGGTTAGGGTGTTGACCCAAGAGTTGCCATGGTTCGAGAGGTATAAAACCCAAGCGAATGTGCGGAGGCCTTGCCCAGATGGTCGTTTGTAGTCTGACATGACTTTTTTTTAAACTACTTCTCAAATTTTCTCTGGCCTGCTCACATTATTTTGTTGAGTGTGGGGTCTTAGGACACAAGTTGTGCACATAAACTTATGCACCCGATTTTGCCTACTTCACGCCCGATTAGTGCTGTACAGGGCTTCTTGCCAGCCAGCCCTCAGTGCATGAGCAGTGTCAGCAAACGGAAAGAGCGACGTCCATGTGCTACATGCATGGAACCAATTTTATCTACTTTTTTCTCTCCCATATTGTCCGTTGCGACAGGAAGGGCAGATTAGCATTGCTTTAGGTGCATCTGCACTGTGACATTCAGTATATGACATACGCACTTTTACTACGCACGTGGCAACCACACCGGCCACAAATATTTTTCAGTTATGTGGCAAATGTATTATACTGTGTCTGTCAACGTGGGTGTACGTATAGCGCCGTGCAATAAATGACAAAGACCGTGCAGGACTTCTGTGCGTCGGCAACTCGATCCATACTTATCGTGGGATGCTACAAAGTGCAACGAGGTTTATTTTTGCCCGAGCATTGAACACGCTTGGTCTCAACACGTGGGAGGTGCTGAGACAGTGAAACATGACTCGAGCTGCTGGGGACGACAATGCCACCCCTCAGGAAATCGATGCTTAGTTCATGCCCTTTCTTGCCACTCATGACTTGGCTGATAATTTTGATTTCGTTATTCGCACTCGCCAGCTAACAACGATGACGCTGAATTGTGATATCGGAAGAAGGATAAAAGGTCAGAGGCGTGAGCGCTGGGTGCAGTGGTATATGGAGGAGAGGGAGAGACTTCCGCAGACTTGGCCTCCATCGCTTAGTTGGGGTTGTGGAGGAAAAATACTGAGCACAATATTACTGTGTTGGCCCAAGACATGTCCGACGACCGCTACCGTAGACACCTCGGACATTTCCTTTGTCTTCAGCATGTCCCTTGACCTTCTCCAAGACAGTGACGACTCCTCACCTTTGACCTCCGTCCCGCAGCAATCTTTTCTGTCCTCTGTTAGGCTCAAGTCTATTAGCACATAAGTTCCCCATTGGACACTTCTTAACTGATTCTCTGCTTGGAACTCTGAACTCTGCATAGACATACCAAGTGAGGTGCGCACTCGAAAATATGCTGTAGCACAGGACACTTTTGTATTTTATTTCCACATAAGACTCCTCTTTTTAGATGCATTTCTCTTCCTTTGGCGTTGAAGGCCTTAAGTAAGGCCTCGCCGACATGCGTCAAGTGGGCGGCATTTACTGCGCTCCCGGGGGGGATGTCTTTGGTGAAGAAGAGGCCCCAATTTGTCATAGAAGGCCGTAACCATTTGGTTCCTGAGGACCCGGGCTAACTTTGATTGGTGCTGTGTGCCCCAAGGGACCCGCATCTCACACTGTTATTTGACTTTTGGAATGAAGGACGTCCATTGTCACGAAAGCAATGAAGAAAGTCCTTGCCGTTGCCAAAGGCCATCTTGTTGAAGAGCTGGGCACACGAAATTCTCTCCTGCTTCCCCTCATCTGAACCAATTGGGGGAACCAGCGCGCTGACTTCTGATGGCAATACTGTGGTGAGCAGTCCCGTGGCCGATGTGAAACTTCTCCACGACCTTGGCTATTGGCACCCAGCCGTCCTGCCATGGCCTTTGGCATTGTTGAGGGCTTTGCAGGCCTTCCTCGGCGGTCTTCGCCGACTCCCACAGGAGCCACAATTTTGTGGACTTGAGAGACTCTGATCCCTAAAGCACTCATCGGTGACGATTTGGATCTCCTGGGCAGTTTGGGCGCCCATGGCAAGATCGGCAACAAAGTCATACTGAGATATTTTGCTTTGCATCAGGTTGACATTGTCGGTTATGAGACTTTGCAGTTTTACTGCTTTCGACCAGATACAACGTACAATGTTTCACTTTTAGACAATGTGGAACGATTGCTGCAAAAAGTTTGTTATCTTATCACCAAATCTCAAAACCAACTAACTCATTCCTGATCTACTGCAATCGCTTTTATGATGGATTACTACTACTAGATTACTAGAGAACTGTAAGGCGGTTTAACGTATGGCGCACGGCGCGTACGACGACGGAGTTATAAAAAGTTTTTTGACAAAAATTCACAGGTAACATAGAAATGGAGAATTTTTATTAAGAAAAAGCTGCCTGATTCGGCCGCCCTCGCTGGGCCTCGAGTACACGTACGGCTTCGAGCTGCTCGCGCAGCGCCTTACCGCAGTCAACCATGTCCGCAGAGCACAAGTCTCACATTTTCTGGCACGTTCCTCGTCCATGTACTTGCCCAAGTATGATAAAGAGTATCCGCCATTTCTTTGTCCTTTGACGCCCATTCTTTTAACCGATCTGGAATTTCAGACGATTCTTGGCGCACTTGCGAGTAGCGCGCCCGTCGACATTTTATGCGGTTGCCCTATTACTTTGACTTTGTTAGATGGGCAGCATTATTGTTGTTGAGGCCCTCCAGGAACGCTTCCATGCGGGTTTTTTTGTTGTTGGGATCTCAGTCCTTGGCTTCTTTGTCATGGCCTCACCTGCTTGCATCCCACCTGCAGTACTTCCTGCAACAGTTTCCGCGGTAAGCCAGAGATGAGCTTAAGAACTTATTGTGTTATTAAGAACTGACACACTTGGACTTCCAGGATTGAGTGAACGTGAGCAGCAGTCAGTTGCTGAAAATGTGGTCATAAAGCCGGATTTCAATGCTCTCAACATTTTGCAGAGGAAAGGAAAAGAGTAGAAGGGCTTCCTCCTGGATAAGTTGTCCCAGCATTGTGATGAGGACAAAAAGAAGGCAGACAGTACCAAAAGCAAAAGCCAAGAAGAATGGACAAAGCAAGGGAAATAGAAGTGATGCCAGTGATAACAGCAGCTTACCCAACACGAGAGTGGTGACAGCATTGTTGAAGTTAAAAGCTAAAAAGCTGAAAGCGGTTGTGGAGAGGAAATAAAGCTTGTACGGATCTCAACTAAGGAGTTACCCACGGGGATAAAGATCTGTTACGTTGGAAGATCACAGTTGCATCGACGGCAAAAGTACGGGGTATCGAGCATCGGTTTTGCGTCTCACTTCCAAAGATGTTGCAGCATTTAACCATTGAGAGCAGTCGAATAATGACGTTCACTCGCTTCGTCATAAAAACAGTCCACCGAGGATGCATTTCACGGTCTATGGCAACGCTGTGTGCTTATCGTATCGATATCGAATGTCCCGATAATTGTAGAACATCGAATATCGAAATTTGTCTAGAAATCTATGGCGACATCTAAAGGCTTACCGTGATTTGATGCAATATTTATAACATGCGAGGCTGACAGACGCAGCCGATCATGCATTGGAAGGCCGTCTCTGGGCCATATGTTCTGCCACATTATTGGCACAAACACGACAGAAAGTAATGGCAAACCTGAAGACGTTGAGCAGCAGTGCTTCAAACTTGGCAACGCTTCCAACATTTTTGAAATTTCAGTAGAAGTTGTTCAGCATATCGCATGGATAATCGCGATACCAGGTCTGAGTGTATCGAATACTTCAATATCAATCAATTTGGCGTATCGCACAGTCTCAGTCTCTGGCAACAGGGGTCAGGAGAATGTCTTTACAAAAAAGAGGCCCCACTTGAACGATGAGAAGGTGCGCCTGCTAAGTTGTTTATGGCCTGCGTCGAAGTCTGTGCGTATGTAGCTGCTGGTGTCTGGCCAAATACCTGCTGAGGAAGTCAAGCGTACGGATAGAGTGGTAAAGAGAAGGGCAAAAAAATGCTGCATAAGTTTCTTGCGAGTGTTTCTCTTCTCCCAGGTGAACTGCATAAATAAGTTACGGCAGACTTGGCTTCAGTCAAGCTCCAGGTTGGTCCTACAGCCTCGAGGCTCCAGTCAAGCTCCAGGTTTGTCCTACAGCCTCGAGGCTCCAGTGACGTGATGTTCACTGTACCGTGCGTCATGATCTTGAGCCGTAGTCCCTTCCAGGGTGTCTTTTGGCGTCACTTCTAAGGAAGACGTCAATGAACGAGTCAACAAAGGCATGTACATAAGCTGCATCACTGGTTGCAGGATTGGCGGTCGCTCTTTTTTTTTGCTTTCTGACGTCTTGGGTTGCTTTTCGTCATCGTTGCCCGCATGAACAAAGCTTGAGGGCCGAGTCTGCAATTGTCCACTCTTGCCATTCCGTCTCTTCAGCCGCTGTTGTGGCAACGCTGCACCAAGTCGCTCTGGACAGTTGTCTTCACTGCACGAGGAGCTAAACAGATTGCATGACTTGGGCTCTCGGGCGGGAATCTCCCAAGTTAGCAGTGCCCTCTATGACGAGGTGGCGAAAGTAAGTACGTCACGTCCGTGGGATGACGTACGTACATTGGTGCCATGTGTGCGGATGACCATTAGCAAAGGATCCGTCGTTAAGCTGTCGTTAAACAGCGATAAAGATTCTGCTAACTACAGGCTTCTTCTACTAAAGAAATTAGTCTCACGGTTAAAAACCAGAAGTCTCACTTTAAGGAGCTCAGGATGAGTATGCTTGAAATGGAAAGAGGAGTGAATCTCATGAATACGATAGGAGCGTACGAGAGGATGAGCAAGATGAAGAAAATGAGAATTAGCTGAAGCAGCTGATGTCAGTTAAAGAGGGCACAGTCAGAAAACTTAGGGGAACAACGGCAACCCACCCACCCCACCCCGAGAATCGAGAACCATAACTTCAGGTAGAAATCAGTATAATGTGGCAACAAAGTGAATGCAGAGAATATTACTAATGCCGTTCAACTGCATGATTCTTTTTTTGGACCAATAGAAGTGTTCTTGGCATCCTTCATCTCTTAACTCTTAGCTGGGATGGCCAATGATCTACCCACTCTTCTATGTTGAAATTCAGAAACCTGCTTCGATAGGCGTTCTGTTCCTACAGCTGTCTCTCTTGTATCCGTGTTCTGCTACTGGATTGTCATCGTGCTGCCGAAGCTTCCTCGGTAAAAGTGTTCATGGCGTATCCGGCATCCTTCTTGTCGTACAGGATGGGAGGGCCAAGCAATTTCGAGATTAGGAGCAAGGTTTAACATAGCCAATGCTTCATTGCTTCAGCTTTCCACAGGGTATAACGTTTGGAAGGTTATAAATACCTTATTCAAAAGCATGGAAACTCATTCCCAAACAAGAACCAAAACAGCAAAAATTTTCTGAGGGGCCACAAGCATTCAGAAAAGACAAAAAGAAGTTGAAGGGAACGAGATGGGCAACACTGCTATGGTGTGCAACGTGTGGCTCGCGAGTCTCATGTGCTTCGCAGAGGGTCTCGGTGCGAAGCAAGACAAAAAAGGAAACAACTCGACAAATAAAGATATCGGTACAAAGAGGCAACTCTGGAGTGATTGAAAAGTAATGGATGCTATGTTTCCTTGGTGGATTCGACACTTGAATCTGTAGTTCACCTTAAGGTTTCTTGTCCCTTCATAAATTCGGTTCATGGATTTAAAAGGTGGCCCAAAATTGAGCTACAGCCTCTGATAGATTTCCTATCATGCAAATTTGGTGCTTCCTGAAAGCCGAGAATTATGTTACACTTATAATTGTGAAGAACCCGCGACTTCTTGTTTGACTGTACGTTATAACTGAAATTTAAAAATGGCAATGACTTGGCATGCTGACGCTCAATTTTTCTAATCTTTTCACGTGGTTCTTCCTATATTCATACTATCAATAGTCAACTGTTGACAGAAATAGGCCTTGTCATTTTCTTCATACCGCCGACTCTGTGGTCCGACTTCTGCTCTGAAATCAGGTAGCTAATAGCGACACCTGCCGGGCATCCTAGACGCGCAGAGTCTCGAGAACACACCCTGTTGAAAGTCATTACTTCACCTGGCCACCTAATTGTGTCCTATGTATTTCTAAGCCCAATTTTCTCCCAGAATGTATGGAAACTTCAGGCCAGCTGACGAGATGGAATTAATTTTGAAGTATAATGTCTCCATGTGCAGCACAAAGCAACGACAGCATTTGCAAGTTCATAGTATAAAGGCTACACAAGGTATTGTACTGCAACAAAAATGGCGGGGGTAGAAGAAATGTCTGCCAGGACTAACTTTACCTTGAAGACCTTCAGACATTTGGCAGCACTAGAACTTTAAGGGCCAGAAAGTACAACGAACGAGTGTACTTACTTTGCCTCACACGGACATCACAGTGCTTGCTGTTGCTCCTGCAACCAAGTGATATTTAAGGAATTTAAGACAAAAAATCTTACTTCTACAGGGAAACTTGAGGAATGTTGTATCTTCAGGACATTTACACCAGTGCTGGGTCAAGTCACGATTACATGAGTCGAGTTGAGAAGAGAGGATTTGGAAGAGCTTCAACTAATTCAAGTTGGATTAGGTCAGATTAGAGTCCGCGTAACATTTCATTTTCAGATAAATGACGGACACTAAAGACGCCAGCTGCTAAAAGAATTGGCGCTCCAAAGTTTCCAGCAAGAGAAAATGGGTTTCCATTCATGATGAACTGAGCGGAACATTCAAACCGTCGACTGACTGATTGTCATTTAGGCTTAACCATGAGCACTTCTTTTCTGTCTACAACTTCACTTTCGCTTTCGTTTTGTCCTCGGCAAGAGACAAGTCCTACGCAGCGTTGCCACTTGACTCGAAAAAGCCGGATGCCAAAACCCGAATGTAACCCAAACACGAGATCCAGCTTTTTGAGCCAGAAATCTTTGAGTACTTGAGTACAATCTGGTCCCGAAACCCTAGAATATGTTGGAACAACTTGCTGCACCCCTTTTGGACGACCCTGCAGTTAAACTTTTGGAACATTGAGTAGTTTTTATAGATCGCTTTATTTTGGGTGATCAGCTTCTTCTTTCAAATTTCAATTCTGCTTTATTTGACCTCCTTCTCTTTACGTGATGAGTGGATCAGTCAACATGTGAGAAAAAATAGTGACCAAATATTAGTTAGTGACTTTTAGTCACTCACTGTGAAAGGCCAGTGAAAATCCACCACTCTTCATCATTCATGCTTGTAGCTGAATATGGGCCCCTTGTAGTGTGTCGATCAACTTTCAACAACAAACTTTGACGGGCACCTAAGTTTCGCTAGTTTCTTTGCTACACAACAGTAGTAGTACTGGAGTTTTTGCAGTCACCCTTCACAGACGCTGTCATTGCTGCCGCTGTCACGGTCGTGGAGGTCAGGGCATTTGATGAACGTGAGGTTGATGAGGGTTCTGTGGTTGCCAAAGTTGTTATAGTGCGTGATAATCCATAGCTTTTCTTACTATTGAGACTACTGCTCTATTTGAGGAGAAGAGAAGTGGCATGATTACTTTGACTCGTGAATTAGTCGGACAAACTATGTGGCACACAATAATGTTTTAGGCAAAGCATAACTGAAGACATCCCTCTGATATAGCGATTTTTCCCCCTACGAACTCAGTAAGATTAGGCTACCACTTTGAATAGTTAGACAACTAACAATTTTCGGACAATTTTCAGACATTTCTTGAATGTTATTCGTTTTTTTGTTAATTCGAAAATTTATTGAACATCCCGAATGATCTTATAGAGCTTTTTTGAGGGGGTTGAGGGACTGTGAGTCTCATCGGAACAAAACAAAATAAACCACCAAGTATACCAAGCCCTCCTGGTCCTGCCATCCAGCTGTACTGAGGCAGAGTGAAGCTTCAGCTCCACTGGCCCGTTTGTCACGAAGACCATCACTGGCAGGTGTCAGAGTAGACACTCTGGGCTTCCAGCGATCATAATTGCAACAGTAAAGACTTTTTTGGTGTTTTTTGGGTCTTAGGATTATTCGAAAAACTTTCAAATCTAGTTCGATCGGAACATTTTTCTGCCATTATTCGATTTTATAGAATACTCCAATAAAATTCAAGCCCTAGTTCCGTTCACCTACTCGGTATACGGGGACCACTTGTACCAACCGTGATGTAGCTGACTTACTTCCAGAACGATGCATCCCGTCTTTACGCGCACAGGGTGTGCCGAAGCTAATTCCTGCCCCCCCCCCCCGAATCAAGCCCCCATATGGGGTACTTCCCATTTGGTCTGTTTCTGTCTCCCAACGTCAAGGTTGCCAAACTGTTGGATCAGTTCGGGTGCCTCACTGAGGAGAGAGACAGTCTGACTGTAAATTCGTGCGCCGCAACATAAATAAAAATCATTAAAGTGATAGCAAAAGTGCAGTAGCACAGCCAGGGCAGGCAGCTTCATCAACGCCCGGGCACGCATGACTCAATAGTACAGTAGATTAAGTCGGAAGTCCGGGCAGCCGCAATCAACAGTTAGAACCCCATCTGGCATTTGACGGCGGCGAATTAATGGCGGATTTAATTCGGTCAAGGCCATCCGTGGGCCTGCTGAGCTACAACCGAGAGCAACAACATGTGGATCTATTAGGGCCAACTTCAAATTAGTGATGGAACCGAGCCTTACATCCACGAGCCTGAGCTTAAACCGAGCTGATCATCAATGACGGAGGGACAGTGATGGCGTTAGCAACAACCAGGGCTGCTACAGCACATACAGTCGCCATTGGATATGAGCACATTGGGTATAGTGACTTTGCGCTCATGGTGACATAATTCCCAGGTTCCGATTTTTCTTTATTAAGGTGCAAAAACTTTCGCGAGATGTAATGGCATTTTTGCTGGGTCCCATTAGTGCCACTGTTCTGTAATTCAAGTGCAAAGACTTGCTTGAGAGAACCGAGCCGGGAAATTCGAGCTTGTCGAGCCAGGCCAAAGTGGACTCCAGCCTCTGAGCCTTGAGGCTGCGAGCTGGGCTCGATTCCATCCCTACCTCAAACCTACTCCATCTGACAGGACTCACAAGTTCCTCCTCACTGGGGGCCTTCGTGTGGAGGTTCACTTAAACACTCGCACACGCGCGGGTAGTAGTAATATTACCCTTCTAGAGCATTTTCGAGCAGGTCCAACAGCTTCAAATCCGGAGAACTATCTTTCCATCACAGATTGCTAAAGCCAATTTGGCTTTGGTCGTCTGTTTCGCTCTTTTTTTGCGCGTCTGAGTCCCGTTGTTTAATCGCGTCGTCTGCGGATACCCATTAGTTCCGTCACACAATCAATGCGATTGAATGAACGGACGTGACTTCGACGTGAAAAATTGCCAGCTTTAATCAGCTCAAGACAAGATGGAATCTCTGCAATTTCCAAACTGCCGGAGGGAAAGGTCAATGTCAAGTCTACTATGAGTTATACGTAAGAGAGAACACTTGCTTAAGAAATATGTCCACGTGCTTGAAGAGGCATTAATAGCGTAATAATAATGATTATCTTCCTCCTCCTGCGATTCTCTCGCTAGCAGATGTGATGGTCACGTGTGAGTTTTCCTTCTTCATAGTAAAAAGGTCAGTGCATTCTCCGCTCATGGCTCTTTTTCCTCCTTGCGCACTCCGTCAGAAGCCATGCAATGTGCACAGGGTGGCGCAGGTCATGTTCAGGATGACGGAGAAGTCATGATGATGAACAACCTGTACCGATCACAGTTATTTGATCCTCTTCTTCAGACGTGTGTTATTCAGATGAATCAATGGGGAAGGATTCGTTCACCTCTTTTGATCTCGACCTCAGCCTTGAAGGAGCCGTTGGAAGTTAATTTGCTCATGAGGAAATGAGGAAAAGGATCCTTTTAAAGTCAAATTCCCAAGTTGTTCATCCGATAGACTCAGAAATGTGTCTTAAACGCATGAAGCTCAAGTCGGGATTTTTTGTTCAGCTCTCTTGGTGTGCTCGTAACCCACTTTTTTATGACCCGCCTGGCCGGATCTGACAACGGGGTTCATGTAGCCAACCTTTTTGAGGCTACCACGGAAGTGACTTCGATTCTTGAAGTTAAGTCTTTGAACGGTGGTTTAAGAAAAAAGAGCGTCACTCATGACACGAATTAGTTCCGATCAAAACACTACGTACGTAATCCCTTGGCGGGATTGTTCTGCACGTCGAAGTCGCAGTCTCCTAAAGAAGGGGGCTTCGGTCACGCTCAACATGAGACATCAATAAGTGCGTACCAGGAACTGCCAATTTAGAGGAGCTGAACAAAGAAATTGTGGGGAGTAAAGAAACAAACGTCCACTTCAAAGAAAATATCGTCAACTCCCAATCACTGAAGATCCAGGGTCTAGAGTGCCTTTTCTCATAAAAGAACCTCACTTAAGTTTACAAAGTACCAGACCTCAGGTGAAGTGATTTAACTCATGGGCTGAAGGCTAGAAAATTTCCTGGACTTGAGTGCCAAGACAATGTTGATGCACATGCTATGGTTGCTGGAGTTCCTTGAAGCTATATGGAGCAGACAACAGACCAATTGTTCTGCTCTTGCGCACACCTCGAATGACCAAGAACACCAGCAGCATGACAACCGATTCTTCCCCATCAACGTAGCCAGCCTTTGGTGGCGAAGGAGATCAGGCAGACGTCCCATATGCCCCGGACGATGGCCCCGCAACAGCTGATGCATAAGAGTGCTTCTGACTGGTGATGTCACGGGTCACTGCTGCATTACAGAGGTTCCCAGAACCTTCCTTGTAATCAAGCTCAGAACCGGGTTATTGTCTCTGGATTCACTGTAACTTTCACGAGCTTATGAAAGAGATTTTGAGAGGGAGTAAACACGAGCATCTTTCAACAAGGCCATGTCTGCGGGGTCCGAAAAGATCCAACTTTTCAAGGATCCAACTCCTAAGCTTGTTGTCTCATTGTTTCAATGGGAACTTGTCAGAAATACCTGAGTCTTAACTGTCGCACAAGACGTACTCGAGGTCAGACGCTGTGAGACATGTTGTGAGTCACCTGGCCGGAGAGGTTGTGGGACATGTCAAGCATCGACCCCCACCCTCCTGACTTGACCCGCAACAGCTGCGGCCAGCTGCTGGTGTGTACAGAAATTGCTATAAAGTCCACCCGTGTTTGACGGCACCTTGGCCAGGCCCTCGGCCTCGGACATCTTGGTGGCAATTCAGCCCCACACAACCAACAGCGACGTCAAAAAAGACGCAGAAGACTCAAGGTTTCTGTCGGAAAGCTGAAGTGTCCGACCCGGACAGCGGAAAACGACAGCACTTACTACAGAGAGCAAAGGGAAGGGCCCGTGTACGGCGCCATTGCGGCGAGCAGTCCCAAGTGGCAGAACATGGGTGCAGATATGCATATCCAGTGACTAACCAGGGACGAAGCTGCACCAAAATCCAATGCATTTAGGCCATTTGCATGGATTTCCTTTCTTTATTTCTCGTCTACGTTGGATGAGAGAAGAGTTGTTGGTTCAACGACTGTGGTCCTCTCCAACATGCACGGAGGTCCTTCACATTAGCCATTACAGACATCCGGTCCTCCTGAACCCTTCAGGAATTCCCTTCGCACGTACTGGATGTTCTGTGAACGCACTGTACGTGAACGTCGGTAGTGGGGTCAAAACGAGAAGAGGAAGTGAACGGCAGTGCAGTCCTTGCCGTCAGTAATTTCCGCAGGGACGACTGCATACGTTGCACGTGTTGCGGTGGAATTTTGATATGAAATGTGTAAATCTGATACTTGAGGCACAGTATTGAGTACAGGCATTGAGTGTTGTGACTCCCCGAATTTGACACTACCGTGCTCAAAATGTGGAGAGGGAGGCATACAGATGAGGCAGGAAGTTTAGCTATTTGAGGGGTAAAACTTGACGAAATTGGCTGAAATTCTAAAGGGGATAACGTGCCCCCTCCTGTTCCAGAGGGTAACCCCCTCTCCTCCGATACACAAGCACACCAACCCCCCGCTCTTTCAAGGGGAGAGGTTTGCAAGGGTTCAATGACGCATGAAAGGAGAACAGAATGGCAACACTGTGCCTATCAGACTGACAACAACACAAGCGTGGCAACTCTACGACCACAGACCCCATCAAAGATGCACCGCCACGCTTCGCAGAATCAGCGAGACTTCCATATTTGACCTGTCGCAGCGATTCTTATTAATTCTTCCGCAGTCGTGTCGAGCAGATTGTGCATGTGGAGGGAGATGACGTTGAAGTTGCTGCTCAAGTCGGTGGACCTCAAATGTTCCTCAGTCCTCCAGGGAGTCCCAATCCTCTGTCATGGAGGCCACAAAATATTGTTGCCTCCATTGGGCCACCGTCTCTCTCGAGTCTGTGCGTAGTAAGATCATCTCTCATGTACCATGAACAGTCGTCGCCTCCATGAAGCATAGCGATCTCGCGGAACCTTTGCAAACATGGGTGTTGCATTCTTGCGCACCAAGGGTCCGGTGGTTGGGGCACCCCTCAGTCACCTTAAAAGTCACCGCGTGTACGCATACGCCTGAAACACGTGCGAGTGACGCAAATTTGCGAATAGTGTAATTCACTCATTCGAAATTTGCTGACTTGTGACTTTGGCTGGAACGTTTTAAATTTCATGAAACTTCATATGCGACTGTGCAATAATGATACAAGCTAGCTGTTACTGCTTTGGACTCATCTACTGTATCCATGCAACAAGCAATCGGTGATCTGTTGCAAAGAAAGGTCAGTCACCAATCAAAATAATATGTTTTCTGTTACGAATGAAGAGACCTACTTTTGCTCATTTTTTCTCCACGATCACGTGTTTTCTCCCGTCATGGTAGACGAGAGAAAGTTTGAAAAAGCAGCAAGTGACGCTGAATTTTTAAATTTCTCCTTAACATTCAGATACACACGTGACCTTTCTTCTTGCAAGAACTTGCAGCTCCTGAATCTTTGATTTCATGCAGCATTTTCTGTGGCTCACATTTTAGAATGAGGGAAGCACAAACATCTTTTTTCGTTTGAAGGACAGGAAAGGGAAAGAAGCTTCTTAAGAAGCTTTCTTCTTTCCATTCCAGTGTCCTGACTAGTCTTACAGGACTTTTGTTACAAAGAGCAAAAGTTCCCTGACACTCGAAAAAGATCAGGAGGAGCACAAGGATCATTTTTGACTGCCCCGAGTCCAAAGGTTGATACAGCGGCAGTTTCACAAGACGTTCTCGAACATGTGCCCTTTCAGAAGCCTCATGGTGCGGTAGAGGGTGCAGCTGAAGGATGTGGATACCTTTGTTGTATAATCTCAGTTGTTTCACAAGCTTTGGTACAAATGTCAGGGGGTAAAAGCCATTCACGGTCAACGTAATGCCAGTTCTTATATCACAGAGGAGGATTGCACGTTTGAATTTAGCAGAGACATTTCCAGATTGATTGACAGCAGCTGTAGAGGAAGCAGCAAGGGCAGCAAATGCAGGAGCAGAAGGTGGAGATGAGGGCTAAGACGAGGGCGACGACCAGCACGATGAACCACCAGACGAACTGGCAGCTGCCAAATAATGCAGGATTGGCTGAAAGAGAGATAAAACTCTTTTTGCACACTCATTATAAAGTACTGTAGGTGCAAAATGCAGTGGAATGGAGGTCCCACTGACTGCTTTCTCCTTTCTGAATTCTGGACCTAGTGATGTAATACCAGGCAAGAACAATCGATAGAAAAGACGTTGGGCGTTTTCCTTGCAGTTCTCAATGCAGCAGAACCCAGTGGTGGTCTGCGATCCAGAGACTGCCAAGGCCGACCACTAAAAATGGTGTCGATGCTGAAGTTCTTCCCAGCCGTGCTCACCATTCTGCTGCTGAGCTTTCCGTTTGTTGTTCACGACTTGTGACAGCATGGGCAGAGATTGAACCCATAGATTTTCAGGTCACACTGGACATGGTCATTTCGGCCATACCATAATTCCTGGTCAACTTCCTTGATGGGTGTCGTGGGATTGCTCACGTACGCCAGGTTCAACTTATTGACCTTAGCCTGTGCCTGAACACTTTGTGGCCACCCAAACTTCTCCTACTTATAACTGGTGCAAAAATCTGTTGCCAATAATTTGGTGCACTTTGTAGTCTGAGGGGAAATGAAGTATCTCATGAAATATGATAAGCATGCACCTCTAAAATTTGATACACCAGATCCCCCACTTCTTACCTCCAATCGGTCAAACTCTGACACCAAGACTCCACCTCATTGCAACAAACAATGCGGACCAAAACACAGTGTGTCTAAAAGGTCCATGAGCCTCACTGTCAGTCAGTCCAAGTCATAAAAAAGTCAATTTCTGATTCAGCCTCACTCCGTGAGCCCTCTGATGTGTCTTTTTGGCTATAGCGAACCTCTGGATGCAGTAAACGTCTTCCTTAATACATTGAGGGACTAATGCACTGGGCGCACTTCAGGTTCACTTTGATCGAAATTTTACCTGAACTAATGACATCATAACTTTAAAAATGTCCAAACTCGCATCCGTCTTTGAACTGTTCATCTCTGAACATAAAGGCACGTACCTTTGTCTGTACATGGGTGTGCATCTCCATTTTCTGTCTCTAGCATGAGCAAAATATTCTCCACACGATGCAGCATGTACAGGGTGTTTTTTTTATTCGCGGTCTTTTTAAATTGCTCTGTATGCTCAGAAAATCTGCACCACTGTTCGTGCCATATCTTATTGGAACAAAGATCTTTGAAAGAACTTCTTTGCTCTTTTTATCACATAGGAATGCTTCCTGTGCCTTTACAGTGAGAAAATACTGCTGTAGTGAAAAGAGCGGGCATTTTGGTTAGCTTCCTGAATGTTACGTGATGATGCAGGAAATTCTTTTTGTCCTGTTTGTGCTGAGGTTGAGTTTCCCCAATCCATATTCTAAATATAATATAATAAAATTTGATGCGAGCGGATTGGAGCAGACTTATTTACCATGTAGTGTGTGTTTATATATATAAAAGGACCCTGTACCTGCTCATACACGGATGTGACTACAACTTCTTTCTGCCCACACAATAGTCTTCCATTTATACAAATTAATACAAACTTAAATTCCTAATGCTGACTCACAGCTCTTGCTGCAGTAGCTGATTGGCGAGCACTGGTCGTCAGTGATGCATGTCCCGCCATGGATGCTGTCCAAGTGCTCCTTTAGTTTGTCCCTGATGTTGTTGATCACGCCATCAAACTCTGCCTGCACCCTCAGGTCCAACTTGTGGAGAAGCTCATTATCATCGTCTGCAGGAGCTGCAAAAGTAATTGTAGCTTTCATGATTGAGACTGTCAATGACACATTCTTTCTCTTGTCTTCCTTGGATCCTTTGTCTTTGAGCAGCACATGAAGTTATTGCGAAGTTGAAAATAAATCTTCTGGAGGTCTCTCTTCCTTTGAGCTTCGAAATGACGGAAGGTTGGAAAGTTTTCACTTGGTACTCACTTATCCAAGCGACAGTGTGGTGCACCTAGGATTTGTACTTGAAGTCCTTGATTTCTCTGCAGTCGTACATATGCAGTTGACAGATGCAGTCATGGTCACAGTCACCTACGGAGACAATGAGGACCATGTCCGAGGAGATGGCGAGGACGGAGCAACAGGTCAACAGGATGGAAAAAGTGGTGGAGAAAGAGCAGTGCGAGACCAAAGAGCAGAGACACAATCTGGAGCAAAGGAAGACCATGAAAGACCAAGGTTGCGGGATGCCTGATTGCAACTGAAGACTTGCTCAGTTGCTCAAAAGTTGCTCGTCATTGACCGGGAGGGTTCAGTGCAGTTTACATTTGACCAGGGATTGGGTGGGAGAGATGAGAATAACTGTTTCGATGATGTCCATCTCACCGTCCAACACAATGTCTGACCCACTGAGAGCGTGAGCATTTTCAACACTATTGAACCATCGTGCCCTCCAAGGACTACAAGCATGTACAAGTTCTGACTTAAGGTACCAGAGCTGCGAACAAAAAAAAGGAACCCCATGCAGTAACTTACTCAGATGTGGCCTGCATTT
>JAAUXU010038573.1_pt1 | contig 22999 bp, 30 predicted proteins | sample 7278151 | NCBI WGS metagenome assembly JAAUXU01 (sample SAMN14350113, study PRJNA611818) | marine sediment metagenome | isolation source: surface marine sediment (1.8m) | place: French Polynesia: Moorea | collected 2018-08 | reverse complement strand
GCCTTATATTGCTGCACCCACGCAGGCCAGTTTTGTGACAGTAAGACGTAATGACCTAGCGCCATCTGTTGGTAGAATGTGTCAAATATCAGCTGCCGTAACAACCCCATTAGCAACGTAGGAGAAAAAGACTTTTTCTCTTTCGCAAAATTGGGCGCGCACAAACGAATGAAAGAGGAAAAAGACGAGCGCGCGCACACACGAGAGAGAGAGAGAGAGAGGAGGCAACACAGGGAAAAAAGGCGCGATTTCACGAGAGAAAAATGAGCCCCATTTATGGGGGGGGGGGAACTTTTTCTGTCTGCCTCATTCGAGGACTCTTTGCAATCATAAAATGGGTCTTCCTGTCGGGAGGCTGATGTGGAACGAGGTCGAGGAGGTGCCAAAATGTCACTGTGCTGGAAGACGTCGAGCTGGTGTACGCCGGCACTAAGCCCAAGTTGGCGGAGTTGTTCCTCAGCGGAAGGATCATTGAGACAAGGATCGGGGCCTTTTAAGGCCGCGCACACGTCGTTGACGTGATCGGTCTGGGGGAAGCCGCAAGCCTTGGAACGCAGTCTCGCCTTGTTTAAACTTTTTATTTACGCATTTGTGATACATTCTCAATTAGGAAAAAAGCTTCAAGGTGACGGAAATGGATGAGAGAAGAGGCTTTTCTGCCTTAAGACGCGGGCAGATGCGCACTTTTTCCCCTCCCCCCCCCTTCAGCCAGGGTAGAAAGGGGGCTTTTTCTGAGGACTCCTACGAAAAAAAGAATTGGAATTTCCTACCCCTTCTCCGCATCATTACTCATTCATTCGAGAAAGGTTCCTCTGCTTCCTCTTCCCTGATTTTATTTTCCAGTACTGCACGAATAATCTAGGGCAGAAGCTCTAGATGTTCAGACGCTCTATATAACAGACAGTGCAATTCGACTCTTGATCGGCAACAAATCTCTTCTCACTTTGTGCAAAAAATATACATAGTCTTCTGGGCCTGCCCACGTTCATCCAAAGAATGAGTGCTTGGAGATGAGATGCCTCTTCAGGGTTCCCAAGTGCTTGTACTTCCACTTGCAGATGTGACACTGAAGATTGCGGGGAATCTGTTTAAAGAAGGCATGGATGAGCAGGTCTGAAAGGGACACTTTCAACCTGCCTCTTTCTTCGGCGTTGAGGTCACGATCTTCTTCCTCGTGTCCAGCTGCGACGCGTGGAAGAGGCCGGCCATGGGCTGGAGGGAGAAGAGAAAGTACGAAAGTCTCAGCCATTTGTGTTGAGAGAAATCCAAAGACATAAGAGGACACCTGATCTTGCATGGTCTTGCGCTTCTTCCCCTTCTTCTTCTTCTTTTTCTTCTTGTCTCCTGTGGACGCCGCGGCCTCGACGACCTCAAATGGTTGACCGAAGCCTTCAGGCTGGAATTTGGCGAATTTTTAATTTATGGAATTCCTGCTCTGGACTGCCAAAGGATCAGAAAATACCTGCTGAAAGCTCATTTTGTGCGCGAGGTTGAGCGGGAATCTCTTGCGCAGATTGGGGGCGAAGAAGGACTCGGGCATCTCGTGCTGGGAGAAGAACAACTCGGGAGGAAGAGGTCGGTTGGCCTGAAGGGAGAGAGAGCAACGGTCAAGACTCCCCTGGAAAGTCAGGACTGACTTCAAGGCACTGAACGCATTTTCACCTGGGTGGCGAGATCGTTGTCCCAGCGCAGAATGGACGGACCTGGACAATGCAACATGACTTCAACAGACTTTTAACACGTGATTACTGCGCAGGTCTTGAGGACGCAAGGAAAGTTCGTCTACACCTGAGGCCTTTCTGTTCTCTGCGCCAAAACCAACCCCAGAAGACAGCACAAGGGTTGAGCAACACTGAATGAAGCTACTTTTTGTCAGTCGGAGCTGAACTCTGCAGCAGATTGTGGCAACCCTGCCAAATGAATGAAAAATTCGGCAAAAAAGTGTGATACCATGATCGGTCTGCCGCTGCCCCCACCATGATAAGTCGGGGAAATGCTGCTGAAATCCTGGCCTTGGCGCTGGCGCAATCCCCGTCCCGGCGGCTGGCCAGCAGCTGGTCGGCGGCGCCGTCTGGGCCTCGGTGGCAGAAGCGTTTGGCTCTTCTCGGGCAGATCCCGAAATTGAGGCCAGTGACACTTCCCCTTGTAGCACGACACCATCTTTTCCATCAGCGTGTCCATCTGGGCCGGACAGCGAGGAAAACTCACGGATCGCTGAGATGTCGTGAGTCTCAGAAAGGGGGTCCTGTTGATTTTGAACAAATCCAGAGGAGAAATCACGGACTGCTGAGTCGTCATGAGCCTCTGGAATAGCGGCTTGTTCATCTTGCACAGATCCGGAATCTCGACTGTGGCCAGACTGAAGAGGCAAGTCCAGGTGGTGGAGAAACTCTTCTGGAAAATCCCAATGTCCGTCGAGGATTCTCTCAGGTACCTGATTGAGCTGAGGAGAAAAAATTTCTTCCATGTTCTCTTCCAAGTCTTCTTCCTCCAGGGGAGAATGAAAAGAGGAAAAGCAATCCTGTGGAAAGAAGTTAAGGGTTTCTAGTACACAGTACGATAACTTAAAAGTGCCACCTACCATTTTTCTCCAACTCCTTCCTGGCTCCTCCACCTCCTACTAGGGGTAGGAACGAGCCAGGCTCAATGTCCCACGCGAGCAAGTAGCTCGTCTTTTTCCCGGCTCGAGCTCGGCTCGAGCTCAAAAACTCCAGCTCAGTGCCAGTGCAGGTATTGTGTGACATTCTCAGATTTTTAAGATAAGTCACATGATCAGACTTAATAGTCATGTTCAACTTGGGCTCGAGAGGAAACCATGAAAGCTCGGCTCGATTCGACGTCAAGTCTTAAAAAGTCGATTCGCATTGTCTTAAATTGGCGACTGAAATACGGGGTGTATTCGAGTGTGACATGAGTCAGGTTTAGGTCAAATTTTGGATCTTTTGCTCAGCTCGGACTCTACTCGATTCGAGCCACTTTCCTCCATACCCACGGTTGACTAGTGAACAGGGATGGATGAAAGGCTCAAGCCCAAGCAGGGTTGGTCAGCAGCTCAAAATTCCACAGATGTATGATCAGACAGTCAACGAAACAGCCTCGTTGTCTTACCTTGACATAATTCCCGTTTAACTTTGGTGACGCACTGTTGTCCTGCGGCTGAGCCCGGTTCGTCAGACAACATTGCAGCCCGGTTTTCATAGATGCTGGCCCGGTGCGTCCCGAAAAGTGTTGTTGCAGATTTTGTTGCCACTTCAGCTTGCACCGAGTTTCGGTTGCGACCCGTTGATCTCTAGGAGTCGCAGTGTTGCCAACTGGCATTTTTCGAATCTCTTTTGCCTGCCGTTTATACGGTTTTGCAGATTTGGGCCTGTGGGCCTTACCTAGCGGTGGGCATATTCCGAAAGCATGATATTTTGCCAACTTGCCAATCTGACATTTTCGAGACCTGTTTGGTCCTGGTCCGTCTCTGATGGCAATGGTAATCGATTAAATGATGTTTCTGCTCTCGAAGGTGCTCTGCTCGTTCCTCTTCTTCTCGGCGGCCTCGTTTACCTTCTTCATCTTCGTCATAGTCGTCACCGACAGCTACTTCTTCAACCCGGACGAAATCGGGGTCAGTTTCATAAAGATGATAACTTGGAATAACAATGTAACGCTCTTAAACGGGGGACGGAGCGGCTTTCTTGTTGCATCATTGAAACATCACCTTGTTGATGTGTTTCAGATCTGTGAACCCTTCTTGGGCTCCTCAGGCCTGCGGATCTTCTCCCACTGCATGTTCTACTTCACACCCACCCTGGTGCTCATGTATAGCTACGGATCAATCTTCCACAAGCCACTGAAAGCAGGCAAGAGGTGTCAACTATCACGATGTTCAAGGGAGAGGAAAATTTCTTTCGGTGAAAGTTCTGAAAAGATGACTTTTAAGAGGTCCTGGACCTCTAGGTCTGTCCTGTGGTTGGACGGACCTTTGAAGGTTTCGGGGATTTTTGTTGCTACGCAACCAACATCCAGGATTCTTGGCCTTCGTAACGGGAGCCGTGATGAGAATCGCGCGCAAAAGTTCCGTCTTGGAAAGGGCATTTCGCTTCGTTGCAGACGAGTCCCCCATGGCGTCCGACAGCTCCAACTGCACTGCCAGCAGCAACAGAAGCGAGGTCCGCGGGCAACAGCAGCTTTGCAATGACTTTCTTCTCAATGGCCAGCGCTCCTACATGTTGCAGTACAACTTGGCCCGCAGCTTCTCATCGATCTCGCTCGTCTTCGTCGTCGTCGTCACCCCGTGGACTTTTAAGGAGGTCATCAAGGTCACGACGGACGCAAAGGTTAATAGAGCAACTTCATACCGACGCACGAGCAAATGCAACGACAAAAAGCTCTGTAGCAAGGGAAAAGTCTCATTATAAATGTGTCGTCTACATTTATTACGTTACCAGATTATTAGTATACTTACTAGCACCACAAGTGTAATTACCACTTGTTTGTTTGCATGTTCAGGATGTTCGTCCACACCACTAGACCGATTAAGACCAATTTTTGCATGAAGCTGTCTTTTTTGTCCCGAGAGGGGTCTAACCTGATATCAGGTGGCTGCCTTCAGGGCTGGGTTACTTTAGTTCAGATGAGATCTGGCCTCAGAGGCCTTTTGAGGTTTCAAATTGTGCTGGTGCTTGTGAAATATCTTTAACCTCAGTTCGCGTCCTCGAATGACCTTCAAAGGCATGGACTGGATGAAGCGTATGGACGGCACAAAATACATTATAATTTCGTTTTATGATAACCTGAGCAACCCCGGATGCCTCAGCTACTTGGTGACGCTGCAGTTCCTACCTTTCATCATGCACTACATAGTTTCCTGTTTCTGCAGTTGGCTCCGGGCCTTAACTTCTTCCTAAACTGTCTGGGCCTCAGCTATCTCATGTGGAATCCGATCATCTTCGCTTTGCTCGACGATCGGTTCCGCAGCTCTGGGAAGAGCTTCGTCAACGAGGAGGTAAATGAAACTATCGAGGTAAATTTCATCATGAAGTCTGTTGCAATGACCCCAGATCCTTTGCCGACGTCCCCTTGGCGATGGGGCCCGCCGCTGCTGCTCGTCGTCTGCGGGTAACTTGACGTCTTTCGGCCTCGTTTCTGTGGCCACGGCCTCGTGCGGTCCCTTGGCTGCCGCCGCGGCCTCGGCCGTGGCCACGAAGGTCGAGAAAAATTGCACTCCGGAGCTGATATACACAGCGAAGCGGCCCGGGCTCTCGACCAGCACCGCCAGCATCAACTGTGGGGAACACCAGCAGAGAGAGACGTTCTGGGGTATGCAGACTGGAGTGTTTTAGTTCTACTCGAGTCCTTGGCTTGGCCAGCCCATGCCTATTCTTGTCTGTCCAGCTTCTGGGCGTCATTGGGCCTCTGCAGCTTGGACTTCTCAATGGCCATGGACGATGCATTTGTTGCGCATGCAATCCTAGCAGTGTCGTCTTGTCTCTGCAGATGAGATTCTGGAACATTCTGCCAGCCTGCATTCTCTCCATGACCTTGGCTACCTGCACCCCGATGGTCGTGGCGCTCACGTCAGGTGCAACGGGCAGCACACCTGAGGACAAGAGGACACCCGGACCGGAAGCTCCGGTCCGCTCACTCACCTCTTGGAGAAATTCTCAGGGCGTATTCAAACTATCACACCTTTGTGGCATGCACTATTAGATATGTAATATGCGTATGCAAAATATACAGTCACAACGTGGCCGATGGCGTCAGCGTCGTCCATGAGGGTGCATTTTTCACCACCATTCAAGAAATTTTGCTGCAGTGGATATTGAGAGGACGAACAGAGGAAAAAGCCCGCCCAAGAAGGTCACCTTGGCCCCGGGGATCCTTTTCTCAGGCTTGCCGGTGTAGTACCCCAAGGAGTAGGAGACGCGGCCGTAGATGAAGATCAGCCCCGCCAAGGAAGCCAAGCAAGGATGACGGATCCCACCTGGGGAAGACAGTATGCTTAGTCGGGGAGAGGCCAGTGACCTTACAGCGAGGTCACTGAAGACCAAAGTTCTATCACTGACCGCAGAGCAGCAGGGCGAAGTAGAAGGGGATCAGTTCGAGCGTGTTCTGGTGGGCTCTCTGGGCGCAGTTGAAGTCTTCATACTTGTCCGAGTACATGGTCGGGTACTCGATCCCGTGCTTCTTGCGCAGCTTCCCAATGCTGCGCATCTGCCAGAAGTTGAGTAGGAACGGGGCCACGGCGGCCAACACCACCGTGCCGTAGCAGCCAGGAATCTGAGTGAGTTACAGTAACGTGAATAAAGTGATCCAGACGGTGAGGGAAAGTTGGAAGACTTCTCTATCTCGGAAAGCTACTTCAGGTTAACACAAGTCTCATAAGTTCAAAAGCAACAAGCTTCTTTTTTCTAGAAAGCTGCTAAATTTAGTAGCACCCACATGTACTTGGACTTCCAGGTGTCCAAACATACCTATGTAGTATGTAGCTGTTGCTCTTTAAAGATGTTTTGTTTTTTGACTTTTCGCTGTACTCACCTCAATAGCAACCATCTTGGAAAAGATTACCTTAAAATGACAGTGTCTTTATCGATTGAGGGGCATTTATAAGTGAGCAGGGGGAAGCAGAAACACTTTATCTAGAACTTTGTATACAAAGTTGGGGGGTCAGTCTGTACTGTGACTATGCGCTTTCAGGAGACCCCAGATAAGGCAAATTTACAGTCTGTTTTATTAGGCTTGAAAGCCAGAGTATCAAAAATATGAGGATCACGATCGAGCTGGAGTTGTTGCCATGGGAAAAAGCAATTATTTTTAGACTTGGCGCATGCGCTTTTGCTGCTGCTGCTACTGGAATAAACACTTTTTGCCGCCAGCGCTGGCTGACGCGGGTCAATGAACAGTCACAGCTGTTCTTTTCTGGCGATCGAGTTTGTGAAACGTTGCAAAAACAAGATTTCAATAGTAATGTTAAGGCCACACACTCAAGAAGGAGGCAGCGTTAATATACATTCTATAGGACACATCATTAATATACTTCTGGGAAGGTTACGTTCAATATTTGTTTTCCCTTAGTTGCTTCATCGTGGCCTTATTTTCGAGAAGAACTTTTGTCCTGGCATAAGGAATTCGAGCAACATCAACATGGGTAGGAAAGGGTTAAAAGCAACCCAACTCCAGACACTTCTTGTACTTCAACCGGGCGACGCCGTCAAGATCTGCTCAGGCGGGAGGGACTAAAAGATCCGAAAGCGCCTGAGGAACACTCATTTCCCCCTGTTCACTCTTAAATCTTAACATGAGGCTTCCTTTTTTTCAGTGTGTTCAAGTCCCAAATTCAAAAGCTCCGACCTGAATGAAGCCAAAGAGCGCTGAAAAATGTCTCCTCTTGTTTTATCTGGGTACAAAGAGAGGAAGTCTAAAGTTTTTCCTCTCCTTTCGCCTCCTTCATAAGGCAATTTTGCAAGGTAAAAAAAGTCACATGAGCATACTTATATAGCTTGATCATAGTAAATGGGCCCCAGACCGCAAAGCCTCTCTGTGTGGGGGAAAATCGATCCCCTTATCTGCCCAAAAGATATAACCAGATTTTACTGCTACTCCCCAGGCCCTTAGATAGACTGAGCAGCTTTTAAGTGCAGAAGAAAATTCGTCTTATCAGAAGCAGCTGCTGCAGTCCAATGAGAGACTTCAAATTAGCAGAGAGGAGAAGGACTCGATTTCGCAAGTCCTTCTGCGGACGCTGTATTCATAAAGGTAACATCATACTTTTAAGGAGACTCAGACACACTGACGAGTCCAGAGGCTTCGGCCTTTTGGGCAGGCCCGCGCACACCTGGAGAAAGTTGTCTTCAGACGTACTTTCCACTCAGGTGGACTTGGACACATCACTCTGGGATAAACACAGACTTTCTTAAAGGGAGAAAAAAAAGACATTTCTGACGGCTGTGGGCCGACCTCAAGTGAGGCAGCCTGACCGCGTCCACCATGGCCACGTTGGGCTCTTCTTCTGAGGGACATTTCGTTCTTTTCTTCTAAAATGTCCTCATCATTACTTCTGCTAATTTGTCCGCAAGTGGGATAAGAGAGTCATTAGCACTGATTTGTCAATTTGCTTTCTACGATAAGAGCCAAATCAGCCATGACTAAATCGTCGTCACCGAGAGAGGACGTCATCGTGGCAGCAGGTGTGTCCGGGTCCGGGAAGGGAGGGGACGACGGACACGTCGCAGCACCCGCTGGGGTCGGTGCTGGTGTTGGAGGTAGACAGCGGAACCGCACCCGCCCTCCTGCTGTTGTCAACAAGAGGCGGGGCGCCCAAAAAATGGGTTTTATCGGGCAAGTTCGGCCATCAAATTCCCATATTCGAATCAAGGACGCCTTCAATTTATGACTAGCAGTGGGAGGACTATTGAACAGACGACTTTTTATTCATCACACCTTGCTGAAGTCATTGCAATTGCCCAAAAAAAAAAGAAAAGAAAAATCCGTCAACTCCCCCAAAAAATAGCTTTTCGCCTAAAAAGGTCAACCCTTTCAATGAGCTCGTTAACCAGCCCGGGCATCAAATGTCTTCCCCGTCGATAAGAAAAAGTAAGAAAAAAAGGAACAAAAAGTTCCTGGAAATTCCTTGCGAATTTTGCCTCGTTTTTTTGCGTCACGTACGATTCTTCTTCGAAAAAACCACAAAGGTCAGACACATCGAACAGCGCGCGCGCGCGTGCGTGCGTGCGTGGACATTCACGCCCTGGCAGAAAAGAAGGCGGATTCTTTATCTTTCAGTTCCTGTTGGCCTTTTACACCGAGAAGAAGAAGAAGAAAATGGGGAATGAGTGCAGAAAAGAATCAGACTTTGGGCGAAGGATGGGCTGGGGCCGCCGAGCCCGCCCAAGGTGTTGAGGTAGGGATGGATCGAGCCGAAGCATCTTGAGCCTGGATTAAGTGTTCGGGGGATCAAACTCAAGCCGGCTTGTTCAGGCCCCCCCAAGTGCCTAATAGATCGCTGGCTTAAACGTGAGCAGATAACATCGTTTAGCTCCAGAAGCTAAAGGAAAGGTTGAATTCCACCTTGGAATGATGTGCTTGACAATCAGCAAGATTTTAAGGTCCGGCAGCAAACACTTCGGTGTTTTTCGGAGGTCAAGTTTGGGTGAGACAAAGATCAGCAGTGAAAAATCTCGCCTATTTATCAAACTTTTTGTCAAAATTTGAGCTTTTTTCAAGTTTCGAGCTCAAGCTAGGCTTTAACCTACCCTTATGTTGAGGTCGATCCAAGGAGTGCTGGGATTTTGGGTGGATTTTTTATTGGCTGGTCTATATTTTGTGGCGCGTAAGAACTTTCTACTTCTTCTTCTTCCTTGCATTCAAGTCGTTGAGCCCGATGTGGAGCGACCTGTGCGCGCGCGCGCAGGTGTGTGTGCGTGCGTGGAGTGAAGAAATATTGTTTGTCTGACCGAGAACGACGCAATTTTTTTCTCACCCGTAAAACTTGTCAAAGACGTTCTTGTTGGAGGGGGGAAAAGTGAAAAAACGTTGGTGAGACTCAATGAATGACACAAACGCAGTGGAAACGAATGTGAGACACAACAAAACCAGAAAAAAATCCTGATCCGAGGCCGCTTTGAGGCCGTTTACAGGGTGGCGACCTCTAGGCCGACACTTTGGGCAGGGCAAAGCAAGCCTTGTGAAGGCTGCCTGGACGGCCCACATGTCAAAGCCGCAGGTCTTCGTCCAACATCTCTCCTTGTTCCTTGACTCTTGTTCCTTCTCCTTGCAGAAATTCTCCTCAGACGCATTTGCGGACGATTCAACAACGACTCTGTCTCGGCCCGAGTCATGCCGAGCCGGCTGACTCTAGGGTGGGCCGGAGACTCGAAGTCTGTCGTCCGTGACTCATCCCTACACCTGCATCATCCTTGCTGAACAGCAGCCTCAGCAGCAGCGGCAGCAGTCACCAGGTGGCGGCCAAAGGGGGGCGATCTCGACAAGGAGGAGATCAGGAGACATCGACAAAGTCAACAAGGACTTGACGAAGGAAGGAAAAAACCACGCCCGGAGATCGACAACTGTTAAAAAAAAAATGACGTCTCCTCGCTGGTCCAGAAGAAACAGGGTGACTCAACAGAGGCGGGCCAGTTCCTGATAGGGTTTTTCCCTGTCCTCCTTCTCCGGGTCATTCTCGACCGGCAACGGTTCCCGGAAAAACGTTCGGTGACGCAAGGATGCCGTTAATATCTGACCTGGTTGAGTTGGCCCGATGTCCGTGCGGCCGGGCCAAGAACCCGGAGGCCGTGACCCAGAGGGCCAACAGCAGGAACATCGACAGGCAGCTAAGGATGGACCAGAGAAGGATGTCCAGACAGGTAATGCGGAATAAGCAGTGCACTTCTCTTGACACGTTGTGGTTCAGAGAGGTCAGTGCGTAACATGAGTACAGGACCTGAGTGTTTGACTTGAAGTGGGGATACTTTTGACCTTGGTGGACCAGAAGACCCGAAAAACCACGACATAAAGTGACTTTACAAGCTTGTTTTTGCTATGTAGCCAGCCCTGTTTGCCCGACGTGCAAGAGCAAAGCAAAGCTTCCCAGTCGGATGCTGCAGCTGCTGTCAGTCTTCTCTTGGGTCATACATCACTCATCACTAAAGTGACACAATATTTGACTGGGAATGAATGTAGTCATTTGGTTGCTCTCTGAACATCTTCGATGATTCCAGTTGAACAAGGCTGAAAAAAATCTAGACACAAAGCGAGAATGAAAGAAGCAGCATTGTTGACAAAGTTGAGCTAAAAGAGGTTCGGAGATCAGACCTTTTTCTGGCAGCACAGAGCATTTTCCTTCTCTGGCCTTTGCTAAATGGTGCAGCCTTTGTCCTTGTGCCTCGCGGAGAAGACGAGGTCATCAGCATAAGTTACTCTGTAGATTTTTGTCTCCACTTTTTCAAGCTCTTGGCGGTTTCATTGGCTTCGTGGTCGTCTCACAGAGACTTTTGTCTGCCATGACCTCAGTATAGATGAAACTTTTTGTCTGAAGACAGTGAATTTCTACTCGTTCTTGAATCATCGGAACCCTCTCCAAACGTAACAGTTTTAAAGTTGTTGCTTTTTTTTTTTGCTCAGGTCAAGTTGCTGCTGCTGGGAGCGGGCGAGTCCGGGAAGTCCACCTTCCTCAAGCAGATGAGGATCATCCACGGGGTGGAATGGGACCAGAATCAGGTGTGTGTGAGTGTACAAGCACCTCGAGGCTGAGCAACAAATCAAACAAATCGTTTCGTCCTTCCAGATTGACGAATACCGTCAGATCATCTACGGCAACATTTTGCGCGGGATGCGTGTCCTCCTGGACGCGGCCAGGAAGTTGGACATCGAGCTGCACAACAACAGCAACAAGGTCTTCGCCGAACAACTTCTTAACTTCAACAAGGCCTCAGCAGTGAACCAAGTAAGATGAAGTCACACCTTCGCCGCTGCAATTTCATCTCACTGCTTTGATGACGTTGTAAAAGTGCTGCCAGCGTTGCAAAACTTGCATGGAAACGTTTTGTTACCTCAATTCTGCCTTATTTGTCTGGTTTGGGTCCGTGACAGAGGCCAAGGTTGTTTTTTTTAATAATTGTAGAATTCAACATGAAAATCCTTCTGTTAGAAGCAGTTTTGCATTTCAGAGCAACTTTTACCAATTTGGGCCAGTGCTGAAGTCTTTGTGGGTGGATCCCGGCGTCCAGGCCGCCTTCGACCGACGCAACGAGTTCCAGCTCGCCGACTCCGTCAAGTACTTCCTCGACGAAATCGAGCGGATTCAGAATCAAAGGTAGTTTGGTTGGAGGAACAAAAGTAACACCTTTAAACCCCTTTTAGGTTGAGCCCCTTCACGGGATCATACAAGCTATGGAAATGCTTCTGACTCACACTGGGTCGCTCTTTTCTTCCTGCAGTTACGCTCCCTCCCAGCAGGACATTCTGTTCTGCCGTCAGAAGACCAACTGCATCATCGAGTTCCCCCTGGTAGTCGAGGACGTCCCGTTCCTCTTCGTGGACGTCGGCGGTCAGAGAACCGAAAGGCGGAAGTGGCTTCACTGCTTCGACTCCGTCACCGCCATCCTGTTCATCGCCTCCAGCTCAGAGTTCGACCAGGTGCTCGCAGAGGACAGAAAGGTCAACAGGTAGGAGGAGAACGTGACGACATTCAGCAGTTAATGAAACGAAAAGTGTAATAATTCGAGACATCATAACAATAAACATCGAGAAGACTATTTTTCAAGTCGACATGATTGTTGAAAATGACGAGTTTGCCCAGGTTGCTGGAGGCCGTGAACATCTTCGACACGATTGTCAACAACCGAACTTTCCAGCTCGTCACGTTCATCCTCTTCCTCAACAAAATGGATCTCCTGCAAGAAAAGGTAACTTGTGCAGTCAGCTTTTGACTCGCTAACTATAAGCGCCATTGATAACTAAAATGTTTAGGTTGAAGAACGTCGCGTGTCGATCTCCGATCACTTTCCGGAGGAGTTCGCGGACCGGAGCTCGGTGCTTCGGAGCGTTGAGAGGTTCGGTGGGGACGCGTCGAACCTGGACGACGTCAAGAACTTCATCCTGCACCTGTTCGTGTCTAAGCAGAAAGATGTGTCCAAGCCGCTGTACAACCACTTCACAACCGCGGTCGACACCAGGAACATCATGTATGTCTTCAACTCAGTCAAAGAAATCATCCTTAGGAAGAATCTGGGAGCTCTCATGCTTCAGTGACCTCCAAGAAGGTTATTTGCTTCCTCGACAAGTGAGATGTGAACTTTGGTGCCCAAAATTTTTAGTGCATGAATCACTTATCGTGGGCCTTAAGACACAATTATGTACGAGTAATTGCATAAATTATTGGTCAATATATTATTGCTATTACGTGTAATGTTACAAGTCTAGGATTGCTTCATTCAACATTTCATTTTTGCACAATCTGCCCCAACATCTTGTTCAGGCTTTCGAAGATCCTCTGCGAGGGCTTCCTCTTCTTCACTGTCCTTTTGCCCAAAATCTCCCTGCTAATCTTGGCAAAAATGTTCTCAGCGGATTCTCTGTCTTCCCTGGCGGAGGCCTCCATGAAGTGCAAGTTCCACTGCTCAGTCAGGTCCTTGATAGACTCGAGCTCGACAGCACGAAAATGCTCTGGAATAAGGAAGGATCGATCCTCGACTCCGCCCAAAACAAAAACAGCTTGACGAAGTCTACCTAGATCATGTTTGTTTTCCACTAGGATGCAAGGGGCTGGGATTGGAATCCTAGGCAGGATTCCTGCCAGGGCCTGGAAGGACTCGGCGTCGTCGATGGCGAACACCAGCAAGTAGCCGTCCGCTGGAGGGACCGGGCAGAACTGGGAGGACGTGCTCGTCTGCAGAAGAAAGAACAGATATCTTTTTATCTCAACCGACCTTCGTCAAGTACTTCCTCAAAGTCGCTCCAGCGAGCCATGTCCACACGAGCCTTGAGTTTGTCCTCGATTGTTTGACTTCTTTGTAACTTTATTAATATTAAAGCTATCGGTGAACGCTCGACCTCCATTTGGTAGGGAAATTGGCGGAATTCACCTTCCTCTCGTCAGCACCTTTCTGCGATGTCAAGAGGTCGTTGCAGTCCCTGATCTCCATCCACACAATCTCGCCACCTCCGGAAGAGTCGTCCGTATCCAAGAGTCCTGATCTGAGAATGATGATCACTTTGTTTAAGGTCTGCCTGCCTCCTCTGAGTCACTCGGTGCACTACCTCGCCTGATGGATGTAAACCCTCTCGATGCTGCTGTACTCCCAGATGAAGCGGCCAGTGAGAAATCGAACCACCAGCGCTGAAAATCACGTACAAGGTGAGTGGGGTAGAGAGAAATCACCACTTTGCAAAAGTGGAGGCTCTTTTGTTGCTGAGTTTTAAGATAGGCTGGACGTCAAAATGTCCCGGAGATTGAGACCAACCTTAAATCGAGTGAAGAAAACATTAGTTGACAAAGTTGAGCTCAAAGAGGTTCGGAGATCAGACCTTTTTCTGGCAGCACAGAGCATTTTCCTTCTCTGGCCTTTGCTAAATGGTGCAGCCTTTGTCCTCGTGCCTCGCAGAGAAGACGAGGTCATCAGCATAAGTTACTCTGCAGATTTTTGTCTCCACTTTTTCAAGCTCTTGGCGGTTTCACTGGCTTCGTGGTCGTTTCTCAGAGATAACTTTTGTCTGCCATGACCTCAGCACTGACCAAGATATAGGTGAAGCTTTTATAGGTGTGAATGGATTCTTCCTACTCACTTTGTACAGAGCAAAGAATGTGACAGCTTGAGTTGTCTGGGAGGAACTAGTATGGACCTTGCCTGTCTTTCCCACTCTTGGTGCTCCCAGGACACAAATCCTGATGGTTTTGGCAGCGGCGTTGCTGTTGAAGATTCCCCCTGAGCTGCTACTCACGCCCAACATGTGGTTTGGGCCACTCGTGTGGGTCAAAGACTGCAAGATTCCAACAATCTCACTCCCATCCACCCCGTGGCCTTGGCATGGGAACTATACCTTCGACTGCCTGGAGACCGGTGATCCAGGCAACGACCCGTAGGGATCTCTCGAGTCTTGGAAGTAGATGGCGAGCGGCGGGGCGGGCTTGGCCTTGGGGGACAGCGGCTGTTGGCGCGCTCTCCGGATGACGAAGGCGCTAAAGATTTCATGAAAATACAGTGTGAGTCACTAAAAGTGCCGATGACGAAAGCCAGGAGGAATCTCCATGTCTTCCATGTGCCTTTGGTAAGGACAGGGATGATCTGTTCATGATGCAGGACATGCATGGTAGTCAAACTGACTTAATCCCTCCTGGAAGGCACAACGTCTCCTCCTTGGTCCCTGCTGTCTTCGCCTCAAGTCGTGGTTGACCTACGCGCTGTTGGTGCATCATTTGTGCCTGGCAGTTAAAAGTCCATTGGCATCCGGGTGTAAATGCTCGCTTTAGCACATAACTTAGGTTTATAATACATTTTATCTTGGAACTTTGGTGCCTGTTGACGTTGGCGGTCAACATGGCCACCACCAGCTGCAACCCGGTCCAGCCTGGGCCGGGGAAGGAGACATGAGTTACCAACTGGACATTTTCCTCACGTAACGTTAAGTAGCGTCATTTTGGCCCAAATCAACTTGGACGGAAAAGCCCACAACGTTTGCCAGCCCATATTTTTTTCGCGAAGCCATGCACATTTTAATGCCAATTTGACACACATACAAAGTTCGCAAAACGCCAGTAAGAACAACGGCAAAGAAGACAGAAAGAGGCGTCGTGAAAAGAAAACAAAAGTGTGTATAAAACATGCATTCTTGTTCCCCTTGATAGAAGCTGGAGACACGTACACAGGTGCGCGTCGTACCTGTTGCTGTTCTTCGTCTCGGAGCTGCTGGTGTTGGCGGCCGGGCCGCTGTTTCTGCGGATGATGAGCGAGTACGACCTCTTCATGGCCGATGAGTGTCTTATGTGTGTGTATGTGTGTTAGGTGTAGATGTGTGGGGATCGCCTGTCCCTTCTCACATTTGTATATACGACACACACATATACAAGTCGATGGGGACGAAAATACACAGGGCTTTCCTGATGTGCACATTCCAAGCACAGCCACTCATGCATACGAACACACTGGTGCGTTTTCAGGGGGGGATGGATAAATCTGAGGTTGGGGTTGGGGTAGTCGTGGAGGTAGGGGATATTTTCGGGTCGGTTTTGTTAGTGCAAACGCGCCCTCCAGCGTGAACACGACTGATGAGATCAACCTCGCAACTTTTGTGAGCTTCTCTGTTCTGTAAAAGACACACACGAGGCTTTTCTCTCTCAATGTTTTGGCTTCCATCAGGGGAAGAACATCTGTCAATCTTGGAAGATATGAGCAAAGTCTCACTTTATTTAATTTATTATTCAGTGCAAATGACCAACAAGACGTAAGGGGACGGAATGGAAGATTAATAAAGTTGCAGTTTTGTAGACCTTCCGCTTGTTGTAGGCCTGAAAGGAGTCTCGTCACTCACACCAAGGTTGCCTATGAGGCAATCAATGATTGGTGGATCCTGACGTTGGCATGGCCATTGAACGCTGGTGGACAATGGGGAAAACTAATGTGGTGAAACAATTCGGACTTGAACGTTTATTCATTCCACAAGTGAATACAAACTGCTCATGGCCTACGCACACCAGAGCCTCTATACATACCTGCTTGGTTGCAGATTTGGTGGGTACGCAACAACACCCTCCCTCTAAAGCTCCTCTTTTTCTTTGAGCTGCGACTTTAGCCTTTGGAAAATTGCCTCCATTGCGCTGTAGGAGCTCCACTCGTGCAATCTGTGGCCCGCAGACACCCTGGGGATTGCGCCCCCGTCCAACCCCTGTCCCAGAGGCTTCTCGCTGGACGCGTAGTTGACAGCAATATTCTTGAGCGACTCGGGTACATCCACGTCACTGTGGACGGAGTCGGTGAGCGAGACCGAGAAGACTCTCTCGGAGAAGTCGCGCTCGAACTTGCTCGCGAGGAGAACTACGACGGCGCCCCCGAAGCTGTGGGCCACAATGGCGATCGAAGTTGCGCGGGAAGACTGCATGAACTCGCGCCAGAAGGACTCGGCGTGGGCGAAGGCGCCCCAGTTGCCCCCTTTACCGTCGTTGGTGTTCAGAGAGACCACAGCGAAGCCCAGAGATTGAGCACGTGATATGTAGGGCAGCTGCAGTGGGTAGCAAAAACACAAGGTCATGACAGTCTCTGGACTAGTCCAGGGACATCTCTTTTGGAGCTACCAGGACTGTTGCCAACAATCTGTGGATGTTCACCTGAGTCCCCTTGTCCAAGTCTTCGTTCATGATCAGCCTCCGCGCCCACTGGCCAGCCCTGACGACCCCGGATCCGTGGATCAGGATCATGAGCTTCTTGCTCTCTTCCCAGTCCGGAGTAGCGAAGAAGAACGAGTTGCCGAACTCGGCGCCGACCTTGAGCGGGACCCTCCTGAGACCCCCCCGATCCTCCAGGAGTTGGAACACAATCTCATTCACCAGCGTTCCAATATTCTCATACCTGTGTCAATTTTTGCCAGACGTGAGTGCACTTCAAGGATGTTTTCTCTTACCTCTGTTGATTCTTGGCCTGATCTCCTTTGAAAACGTCGAATTCAAACGGTCTCTCAGTGATTTTGCCGTCTTCGTCGACCTAAAGCACGCCAACGGTTGGTTCATGCTTGTCGCACACATGATGCACTCCATTCCTACCTGTTTGAGCTGTCCAGCGGCATTGAAGGCCAGGCGAAACTTCTCGGAGAGCTCCTTGGAGGGATCAAACTTGTCCTGTGCCATGATGGATCCTACATAAAAAAGCACCGATGTCTCAGGCCGGCAGGATGAGGTGGAGGGAGGGAGGAAACAGAATTGTATAGTGGGCCATGTCTAGGCAGGATCACGGCAAAAAATTTTGAAATATTTTATTTTTTTGTCTACATCGGTAGTATATACTTATGGTGGAGAAGTAAGTCAGAAAGTAATTTCTTCTGGACAGGTGATTTTCTTGGACAAACTCATCTTCCTACCTTTCGGCCCATTTCAGCTGCTTTTCCATGGCAAAATCTGGATTATGATGCTTGCATCAGTTAGCACGACCAGAAGTGAAGTGGACAAAACGGGTGAAATAAAGTGAAATGGGTGAAATAAAGGTAGACGTCCGAGGGTCAAGTCTCGCGAGCTGTAAAATCCAGAATCGTGTGAATGTTCTACTTCTGGACAATGACGTTTGGAGTTGAACATTGCACTTTCTGTGACAAGCGTTTGGTGGCGTTGTCGTTGCTGGCGCTGTCGTCGTAGATGGGCCTGTTGTCATAGCTCAACGTGCATTAATTTCATACATTTTCTGGAGGCCGCACGCACAAAGTTTTGTTCTGCCCGTGTGAGTCCTTCCTCCTGCTGTAGCGTGTGTTGAAGTAACTTGACCCGCGTTCTCTCGAAAAAATCTCGAGTCGAGTTTGACTCGAGTCAAGCCTGACTTGGCCCCAGCACTAATGTTGACCTAAACGTTTAGAAGAGGTTCTAGAAGTGTTTGAGGTTGCTCAGTCCCAACTTAACATTAAAGCCAAAATACGTTTGTTCTCGTCTGCCGGTGTTTTACATACAACGGCAAGTATAAAATGAGAGACGAAACTGTCTCAATCCCTTGCAAATGTCCCGGTTTGCGGAAAGACGCGCATTCTCACCTGTCACTGCAGTCAAGGTTGCCACAGCTGCTAGCAAGGCCCTAAACAACGGGATCATGGGAACCGAGAAGCTCTCATTGGACGTCGACCACAGCCTGAAACGTCCGGTGCGACGAAACTGTTTATCGACGTAGGCGCCGCAAATCAGGGTTGCCACCCTACTTAGCACGACCGTGACGTCGGCTCTCCACATACGAATGATTTTTGCACGAGTAATTTGCGGCGAAAGTGAATAAAAACTCCAGTTAAACAGTCGTAGATTGTTTTTCAGTGAAAACAACAATGATAATCTGTTTCTTTGTCTCATCGCTCAATGAACGCAGTAGGGAACGAAGGTATCATAAATATATACGCTCTATTGATCTTTAAGACATTTCACAGCATCGAATACTTTTGTACAAAGTGTAAAAACTTCTGCTTAATAGAATGTTCAGGAATCCTTGGCCAAACTCTCCCTTAAAGAGATGCACCTCGCAGATGCTTCGTTCTTCATCACAACAGTTCACTTTTTACGTAACAAAGATCTACATGTATATGTAATGTGTATACATGCAACTGTACAACAGACATGCATAAATAGATCGGGAGATTTCGGCGAATAGTGGAAAAACAATCTTGAAAATACTCTTGGATTGACTCAGATCTGCGTAAAAAGCACGTTCGTTTCAAACTGTGCTGGTTACGTCGTCGATACCTTCTGTGTCAGTTTTTCATTGTCGGCGCCACCACAAACGTCACCTCCAGCCTTGAAGCTGAGGACTTCCACGTCGTCTTCGTCATCCTTCGCCATCTTGGCTAGGCTGATCTTCTTCAGGATCTTTTGCTGGCTGGGAGACTTGGTCAACCTGTCAATAGCCCACTGATGCGAGGTGGAGGAGGCTGAGGCCAAGGGAGTCTTGATCACCACCGAGGGTTCGAAGATTTGCCTCCAGAAGAAGTAGAGCAAGGACACGACCATGGTGGCGGCCGCAGACATCCCAAAGGCGCTGCTACTCAGTGGGTAGTGGAATATGAGGTACCTGCAATGAAACTTGTAGTACCGACTCAAGGGTGGGTCATCGTGACGCAACAATGAATACCTTAGTCCTGAGAAATGTGCGTGCAGACGCAGCGTGGCCGAGTAGAAGTCGACAAACCTCGACCTCACCTCCAGCAGGATGGTGTCCGCCCGTTGCTCCTGTCTCGGACTGTCCGTGAACTCACTGAAGAACTCGACCAAGATGATCCGGTCTCTGGATGCCAACCCCAGCAACTGCAGCGGGGCCAAGATCAAGGACTCCACGGACTCGCCCAAGTCAGAACTTTTGCGCAGGAGTGCAGAACGACAGGTTTCGCCTTTTTTATTAAAAAAAAGTTATCATTAGCTCCTGTGCACACCTGTTGGAGATGATCTTAAGTGAGTCGATGACTTATAACAATTATTAGTTTTAAAAGTTTAGTTTATTTTATAGCACTGAACACCGCAGGCAAAAGTGTAAAGAAGAAGCGCAGTTGATGAAACAAATAGGACTGTGTCCAGAGATGTTAAAGAGTCGTCATAGTAGTGGATTACTTTTTCTTGTGTTAATACCTACGCAATCTTGCGTGACCAATTGAATAGTACCAATGACACATGAGCTGTTGATAAACCAACCTTTCGCATTAGAAATGCGCTCGCCCTTGGCGGTGAGGATGTCTAGGCAGAGCATGAACATCCCAGCGCGTAGGTTCTGCTCACTGGGAGGCATCCGCAACTCGAGGGAGAGGCTGTAGGGCTGCCCGGGTAGCATGGGCGGGCAGGACTCCTGCAGGCCCACCGAGGCCTGGGGGAAGGAACACTTGCCGGGAGAGTCGGGACACGACTCGAAGGTAAAGTGGGCCGGGACACTACAGCTCTGCTTTGAGGGCATGTACACGAAGTAGAAGGAGCCGTAGAGGAAAGCAGAGGTCCTAGAGAAGTCCGATCACAGTGACTGCTGATCATTTTTATCCCTGACTGAAAGATGATTACGCATACCAGAAGACGCTGAGGACGAGGAGGGCAAGCGAGAGGAGGCTGAGCATCCAGTCACGGATTCTGAGGGCCCACAACATCAGCGAAGAGGCCGACACGGAGGCCATGACGGCGCCCACCAAGGCCTTGGCCCCTGCAAGCATAATATATAACCAAGTCTTAATCACAGCGTGTTGTTCGAACTAAATTGTCCTCTTTAAGCTATTTGTTGTATTTTTTGGCACTGATGGGAACGGACTTCGTCACTTTCATTCACAAGAACTAAGCTTGCTCGCTTTTTTTCTTGTTTTTTTGAAAAAAAGTCAGTCTTGTCTGTTAGAGCTTAAGTTGAAAGTGAATTTTTGTTCGGTCCACTCGTTGACGTCTTGAACTCTGGACCTCTCAAAGAAGGTCACCGCGTCGTCCTGGCCGACGAGGATGAACGTCTGCGTCCTTGGGAGGACAATTTCTTGAAACTATCGTAACCATCATGGAACAACTTTAAGAAAATCCTTGCAGTTGTCATAAAAATTACTCCAGCTGTTTAGGACAGCGAAATCATTTCCACTCCACTAGCCAATATTGACAGAAGTTCGTTGCAAGAGCAGAATTGTTAAGAAAGTTTCATGAAATTCATCCCTGGTCCCATATCCTTCGAAATCTACCAGAATGGAGGAAAATTTCTTGCCACCCTCGCCTTGCCCGCCCTGAGCTTCCAACTGAGGGTCCGGGAAGCACTTTTCTCGGTCAGACATGACCTCGATCAAGGAGTCCAAAAGCTTCTCTTCTCCAAGATGCCCATATTTTTCCACGGCCTCCCTGAACAGTCTCAAACCTCGCGAGGTCTTGAGGAAAGGTCTGGGAGGACATTCATAGACGGGGGGTCGGATCTGGCTCAGACTGTTTCTATCTAAGTGCTAAGGAATTGTGCAAAATGGCTTCCTGATGTTGTGTACACGTTCTGGACGCTTCAGCCCATTAACTTTGGAGGCAACTAACGTTATGAACCATCCGTCTATGAATGTCGATCCTTGAGTTAGGGTGGTTGCTAAATCCGCCAAATCCTCTGTCCAGCTTTTGCGGACCCTCTCCCTCCACGATTTCGCTGTGACCCCTGCAGTAATAGGTGCAGTCGAACGAGTCGCCGGACCTCTCGAACAGACAAAGGTTGAACGGGCTGAACTCGCTGGGGTCGTCCGAAATCTCCTTCATGAACTTGTCAGCCCCACGAGTCTGGTCGTTCAGGAACGATGGGACGATCCCGCCCCTGCCCTTTCCGTCCGGAACCCGATGTCCCGTGTGGATGTTGGTGAGCAGCCCGAGTCGCCCCGACGAGTCCAACCCGAGCCAAGTGCCGCCCTCTTTGCCTTGGGTCAGGTCGCGGCCGCCCAGGAACTTTTGGTCCCTGGAAATCAATCAGGATTAGAATTTTTCACTGTTGTGAACTTGCAGAGTTCTCATAAAATGATGACATAGGACTCACAATGGCCAAATGAATAACTTGAGCTTCATATATCTCAACATACGTCCTTACGGACATGTTAAATATCTCAACATCTGCTTGAGCAGGCTGCTGTTAACGACAAAATACATTTCCAGATCACCCCATAAAGAACAAGTACGTTTCTTTGAGAGAGCCTCAATAATCGGACGAAATGCCACACCTGAACTTCCACGAGGCCTTTTCCGTGGGCCTGTTGAGGATCTCATCCCGGTTCATGCACAAGATGAGCTTGGGCAGGCGGGAGCCGGTGGCGCCGGACGGGTTCACAAAAAAGAAGGTGATGCACATGATTATGACTCCTCTCAAGTACGCATCTCCTTTTATATCTGGAGATTAAGAAACATATGGACTTCTTATCAGACCGCACTTGCATCATCTTTGCCGTCCCTCCAGTTTGTACAGTTGTTTACAAGACTCATCAATTTCTTCCAGGGTTGCCAATGACTCATCCCAACGAGAAGGTTTGCCTGCACAGCGTCTTCCTGAAGTCACTACTCCGACGCTTTTTTGTGTCCCCCCTGAACCTCTGGAATGCTCCCTAGGCCTAAGCAACGTCATGACAACAAGGGCTGAGATATTTCTCGCCAAGGAAAGCGTCATTTGGAAGATCAGACGTGAAGAGTGAAGATGGCGAAGAAGCCTCAACAGTCTCTGCCTCTTGTACTCCTGGTGGTTGTTCTTCTCTCCCAGGTGAGTCAGCAGTGTCACAAGTCACAGTGTCCAGAGTGGCAGAGGACGATTTTGCAGCTTTCTCCCTGCCTGTGCGCCTGGGGATTCGGTGAGGAACACAAGAAGGTCTTGCTCAAGGACGTGGAGGTTATCACGCTCAGACATGGACAACAGACCACTGGAAGGAGGTCAGGTTTCACATGGTCTTGTGCTTGGACAAGTTGTCATCAGACCTTTATTCTTGTTGACAGATCCTCGCCCGTTCCTCAGTTAAGCTGTGTGGGCGGCTCCGCCGCGGGAAAGTTCACGCCGCAGGTGGTCCAGTGCTACAACAGAGGCTGGGATGGAGTGGACGTACAGGTGGGTTGAGGGTACGAGAAGACAGTCCAAGGTGTAGCACATGAACGGCCTCTGAACAGGTCCGGTGTGTCCCCTTCAAGGACTCCTCAGCGAGTCCACTTTCATTTGATGGTGCCAACCTCTACATGAGCGGCCTCACACCAACCTGGTGTCCCCCTACCACTTGTACAAAAGCTCGTATCTCCAAAAGAATATAACGATGTTTGACCTTCCACAGTGGGAATGCAAGACTGACATGGACAATGCGTTCCGCTTGGGTGAGGTGACTGTGATCTGCGAGGGCTTCG
>JAAUXU010101032.1_pt1 | contig 23001 bp, 31 predicted proteins | sample 7278151 | NCBI WGS metagenome assembly JAAUXU01 (sample SAMN14350113, study PRJNA611818) | marine sediment metagenome | isolation source: surface marine sediment (1.8m) | place: French Polynesia: Moorea | collected 2018-08 | reverse complement strand
TTTCGGGAGGCGATGAAAAGGGGACGGATGACAAAAATGGGCGCCTGCAGGCGCACAAATGACATAAAAACAATGTTAAGCCCACATCGAGAGTGACGTAAAACATTCCTGAATGCGTAACGGCCGTTTTTCTCTTTCTCTCTCATGCGGCGACCCCACCATTCCACCACCTCTCTGACAATGCCCAAGCCACGGAGGCGGCGGCTGCGGCCACCGCCGCGACGAACTTGCCGGTGAACCCTCCGCCGCTTTCTGAATTCCTCTCCTCGGATGAGTCCATCGACGACGGCGCCCTGCGGTCCCCCCTGCACATCCAGTAGTCGAGCGTGACCACCCTGCTGGGCTCTCCCGCCTGGAATGTGACCCTCTCCGCCGCCAGCACCGCGCCGGACATGCTCGTCCTGTTGCCGTTGGACGGAGACGGAGGGTCGGGGGATGACTTGCGCGATCCCCCTCCGCCCTCCTCGTCCTCCCCCGGCAAGAGTGCGATCCGGGAGATCCTCCCTCCTCCGCCCCCGCTCTCCTCCTCCGGCTCCAGGATGGGCTGCAGCAGGAGCACGTCGCTCTCCCTCACCACCACTAAGCGCCTGCAATTTGCGTAAAATAAACTGAATAGTGGATTGAACTGATTGAAGCAGGCAAAGGATAATGTCATGCCCCGGGTGGTAGAGAAAAGAGGCAGCGGGCGGATGAGAGCTTTCCCCTCCCCTGGCAACTCATGAATGCACCTCCAGCTCTCCCCAATCGCTGCAGCTTCGCCCAACATGGCACAAATTCTTCAAAGTGGTTTTAGGGACCCAGAGGAAGGATGTACTACGTAATGCGGAGCCAAAGTTGCATTGGTGCATTCAACTTTTGGATGCGATGGGAGGGATTTTTGCCCTAACCCCTAAGCCTTTTTGACGGAGTTTGCCGTTTCTTCCTCCAAAGCATTCATGTATGGCATATTCGTTCGATCCCCACCAGAAAAAAAAAGATTACCTGTCATCCATGGCCATCGTCAAGACGTGCTTTTTGCGCAGCTTTCTGACCACCTGCCCAGCCACTAGATTCCAGACGAGGACGCCTCCGCTGCCTGCATGGGGCAAAAAGCTATCCTATGTTTGTTGAAGTGGAATAGTGTAAAAACAGCCCTACCCATGTCCTCCTGGTCCTCGCTCCCCTCCCTCAGCCCGACATCGATGTCCTCCTCCGCCTCCTCCCCCTCCGCCACCACACCCGAGGTGGCGGCCAGCGGGTACCGCATCCTGAGCGCCCACACCCGGTGCCGGTTCCGCATCCGCCGCACCTCACGCCTCCTGTCCAAGTCGTACAGCACCAGGTCCCGCCGTGATCCGCCGAAGAGCAGCCACTCTCCGTCGCACGTTGTGTGGTTGGGCCCGCCGCGTGTGGCCGCCATGCCGCCGCCGCCGCCGAAGGGAGGGATGAGGTCGGTCTCCTCCAGCTTGGCCTTAGCGCACTCGAACACGGCCACCTGGCCGCTCACCATGGAGGCCAGGGCCAGGGTGCGCCGGCGGCGCTGGAGGTGGGACGAATGGTGGCGACGACGCCTGGAAAAATACCGTTTCGCACAAAATAAAAAATCCATTTGGCCAATTATCACCTGGAGGACTGTCTTTCATTTTCTCCGCTTCCGTCCTCTTCTTCTTCTTCACTTTCCTCCTCCTCCCATTCAATGCCTGGCCTCACCGTCAGGCCGTGCACGCTGGAGTCGAGCGGGTGGAGCTTTTCGGATAAATAAACGTACGTAGGTCGATGCGAGAAAGATTTTTTTTGTCTTTTCAGAACTATACCTGGAGTAGCTGGCCGCTGAGTCGGTGCCAGGCCCTCACGTTCTGCTCGAAAAATCCCCCAATGATCAGAGTCGGAGTAAGTCCCAGGCGGAGGCCGTGCTGGCAGCCCGATTTGATTGTCCTCTTCTTCTTGTGCCCCTCCCCATCCTCCGCATCTCTGCTCCACACCTCAATGTCGCCGTTTTCCAGACTGATGACGATCTGCAAAAAGTTGCTGTTTCTTCATTTCGGTCAATTCCGACCCATGGTCTTGCTCTTGCTAAATTGTATTCACCTCCCGACTGTCGCTGGCAATGTCAAAAACTGTTCCGCCGCACCTAAAGCTTGTCCTCTCGGGCACACAGTGCCTCCAGCTATAGTCAAGGTTTCTTTGAAGAATATCCCTGTAACAATACCTGATTGCCATTATTTTGTTCTTCGTTGTAGAATAAATGCAACAGCAGTTGTAATGTAGCAACAGGCTTTTCAGATTTTGTAGCAGCAACAGCTCCAGCTTCAGCAGAAGCTTCAAGTGCTGTTGCGGGAACAACACCTATTGTACAGCTTAATTTGCAGCAGTCTTTGTCAATTTGTAGCAACAAAAAGATCCAGATTCAGTAGCAGCATCAGCTTCCGTTTCAGGACCAACAGCAGTTGTCATTGCAACAACAGGTACAACTACTCCAGCTACAGCTTCTACAGCACCAACACCCACCTATACAGTGTGCACCCCCAGATGTGGTCCCTAATGAAGGCGTCCCAGCCCCTGCAGACCAGCCTGGCGTTCTTGAGGCTCCTCCCGTCTAGCGACAGGAAGATCCTGCTCAGCACCAGGTGGTTCTCGCTCAAGAACAGGTCCTCCATTCTAACAGTCAAAGGGCCAATCGATGGAGTTGTCACCTCCGCCACCTCAGTGACCTTTTGACGTCACTCCCCCTTCTTTCTTTCCAGGAAATTCGGCCCCTTTTCGACCGAGGCCGCTGCTGGTCGAGGGTAATTGAGGTAAATGATGCGCTTATCCTTTCCTCCTAAGTGCAGAGGATTTCCCGGAAGCTGGTTTTTGGTGTCTGCATGGGTGATAGCGAAAAAGGGGGGGAAACTGGTGAGGGAGGAGGATGATAAGCCTCGAAGGAGGGCGAGGCCGAGGCTCCACAGTCCACCACACCCTTGCAATGACGGCTGCTGCTCTAGGCCTATCGTGCAAAGAGGGGCTTTCCGCTGTTGCTACGTCGTTTGTAGAAAGAGGAGAGGGGAACGGGCACGGGCAGTAAATGTGAGTCACACACCCGAACGAAAGACGCACGTACGTAGCTTCCAATCAGACAGAGAGAAAATGGAGGCCAGAGTCCTTTTCTCTTTTCTAGTGCTCTTTATTCACGGTATACTGTATCATAGCAAAGAACGATCGACGGTATCCCCCTTTATATTCAGGAGAAAATACGGCAGACTAGACATCTCTAAGGTAAAATTTGTCGTGTGGGCATGCTTTTTCTTTCCCCTCCCCCTTTTTTCCCAACAGGTGCAGGGAAGGCAATTTATTCCCTCGGAGTATAAAAAGACGTGCGGAGCAAGCGTTGGCAGCTTCAATCGTTTTGTAACTTTCATTTGCAAAAAAGCGTCCTCTCAGGAAAAATTTCTCGAGTAACAATATGGGCTGCTTTCCAGAGGCCGGTGTGATGGAAGCAGAACTTTCAAAAGAAAATATTGAGATTCAGATCAAAATTAAAAAGTGCCGAAAATCACAAAGCCTCGGAGGAGAAGCTTTCTACTTGTCTAACCAGTCACCTGTTGTACAAAGATCTTTTGTAACCTTTTCATGATAATTATCAACTGAGTAGGAAGGAAGGAGGAGAACCCCTGGAAGACTTGACTTTTCATCATGAAGGCTTGTTGTAGCGTTGTGTACTAGGATATGCATATGGATGATGAACGAAGGCCGCCTCGCCTCGCTGCTATCGCCTCGGAAACATCTTGTTTGTGTGTGTTTTTAATGAAGCCGACATTTCATTGTCTTCTCTCTCCCTGCATGTACGTCCATGATTGAGGCCATTACAAAAAAGGTCTCCTTGACCTTTTCCTCACGAGAAGTCTCTCCATTCACTGTGTGGTTGCCATGCTTCCTCACACGACACTCCGCGTAATAGTTTTTTCCTCTTAAAAAGTCATCTGCTACGCGTACGACCCATTGTACTGGGGCCACCAGTCCGGCGCCTCGAACCCTAGCGCCGGGTGCGACACCACCACCGGCATCAGGTAGGAGAACCCGATCCCGGCGAAGATGCCCGTCACGATGGAGGCGGCGCCGAACATCCCCGCCGTGGAGGCGTACTCTGGCTCCACGGATCTGCAAAGAAAGAGGCAAAGATATTCGTACAATGCGGGAGTATATATGTATGAGGGACATTTTTTTGCTCCGTACTTTGGGGATCAGGCCAATGTTTTCGGGCATGCGTGAGGCATGTTTTTTGTCCGGGTGACTCTTTAATGCGTATCCTGGAGCTATTTTCTTTCGTACCCATGCCCCCATTTTTTCCTGGATGCCTCGTATTCCGACGCGATTCCCACCGTCATCGCTCAGATATTCCAAGTGTACCCTCAATACGTGCACATAAATTCCCCCAATCATCCGAAAAATCCCATTCAACTTGCGTCAAAAAAAATGGTGGTGGCGTCGCAAGCAAAAAAAAAAGTTATTCAAGCCGAGGGGGAGATCCGTGAACAGAAATAAAATCTAGCCCCCCAATATCCAAAAGTGGAGCTTCAAACCAACGTCAAAGATATGTAAGCATTCGTACCTAGGGCAGAACATCATGGCCATGGATGAGAAGTAGCCTCCGCTGAGCCCTAGGGTGGCCGCGCCCGCCCAGTAGACCCAGTCCCAGTGGATGAAGACGGGCCACAGCCGCTCGGCGCCCACAGGCTTGTAGTTGCACACCAGGAAGAACGGCACCAGCAGGAAGCGGAGCAGGATGGGAACGAACAGCCACCGCGGGGAGGGCTATAAAAATTGAAATAACTATGTGAGAAAAAAAATCTTTTGAGGGGAAGTCAAGGTTGTTGCGAATTATTCTTACCCATCTGAGCCATGTTGGCAGCAGGTTCCCCGCCACCGCGCACAGGTTGAAGGTGAGGAAGCAGGTGATGGCCGAGAAGTACTTGGGTGGGATCGGGAACTCTGGATGAGCCTGGTGAATTTCTGCGGGTAGAAAATAAATACTGGGTAGGGAATTTGTTTAAACATGTATTCAAATATTAAAACGACATTTCAATTTCGCATCGAATGGTTTCCTATTCGGAATTTGGCGTATCTTGCGCACATGCAGGATCACTGAAAGAAGTATTCATCTCGACGTTTCATTTTCATTCCACCAAAAAGGCTATCCGCTTCATACTGTTTAAACATTTATGGGTGTTTCTGTCGCTAGAGTTTGTTCACTGATGCCTCTTTATCTGAAACTTCCCCCTCTATAATCGTACAACATAAAGGTTCATCGTCAGAGGTTGTCACGGATAAAAAAGCATTCACGAAATGACAATTTCTTGTTGCTAGCCAAGAACAAACATTACAGATCTTTGGCTTTTTTCGGTTTTGGATAGCCAGAGGGCAAACTAGGGATTTTGATCCGATGATATTTTTTCATTCCCACTCGTGCCTTAATTCCGAAAAGCACCGGCTCAATCCGCGAAAAGCAACGTGACCTCTTCGGGGATCAGAACGACACAAAATACAAGAATAACTATTCAATCATGTTCAAAAACGCTGTCTTTTTAGGCACTTGGATTGAATAGATCAGGCGATGGCAGCAGATAATTCAAAGGAATAATTTTGATTTCTTACCTGCGTGCACCGCCGGGAATATTGTGAGCGTGACGAAGAATGTGAAGAAGACGTTAAAGCATTGCGGGAAGCACTTTTTGAACACGGAGCAGTATGGGATGGCGTGAACCACGCTCCGGTCCTTCTTCCTTTGTAACGCCGCGTTGTACACGTGCTCGTGGTATCGGAAGAAGCGGTTGAGCGGGAGCGCGAAGTAGGTGTCGAAGCAGGCCAGGAGGACGAAGAGGGCCGTGATGAAGTAGTAGATGGCGGCGGTGCGCGGGTTCGGGCTGGCCCAGATGGACACCAGGTTGATGACGGCCACGATGGTGCCGGACAGGTTGGAGCCGAGGACGACGGCCCCCGTGTAGCGGAAGGGCAGCTTAGCCGCAAGCCCGTACACAGTGTTCTGGTAGATGCCGTTCACCACTGCAAAAACAATATGGTGTGAAAAAACGCACGATATTTTTCTCTTCTTTTTTTCAGATTTACTGTTCAGGACGATGACGCTGAAGATGGTGATCTGGAAAAATATCCCCGGCCAGGTGGAGGAGTCGATCATGGCCAGGATGATGGTGACCACGAAGATGACGACCTCCACGAAGAGTGTCCACACCACACGACTTGTGAGATTGCCGCTGCAAGAGGGGCCGAGAATTTGCAAATTACTCCAGTGCCGACACATCGTTGAAAAGATCGCCATATTACCTGACGTTCAAAAAGACGTTTATCCAGTTGAAGATGACGTTTGGAACCTAGTGGAAGCAACAGTTTATACATGCAGGAAAAATGGCAAAAAATATTTTATATACCTGCGCCGCGAAAGTGACGTAATGCAGAAAGTATGTTGCGTAGTTCGCCGCCCCCTCCGCCCCGCCGCGGGCGTACGAGGGAGACAGTTTGTAGTCGACAAAGTACTGAAAAAAAGAGAAGAAACATAAGAATTCCGTTCTAATTATTTTCAACAAACCATACTTTCTAAAGGGCTCCCAAGAATATACGAGGAACTACCGAAAACAGCAATAATGTATTTTTATGATACTCGAGGATCGAGAAATATTTAAAAGTACAGTAAGTATTTGATTTTCGAAAGTGGTGAACGAAACTAGCAACTTTGATATCTTAAACTATTTGATGGTTTATGCATGGAATATTTAACTCTAACATGCGAACGGACCGAACACATGCGGAAAAGAGTAAGGGCAAACACTGGGAATGGAAGGGAATTTGGAACCGGGATTGATTGTGGAGCAAATCCGGAGAAACAGCGGGAACGACATCTAAATCTCACCTCCGTCAGCTTGTTAAACCAATCTCCTCGCCTGAGCTATAAATTTCGAGAGGGAAGGAAGGATCGGCGAAATAGAAACGGTTAAGGACCCGTTTCGCATACGTGTAAGCTCGCAGTGCTCTCTGTACATGAGGACATATACAGTGCACACGAATCAAAATTCAGCGATGTTCCATAATCTCGCATGCTTTTTTTCCGGAAAGGCAATTACCGAAATAAGCATGGGTATTTTTTCCCCTCAACGCACCGAAATATGAGAGTGAGTGAGTGCATTGTGCAAGTACTGCAGTAGTGATGGGGGAACGGTGCGAGTGTGTCGGTGGCAACGGTTTGTTTGTGGTAATTCTATACCCAAACGGTGCTCTCAGTGCGTATAATCCTCCCCCCTACTTAGTTCAAGGGGAGAAGGAGGGGGGGCAAAATTCGACGCTCCCCAAGATCTCTCTTGTTTGTCGGACATTCTGACTGACAAGACAAAAGACAAACAACAATCTTTTTTCCTTCCTCACCTCGTTGGCGTTTATGAACATGTTCCAGGGCATGAGGGTGCCGATGCCGTGGAGGACCAGAGTGAGGTAGATGAGGTTAAATCTACAAAAAAAGAGGGGATCGAGGGACTGGTGAATATTTCGTAATGAGGTTTTACGTGTATATCACCACTATCACCATCACCACCACCACTACTACCAGCAGCATCAACAACCAGCACAACAACAGCAAGCACAAAACAACTGAAAATCTCAGCTCACTTATCCCTAAACAATCTCCCCTCTCTATATACACACTGCCTAATTAATGGGCAATCCCTTCATACACAGCTTTTTTGGTGTGGGGGAACTACCTATCCGGCGGCGGGTCGTCCGCCATGGCCAGGAACTCCGCCTCTTCCTCCGCCGCGTGCACCCTGTAGCCAAAGCCCTTCTTGATGCTCCTCTTGCTGCTGTAGACAGAGTCCTGGTGCCGTTGGTGTCTTGGGGTCAGGAACTGGACCTGCTGCTGTTGTGAGTCGATCGGCCGAAGCAGGAGCGACTCTTCCGCGTCGTCCTCGTTGGGCTTCTTCGCGTTGTTATTGTACTCATCCGGAGGAGGCGCCCCCCTTAAGGGCGTCGACGTGGCGAATCGGTGGGGGGACGAGAGGCGGGAGTCTGGAGGGAGCTCCTCCTCCTCCAAGGGCAGAAGGAGCGGCTGCGACTGGTGCTGTCGCTGTGGCGTTTCAGGCTGTTGTTGCTGCTGCTGGTGCGGAGGAGGTGCATAGGCCTGGTTGATGAGGGCGTCCTTCATGAGGTTGTTCCTCCTAGCTGGAGAGGCGAACCGACCCTCCGGAGGAGGCAGCGATCGCAGCGGAGTTTCATACGTGGTGAGCAGTGGAGGACTGTGAGTGTGAGTGGTGTCTTCGTCCAATTCGGGAATGGGCTCTGCCGCCGACGCCGCCTTTGCCGCCCGCTTGGCTGCCCGCGTCGTCCTTGGGGAGGTGCCCGGGGTGGGGCCAGGAGTGGACATGGGCGTCATGGTCATGGGGGTGGCCAGCACGCTCAGGTCCTCCATGCTGGCCAACGGTGCACGGGGAACCTGGGGTGGGTCCTCAGGAGGTGGAGGCAATGGGCCGTCGTTGTTGCTGCCGGCGAGCATGGTGAAGTTGGGAACGCTGTCGTCGTCGTGACTTTCAGTAAAACGAATGGGGGAGACTGAGCTGGAAGCCATGCTTCTATGCTTCACTCGTTTCTATCTTTTGGGCTGGTTTCTATCCATTCGCACTTCTTGTGCTTTTGGGTGGAGGGAAGGAGGATCAATCTCTGCTCTTGTACTTCCGACTGACTTTTTTGCACCTCTTTCCTTTACTACTGACACACACACACACACTACACTGTCGGACCCGAAGTTCAACAAGGCGTGCAACGTAGACAAAGTTGGGATTTTTCTCTGGCAGTCTTGATCACCGCAGATCAAATCGCACACAAAAGTTTCCCCCCCTTTTTTCCCCGACCCTTACTCAGGCACTTTTAGAGGCTGGATTTTATGCGCATGCCAAATGCGCTATTAATCACGCAGCGGCGGAGGTGAAGTAGGAATGGGGTAAGGAGAATGTCAGGCAGGCGAGGCGTACATGCAAAGGCGGGGAAGAAAAATTGTGATGGAAGGAAAAGTTCTCAAGTCTTGCTTCTTGCGGGCGGCGAACGAGTGAGGGGGAAGGGGAGGAGAGCCGAATCGGCGAGACTCATTTGGAAGTAGTAAGGGGGTGAAAGGGGTGAGTGGGTGGAAAGGAGGAGGGTGATGTTTGTTGGAGTTGTGGAAAATGCCACCCCGGACGCCAGCACTCTTATCGCGACTGCTGGGGAGTCTTATTTTACTGCATGTCGCACGCACCCGCACACAGGTGTTCACCCAGGATATGTTGTAGGCTAGGAATGATGCAGCACGCACGGAAATCGAGACGAGGAGGAGGAGGAGGGGGGACACGAGCTGAGGAAACAGGTGCACGGAAATGTGTCTCGGATCTGCTCCAATCCGCCTGCTCTGCCCTGCACTGTTGTTCAAGTTTCTTATTGCATGCGGGGTAGGTCTGAATGAAGAGGTTTTTCGTAGATTGACTTGCTGTGCCGAAGAGTGGCGAATGACTGGGCGACTTCCTCCTCTTCCCCACAACTTCTTCTTTTGGATATGGCTTTGCAAGCGGACAGAGATTCGAGTGTGTGTGTGTTTTCCCTGCCCCTCTCTCGAGAATATTTCTTCCTTTTCCACCGGCCTCCTCCACCTCCTCGAAGTAAGAGGAGGAAGCTTTTTTAACAAATTCTTTCTCTTTTCCCGTCTTCACTCCGACGACTCCATTTTTCATAACTCTCCTCCGTGACCAAAAGCGATCTTTTGCCGCCGCCTTCTCTTCCTCACACGTTTCTCGGACAAAAGCGACCCCGCGCCTCAACTTACACCGGAATGCCGGCTTCAAAACGGCTTTTTATGTAGCGTCGCCGGCCGGGAAAAAGGGGTGTGTTTGTGCCAGAGTTCCAGTCCACTCTTTCTCTCAAGCATTCATGCGACTGACTTTTTTGCCATGCATGTGAAGCGGCATTCTGTTCTCTTGCCACTGCAGTAGCTCAATCCGTCATCAATTAGCCGAGAGCCAACCCTCGAAAAAGTTACGAGCGCCTCCCTCGCGCTCTCCTAAAATAGGCCTCCTTCTCCTCAATCGTTTTTGGCTCGAGGTTTATCCAAATTTGACGGGCAGCAATCGTCGGAACACAGACAGACCGCTAGGCGCCCACACATTCACTCGTAATACACTTTACAGTAGATTCGACTATTTGTGCGAGGCAAACCGACTGAATCTCATTTGCCGCGAGGGTAGTTGGGGAAGCTCTTCCACGACAGCGCCGACAGACGACTGAATGCTATCGAGCTGTGGGCGCCGTCCACCACTTTTTCCTCAGTTGTTGTGCGGCTGCATCAGCTTCGCAGCGGGGAGGGGGAAGCACACCGCTGCACCACTGCGAACGGAACCCACTTGCTTCTTTTCCTCCCCTCCTCCCCCATCAGGCCAATTTTTCCTAAGGCAGGTTCTTCTTCTCTTTTCCTCTTCCCACTTCACTTGAAGGAGTGGCGGCGGCACCGGCTTGGCTGTTGCGGGGCCGGCGCAAGGAAAGAAGGGGGAGGAGGGAAGACGTTGAAAGGCATGTGATGTTTGGTCGGGCGGGGCGGGGGTGGGCAAGTGGAAGTGGGAGGAGGAGTAGATTGGGAACTCAGCACGTGTGCCGCATTCCATTCCAATTCTTTCTTTCACCGTGATTCTTCACACCCCACAGATTGGCATATCATTAATCGAATTTTCTCTCTTTCTTCACTCGTGGGCGTGGGGAATTCAGGAACTTTTTTCCAACAACAGCGGGGGAAATATTTTTTTAATTGGTCGGTTCCATGGGAATACCCCCAAAAAATTGACGGCAGCTAGTGCAGCATCATGCAACAGGAAGGCAACAGGAACAAAGTTCAACTATTCTGCAAATCAGAGAGAAGTGCAAATAATAATTATCGTTGCCATCCTATTTCTTTCGGGAAAAAAAATCGAGCATAAAGAAAAACATATGTTTATCCCCGAACAAACGAAAACACACTGAACAACAAAAGAGATGTCGACATTGTGAGCAGCAGCAGCAGCAACAGCAACAACAGCAACGCCCTACCTGTCCGTCGGCGGGTTCATCTCCAGGTCCAGCCTGTCCACGGAGGTGGAGAGCGCGCGAAAGTTGAACTGGTCGTCTGTCAAGTTGTTCCCTACGCGGGTCTCCCACGACGGAGGGGGAGCCAGCTGCACCTGCTGCTGCTGCACCTGCTGCTGCCTGTGCGCGGCCGCCGCCGCGGCCTCTGCCGCCGCCGCCGCCGCCTGGTCCTCAGCCTCCAGGAAGGGGTCGCTCTCCATGGGGTGCCCGCCGCCGCTCCCGTCGCCGTACGGAGGGTAGCCGTGGCTGCGGGCTAGGGTGGGCGACGTCAGACCTGCGAATGTGAACAAACACGTTTCACAATATTCCCCTACTTTTACGCACCAACATGCTCCGTAGCATCACGAGATCGCAGTGCTCCCCAGCGACGCATTACCCATTCCTTCCGGGTTTCAAAGCGCCAAAGAGGTGTCGGAGGGAAAAGAGGAGGAGGTTAATGACGCAGTTTAATACCCCCTGGGGCCTCACTTTCCACCTTGCCAATGCCTCTATGTACCGTATATATAAAAAGTGGCAGAAATGCGCTACAACGTTGTGTGACAAAAAGCTGCAAAGGACGCTATTATGAAAACAAATGTATTTAAGGCAAGAAGACCTGTTTTGTGTCTTTTTTCTCGTCGAGGGTGTTGGGAGTGACAAATATGACCTACGTGAGCTGAAGGAGCCGGGATAATAATTTTGGTATAAAGCCTTTCCTTTTTCCCGCTTTCCTTCCAGAGCCCTTTTCTCCTTCTTTATACACCTCTGGTTTTTATGTCTCCCTGGGCCGTGCTGTAAATATTGCATTAGTGCGCGGAGGAGACGAAGGGAGAGGGGAAGAGGAGCGAAATTGCTGGAGCAGAGGCGGAAATGGCGCTGGAGGGAGGGAGGAAAAGGGAGGCTCTGGTCGTAAAAGGGTTTGTTACTCCTTTTCGCGTGTGGGAAAGCGTGTGCGTCGCTATCACCTTTTTCCTGAGGATGTTTTTCAGTTTTGGCGAAAGTGTGACGAGGCCAATTCCAGGAGAAACGAAACGAAAACGATTTTTGTTCTGACCAGTGGACAACAGGAGCTAGCTCGGACGCTATGAGCACTTAAGCGTTCAATTTTTCTGGCCCTCCCCTCCTCACCGTTTCCCATCATTACTCTGGCCTCTTGCCGCCGCCTGCCGCCGCCGCCGCCGTGCCTCCTGTTGTGCCGGCCCAGGGACGAGGTGGCGGCCGCATTTTGGCTGTGCCTCGGAGAGCGGTGGTTGCTCTGGCCTCCGCCTCTTCGCCTCCTGCTTTTGTCACCTCCTCCGCCATAGTCCCCTTCGTCGTCGCTTAGATATCTCCACCGCGGATCGAAGCCGCCGTTCCCTACGGCGGCCCCGCGGCGGAGTTGGAACTCTCCTATGCCGTCGTCCGGCGGCGGAAGGCGCTCGCCGCTGTACATAGAGTACCTGGTCATTTTGTCACTTCCTGGATCACTCGCGCAGTACACGGGCAAACTCTACTGCAAAAGTTGTTGCACTCTTCCCCACCAACCCAACTCTACTAGGAGTGAGGAAAGAGGAGTCCCCCTTTTTCCGCCGGGGCCATTTGTCTTCCCCTTCCTTCTTCCCCTTTCTATTCGCTCTCTTTCTCCCTTTTGGAGGCGGTGTGGCGACGATGTCTAATGCCTCCTCCTCCTCCTTCCTCCGCGACTTTCAAAAGAACTGTGGCTGAGGAGGAGGAGGAGGAGCTGGGATAGGCTCGAAAACGGAGGAGGAGGAAAGAGACGAGCTGTGAACGAAAGGGAGGAGGAGGAGGAGACGACAGCAATGAGGGTCTTGAAAGTGGGGGATAAGCCTTATGGAGGTAATTTAGATACCTAGGGAATGGAATCGAGGAAGGGGAAAACAGCGTTTCTTATCTCTTGCCAAGAAAAATCGGCCAAGACTTTTTCTTTATTCCGGCCAATTTTGTTCCTTGTCCTCCCCGCCTCTTCTTTGAGACTGAGCGGCGGAATGGGGGGGTTCCTTTGAGCCCCCACTCTGACGACAAGCCTTCGTTCGATCCAGTCTTCCTTTCAGGAAAAAAGAAGGGGGTTTCCACTCTCCTCCTTCATCAATTCCTTGGCAGCCTCTCTTCGTCCGTCCCTATCCTCGTCTTCTCCTTTTCTCTTGATCCTCCACAAAGGCCCGCCGACGCCAATTACTGTACACTCTTCCTATCCTTGGAATTCGGAGAGTAGGGTGTGGGACGTGTTTCTATCCTCCCAGGGTGTTTTCCCGAACTGGTCTGGATGTGCTGTTTTCACTGGCAACGCGGGTTCGACACTGTTCTACTCTTTTTCTGGCGGAGCGATGCGTGCACCTCTCGCTTTTTGTCTGTCAGCACCTCGATTTTTCCGTCTTCTCGTAGATTTCGGCTAGAGGGCAAAGGAGTCGAACACGGAATTTGGGGGAAAGTTAAAAGGGGTGAAAGCCGAAAGGGCAAAGAAAAAACACAAGGTAGAAATAGCCCGACACAAATCTACCCCGCTTGCTTGGACCGACCCCCCAGACTTAACTTTTAAACAAGGAGTCGGAAAAGATAAAGGAAACTCGGCAGGAGAAAGGGCAGAGGGGGAAAAACTTTGTATCTTTGCACCGATCAGCTCCATTGACTGCCGAAACTCGATTTTTTGGGGTGCCCGGAGGACCGACTTTCTGCCACGCTTTGGTGAGACTGACTGAGATTAGCTCACACTTTTTCTACGCTACCCCTTTCACTTTCCCCCCCCTCCCCCCTTTTCTCCTCCTCTCTCCAGTTCCATGGACGTTCGTTACGAGGTAGAAGGTAGTAGTAGGCGACGACACTCCCGAGGGACCACCACAGCCACGTACGGGGTGGAAGGAGGGGTGACGGAGGAGAGGAGGAGAGGGAAGGAGGAGGACGAAAACATGGAGGGAGATAAAAAGGAGCATGGCCAGACATTTGCCGATTATTGCGTGTCAAAAAAGTTACTTTTGCTGAGAAGAGGGAGAATTCCGCACCTTTTTTTTCTCACGCGGCAATTTCGGGGGATCACCGGATCAGTCGTAAGTGTCGAGAAAGAGGGATGTAAAAGAGGGGAAGAAAGTGGGGAGAAATTTTCTTCTTTCTTTCCTCCTCACCCTTCTTTCATTCCTGTACTGCAAGCACTTAGAGGTAACGACTTAGGGTAAAACTTCCTCTACTGTGCTGTATCTGCTCTTGTCCCCTTCCTCTCTTCCCCCTTTGCCCTTTCCAACCCTGTGTGATGCTATTTATTTCCTGCGTTCCTTTCCCCCTTTTCTTTGGTCGCCGGCTTTTGCGAATGCTGCTTGTGTCAGATCGTGACCGGAACGCCAATGCGGAGAAAAAGAAGCTCCTCCTCCTTTTTTCTCGGCTTGGAACCGGGGGATGCCGACTTACTGTACCGGTATATACAGTGGGTCTTCGTGTTTCCCCCAAGATTCAAAGAAAACCCTTTCCCTCCAGTCTTTCCCGCACGCCCAACGAAATAAATTGTAATGGATTCCGATTCAACCGCCGGCTGTCCCACTGTATCAGGAAAGCCCCAGCTGCGACGCGGAGAGGTAACTAGAAAGACAATTTCCCTTTCCCCAACGAATTTGCGGCAATTTACCACAAATTGTTGGTGCTCTCAGCTCACCTTCCTGTTCCTGCCTGAGGAACTTCCTCCTGTCTAGGTCCTCCCTCAGCCTGTCGTACCCGACCATGGCCCTTCCTCCGCCGCCGTAGAAGACCTCCTCCTCCTCCTCCGTCTCGACAGAGTAACCCCGGCCGCCGCCGCCGCCGCCTCCTCCCACCGCCGCAGAGGAGCGGTTGGCGGCCGAGGAGGCGGGAGGGGCGGAGTACCCGGTGGAGGGGCGGAACCCGTTGCAGTCAAGCCTTAGTTTGGACCCCCCGTGGGGATGATGGTGGAAGGCCCCTCCTCCGTTCCCTCCGTTTCCTCCTCCTCCTTCTTCCGCGGCGACGGCGTCGCTATCGCTGTCCTTTGAGGTGCGGAAGAGGTGGCTGAAGGAGGCCCTTCCCCTCGGGTGGGGGGAGGGCTTGTTGGATGAGGAAGCGGCGGCAGCGGCAGCAGCAGCTGCGGCCTCCCAAGGGTCTTGCTGGTCGTACTGGAGGCTGTTGGCACGTCTGGAAAGGACAAGTGAACGGCATTGTCGTTTTTGCTATTGTGGTTGTCTCCACGCAATTGCCACATCTATTGTCGTAAATTGCTACCTGTGAAACGTCGGACCTCCGTTTGGGACTAGCGGGGACGACCGTATGGATGGCGGCGAGTGCCTGGTGGCCCCCGAAGACTGCCGCTCGAAGCTTCCCGCCTCCGCCACCGCCGAGAGGGAGGAGCGGCGGAAGTTGGCGGTGGAGGAGGAGAGGGCGGCGGCCTGGGCGGCGGCGACAGCGGCGGCGGCCTCCACAGAGGGGGAGGTGGGAGACACCACAGAGGTGGGGGAGAAAAATTCTGCAGGAAAAGAAGTTCATAAATAAAATGACGATGTCGCATCTGGCCAAAAAAATATTTACCGTTCGCCATTTCTTTTGCCACAGGAGACGAAAACAGATCAGCAATGGCGCTGGCGCGGTCGTCCCCGCTGCTCTGCACGAAGGTCTCGTCACTGACAGCCACATCCCCAACAACGGCGGCAGCAGCAGCAGCGACAACAGCAGCAACATCGTCCTCGTCGTCGTCCCCGATCGCCTCCCGCATCAGCGAGGAGGGAGAGAAGTCCTTTACCGAGTCCGCCTTGTTGCCCTCCGCCGTCACCGCTGCCACTGCCTTGGCAAAGAGAGACGGGAAGCGGGACTCGGAGAAGGGGGAGAAGTCAGACTCTGCCGCTGCCGCCGCGGCCGCCGCCGCCGACCTGGGGTCCCTCAGCTTAAGCAGCTCCTCCACCATGGCCTCGCTCCCCGCCGCGATGCTCCTCCCGCCTCCCCCTCTCCCTCCGGCCGCTCCCCGTCCATCGCCGTTGGCAGCCTGGTCGTACAGGTCTATGACGGGCGTAGTGACCTCGTCGTCGTCGCCCGAGGCCGCCGCCGCCGCCGCCAGCGAGGCCCGCCGCACCACGTCCTCCACGTCGATGTCGTCGTCGTCCTCCAGGGTGTCCTCCAGCGTCCCCTGATGCTGGAGGAGGAGTTGCTCAGGACGAAGTTCGGGAGAGCTCGGGTACAGGGAGGCCTATATTTAAACAAAAGTTACATAATGAAAACTATTTTTAAAATGGCGTATTTTTTTGTACCTGATCGTCGTCGTCCACGACGACATCTTCGTCCACGTCCGAGGGCGCCTCCACCCCCAGATCAAGCTCGTCGCCGAGCATCACCATGTCGGACATTTATGCGGCCGCTGTTCTACGAAACTATTGCGGATTTACGTCAGTTCGAGTAGTATGTGCCGCATATGAATGATATTGACGTCTTTCCTGCTCACTGAAGCACACACTTTAGCTACAAGCTACAAGATATTTCTTCTCCGAGTTAAAGTAGATTTTTAAATCACAAAACGAACACACAGGCAGGCGCGGACTAGAAGAACATGTACTTAAACTTTGTATCAAGACAAATGCAGCGTTTTAGCCAAGGTAGTTGCAGTAGTGGAGTGATATCCTTTTGGAAGACTGGATTTGCAATCTAAGGCGACACCGTGTCCGCGGGCGTTTTTGCCCTCTTTCCTCGATACTATCTTTTTTCCACCGATCTATCAACCCTCTCTCTCCCTCCTCTCCTCTATCACAATAGGATTGCGAGGCGCTTTTCGATCTTCCCTCCCTCGAGACGGTGGTCGACAAAAGAAGGTCTGGATCTTGGGAGTCACCTTCTTCTTCGCCCTCTTCTTCTTTCTTGCCCCCATCACCTCCGACGCCGCCGCCACCTCCACCTCCTCCTCCGCCACCATCCACCACCACCTCCCTCTTCCATTTTTTCCTCCTCCTCCCACCTCTGCTCACTTGATCACCACCTCCTCCCTCCTCCCCTCTTCCTCTTCTTCTCTCCCACCTTCGTCCGTCCTCCCTATCCCCCCTTTTCTCCTCCTCTTTCCTCCCTATTCGATCCTCCTGAATCTGAAAGCCGCCTTCCCCTTCCTCGTCCGTCCTCCCCCAGCCACTGGTTTCTACAGCTGGTCCCTTGTGTGTGTGTGTCCGTGTGTGCGTATGTGGTGCTTCCCCCCACACTTTCTCCTCTTTCCTCCCCTCTCACAGCTCAGCTTCCATCGCCTTTTCCTCCTTTTCCTCTTCCCCCTCCAGCTTTCATCTCCCCTTTCTGCACACAAAAGTCTTCTCTCGGCCTTCTCCTCTTTCCCCTCCCGCTCTCCCTCTTCTCCCAATACCAGACGTGGTATAGGGGGATCGAGGAAGAGGCGGAGGCGGAGGATAGAGGAAGAAGAGGCTTCTTGAAATGGAGGGGCAGGAGAGGACGGAAGGAAGAGAGGCAGCAGCACTTTTTGGTTCCCTCTCTCCTTTCCCTCTCTTCTTCCGAGCGGCCTTCTCCACTTTCTTGTTCTCTCTCCTCCCCACTTCCTTATTTCACTCACTGGCGCCATCCTTTTCCTTTTGTTGTCCAACCCTTTCTTCTTAAGAACCACCCAAACTATCCCAGACAGAAAGAGAGGGAGAAGGGAGAGGAGAAAACGGGGAGCTGGATTCCCTCTTTCCCGATTGAGCAATGGGGGCACTGCGGAGAATTAGGGGAAGCGGAGACGAAGAGTCAATGTTGCTTTTTTCGAGTGCATGGACAATATGCCGAGATCAAAATTGTTTGTGTACATAGCACTGTACTTTTATTGCGAAAACAAACGATAAATAGATGGTACCGTATATGACAAAAAAAATATTTTCCATATCCTCTACCTTATCCTTTTGCCCCACATTTGTTGTCTAAATCAAACTATCATGCACAAATTGTTTGTATATGCAACGATTTTTGAGACTCGCTGGGGGGGGATTTTTGGGCGAAAGCTAGAACGCGGACGCGGCTAGATCGAGGAAGAGAGGCTTTCCCAAACCCTTTTCACAAAAAGGCCTGCGAATAGAAGGAGGGGGGAAGGAGAGAGGAAAGGAGAAGGAAATTGGACCGGAGCTCTCTAATGGTATATCTGACTGATATAGAAAGAAGCTGCAGCTCATTTTGCCCCTTTCCTTCCTGTCGCCGTTTCTCTTTTCAGGAGTAAAAAAAATCAATAAAATCGATCTGAAAAGGGGATCCTGAAAAGGGTTTCCGACTTTTTTTTGGCCGTGCCGGTCTTGATCAATCTAAGAGGAAACGGGAAACATGCACTGAGTGAAGCCTTAGTTTGTACCAAGTTGGACCAATACCGGTATACGTAGTTCGGATGAATGAAAAATACATTCGTGCCCCACTTAAGCAAAAGGCAGGTCACTTTCGGTACATTTTTGCTCTCTCCTCTCTCTGACGTTACTATCCAGGCCTTTCCGCGTGGACAATACATTTCACACGAACGTACAAAAGGCTGTCTTGTCTCTAACTTGCCCATCCCATTCACCTCATTGCACGCTTTACGTGACGGTAACATGCGGGGAATTAGCAGCCGGGTCTGAAATTTCTAACGATATCTTCAACTTGTTTTCTTTTCTCATACGCTTTTTTCTCCCGCGCGCTTTCCCCACCCAAAAGCGCCCACGCACCCGATACTAGGATGATCGTAACGGGTATGCAATGACCCCGCCGCCGCCGCCCCAGAATCGCCTATCACTCATCGAAGTATATGCCTACCTGCAGATTGCGATACACGTACTAATCTAGTGGACAGCCGAGTCGCAGGCTGGCGATAAAGAAAAACATCTTCCGATCAACGAAATTTACACGCGTCCACGTTACGACAATTTCAGCAGTCTTGATAGCACACTGAACAAAACAGGATCGTTCACACGCGTTACAAAACGAGTTTTCCGAAAGCACCCTCCTCTTCTCGACATCCCCTCGATCTATTCTCGTTGTTGCCTTCTAAGTAGGGGCAAGTACGTAGCACAGCATGTCTTCTTCCCAGTTCGACCTCCCGGACGTGTTCGAGCTGTTTGGGGTCCAGAACGCGGTGGCCGACGATGGTGGAGGTGGCGGCAGCAACAGCAACTTGCTCAATTCCCAGCTTCGCGATAACTCTGCTGCAAAGAATGCGGCCTCCGCTGCTCCTGGAGTTTGGTCAGACAACGCAGGGGATTGCTGGGCAGGTGCGACAGAATTGGAACACAACAAATTTGCAACACTGTCCAAAAATACTTTTTATGTGCAGAATTCTTCCCTAATGAGGCCCCACATCAGGGCTACTCCCCTTCGAGCAACTCCCAGTCCTCCTCCTCCTCCGCTCAAGCCGCTCCCAATGAGGCCCCCTTAATGTACGCCGACTCCCGCTCCTCCTCCCGCTCCTATTCCTCCTCCTCCTCCGACGGCAGCGTCGGCGGCAGCAGCGGCACCGCCACCCCGCAGAACGGGACGAACGACGAGATTCCCGACTTCTCCGTTCTGCTGGGGGAGCAGGTGGAGGACGCCAGGCACATCGCAGACTCCAACAATCTGCTGGGAATCACAAAGTGAGCACAAATATCTCCCTTACAGACAGTACAAAAACAAGTACCTTGTAAAATCTTTCAGCATGATGGAACGCTTCAACCAATCCAGGAGCTCCTATCTTCAGCCAGAACAGGAGCAGGGCCAAGACGTCGTGGTCCCCCTCTCCGTGGTTCCCGGCGCTGACATCGCCCGCGAGCTCCTCCTGGCCTCGGAGAAGTCCGAAACCGTTGCTCAGGCGGAGGAGAGCATCTCTTCTGCTCTGGGGGGCGTCAAGGAGGAGGACCTGTCCGCGGGGGCGGAGGCGACGTTCCCTCCTGCGCCGCCGGGAAAGTGCGACGTGTGCGGGGCGGACGCGGGGAAGCACACCTACTACGGGGGAAAGGTTTGTCCAGGTGAGGATGACTTTTATTTCCCATATTTATTTTTCAGTTTTATAAATAGTTTCTTTTTCCGAAAAACAGGCTGCCGCGCCTTTTTCCGCCGCGCCGTACAGAGCCGCTACTGTGACATCTTCACCTGCGCTAAGAAGGACGGGATGTGCGAAATCAACGTCGCAACAAGGTATTTCGCTAATGAAAAACAAAAAAAATAACGTAATTAAAATCGAATTTCCTCCCTACAGGCGCGACTGCCAGTACTGCCGCTACCGCAAATGCCTTGCCTGTGGTATGAAGCCCTCTTGGGTCCTCTCGGACAGCGAGCGGGACAGGAGGTTCAACAAGAGGAGGAAGTACTACGGAGGAAGCGGAGGGAGCGAAGAGACTGCTTCAACGCCGACGGAGAGGCCGCCTTGCAGGCAGAAGGCGACGACGCCCGTCGAGGCATCGACGACGGCGCTGGCGACGATGCGAGCGCAGCCGGTGATGGAGATCGCCATCGAGGACTGGAACGTCATCGAGAAGGTCCACAGCTACACAAAGTAAGCAAGAAGATAAAAAAAATGAAAAGGATACAGCAGCAGCAGCAAGAACACCAGCAACAACTTGGTGCCATGAAGCTGCAGCTAAGTAGAGCGGCAGTGACCAACAAAGAATATAAGGGCAACATCAGCAACAGAAACAAAGTACATATTAAAACAATTTAAGGAGCAAAACTATACTCTTGTAATTGATTCATGTTTGTCTTTTTTCAGGTCTGCAGCCCACAAATGCTTCCACGAGTACCTTCTGGGCAACCCCGGTTTCTTCCGCGACCTCAGCGCGCTGGGCTACTTTGGCGGCACCGCCGGGACAGACCTGTATAAGTCGTTTGGAGGGATGTACCAGAGGGTGAAGACAAAAAGAAATGCAAAATGTAACTAGAAACTCACTAATAGTTTTAATTGCAGTTCGCAGAGGAGTTCTTCCTGAACCTCGACGAGTTCCCCACGCTGCCAATGTCCGACAGGCGAAAGCTTGTCGAGGCAAACGGAGCAGCACTCAGCAGGTTCAAGAGCGCAATCAACCTTCTGGTGAGTCCAAATCAGCCAAACGAACGACACGAGTTAAATTTGTATTTCCTTTTCCCAGGAGATGAAGTCTTGCCTGACCCAGCGCATCGCTGCCGACACCAAGTCGGGTCTTTACCCCGCGCTAAGAGGGATCGCAGAGGACCTGGAGAGGCTCAACATCAAGGACAGGAAGCCGCAGCTGTCATACGGAATGGTGAATATTCTTTCACACGATTTCCCTACTTTTGTTTCTCATCATTTTTTCACATTTGGCTGCAGTTCTACAATTCTCCGTGGGCTGCCAACTACACTGACGAGATCCGCCACTTTGACCTCATGAGAAAAATGAAACAGTGGCCCAGGGACTCTGAGAGCAAGCCGGTGGACGGGATTCAGGTTCGAAATTATTTTTTTTCTTTTTTATGATGTCTCAAATCACAATATACATGGTAATATGCGTACAACGACAGGTGACGCTGATGAAGCTCCTCATCGCCTTCAACACGGACGCCGCCCCCGATTTGGAGCGGCCTGACCTGGTGCAGCGGGTGCAGTCCAGATACGCCTACCTGCTGCAGCGCTACCTCAAGTTCAAGTACCGCCGCGGCGACGCCGGGGCAAGGTTCAAAGAGGGGCTAAGAATGGCCTCATACGCCAGGGAGGCCGTAGAGATACAGAAGAGCAGGATATCGCTGGACTGAGAACATCGAAAGACCCGAGATACTAAGAAATTGTACAGATGACTGAACCGCTCCGGAAATAAAACGTATGGAAGGTGGCAACACGGCAATTTTGAAATATTATATGAGATACTGAACACATCCATGTCTTGTATTGACAGTGCTTTAGTGCTTTAGTATTGTAAATTGCCAGTTATAATGTTTCGATCAGCATGTGCATCTACTGCAGATATACTTTGAGGCAACCCGAATACACTACTTTTTAATGCGCTTCTGCTGGCTCCCCGCCTTCATACCTAAAAAAACGGCTTTCCGCTCGCAACATTATCGTCCGTCCGTTCGATGACAGGGACCCTAAAGTATAAACGGTGCACAGTAATGTATAAATGCCGCTGGAGACTGAGCAATAAAAAAGCCTTTCTATGTTTCAGCATATTGTTATCATTTCGGCCTGGCAGAGTTCGGCAGTAATTGCAATCCGCCGCAGATTGCCACGAAAATGTCAGAGGCGGAACGGGGGGAATAAAATTAAGTGGCTGTTTGGTGGTTGCCGCCGCTTAATTAGGGATAAAAATTGCATGCGCCTTTTTAAAAAGCCCACGCCCGTTTGCGAATCTGCCTGGGAAAATTCCGGCCGCTTCTCCAAAAAAGTACTTTCCGTGCTTGCGTAAACGCTGGACATCAAGATTAATTCCACCAAAGGTTCCGAATACATATGGCTCAGGAAGGCTTCACTCGCCAGCTTCCGTCATTCTCTTGGTGAATTTAAACATGGTTGGCGTACAATAAATGTTCATCCTGGAGACTGCGCACTTTGTCCGGAGGAGCCAGAAAGAATAAGCGAAGCGTTTTGCGAAACGACGGTGGTCTCGACGGTTTGTTGGTTCGAGGGCAATTGCTCTGACGATATATATTATTGGACAGTCAGAGCCAGGTCAGTCGAGTAATTTGGTCGGCAATAGTCCAAATTTATGCCTTTATAGTAGTCTACAAGAGCACATGACCAGCGGAGGTTCACGATGTATGGAAAGAAGGAGAAGAAAGAGGACTTTATGCTCAAGAGGCAGGCCAAGGAGTACACGGGGAATGCAACCATACACGGGCTGGCCTACCTGTCCGAGGAGGGGAGGCCCTCTTCAGAGGGGTATGTAGAAATAATAATAATAGGAATTAGTCAGGAGCGAAAGATTTTGGTTTCTCAGGCTCTGTTGGATGATTTGCCTGATTGCGGCTGTGGTCCTCAACATAGTCCTGGTGGCGCCCATCTACACAAAGTGGCGCAACAGTCCCACGTACACCTCCATCAAC
>JAAUXU010165621.1_pt1 | contig 23003 bp, 19 predicted proteins | sample 7278151 | NCBI WGS metagenome assembly JAAUXU01 (sample SAMN14350113, study PRJNA611818) | marine sediment metagenome | isolation source: surface marine sediment (1.8m) | place: French Polynesia: Moorea | collected 2018-08 | reverse complement strand
TGTCCAATGTTTGCCACATCGAGAGGACAACGGCAGCAACTTGGACGTGCACATCAGTCAAGAGGCAGGAAGTGAGGAACCCTTTTCAAAGCCAGATCGTGAATGGGCACGATGCTGGAATGAACAAAAGGTCGGACAGACAAAATTTGCTCATAACTTTGGCTAGGACTCTTTACATTTCATGAAACGTGATGTGCGTCTTCTGTGCAGTGACCACACGAGTCAGTTCTTGCTGTCTCAGACTCCCGTGGACTTATTTCATTGTACTCATGCAACAAGGACTCCTCCATCAGCTGCAGCAAAGTCAGACGGTGAAAAAATATGAAGTTAAATGGGTGGAAAATCACGGCCAAAGAGGGCCAAAATGTCAAAATTTCTTTGTCTGAGAGATTGACCTGAATTCTTATGTAGTGAGTCAAGGCTTCTACGTCTGCCTTTTTTTTTGGGGGGGGGGTTCAAAGATTTTATAGCTGCCGTCCAGGAGATTAACACTATATTGTTATCCTAATCTTGAGGGTAAAAGAACTGACTCAGTGACTTACTGAGGCTGAAAAGTTGCCACTTTCAGGAAGAAGGAGGCCAAAATCTTCAATTTCCAATGTCAAGTGACCTCCAGGGTCAAATCTGGCCTCACCTCTTCCCCATCTTGGGGACGCTGAGCAACTTTGCTTCCATAAACTTTTTCGATTTGAGGCCATTTTGACCCATTTTTTGGTGTTGGCATAAAAGAACCCCACCTTGAAGAGGGGGCATAAGAAAAATTTGACCCCCATCCTAAGCCAAACACCATCAAACCCTGACTGTCCATGTGGAAATTCAGGCCGATTTGTCAAGTGGTCTGGCCGTTTACCCTTGGACGTACATACAGACAGACATTTGCATTTATATTGAGTGAGATGTAGCCACTTTCCGCGCAACAAATGGTTTGTCGAGTTGGGTTGGGTGCCCGTTATGCAAGAGTCTCCCTTGCACGGATTTCCCTCCGGTTATTTCTACTGCAACAATAACAAAAATAACGTACATCTCAGCTGGACCCCACAAAACGCTTCTGGCGAGTACAGGAGACCAAGTTAGGCTTCTCCTCCTGTCTAAGCTTGCACGTGTTTGACCTCTGCTGATCCGAGCAAATCATCTTCGAGGCCAACAACTCCAGCACGTGGTCGAACTCGCCTTTTTTTACTCGAAGACGACGGTGACGATGGAGATGACGACGTAATCATCCAGAAAACTGTCTTTTTTGACTCGTTGGAAGGCTGTGAGTCCTCACCCACCTCTAAGCGTAAATAACTGAGTCCGCTGGAATCGAGGGTTATAGAGGCAGAGGCCCTATGCGGTCCCGGACAAAGCCGCGGAGCACAAAAGACCTGGACATGAAAGTCACGGCCATTCGTTCCATCTCGACTCATAAGCATGATATTATTGCTTTTAAATTTCCTATGACCCTCAAATAAGGCCCGTTAAAGATTGTAAACCAAATTATTACAAAATTGGACATTCCGTTCGGCCTCTGGAGACCTTTAAATGTATTTTATGCTGTGCAGGAAATCACAACATCTTCTGCGAGGGCAGTTTGGGAGAAAGTTGCGCAACATAATTTCCTATTAGCTTTCAACTTAGTAGGGGCCTTATGTAGTGAAATTCTCCTACTAGTCTACCTCAAACATTATGAAGGAAGACCAAAAACTGATCGTCTGTGGAGCTTCTTCAGGAAAAATGCTATATAATGGGCTCTATGCAGGAAGTGAGTAACTTTTAAAGCTAACACCCACCAGGTGCGCCAGGACCGAACTTGCCTCCATAGTTATTAAGCTCCATAGTTTCCATTCCACAATCCACTGTTTGATGCACCCTTAAAAACATATACAGGCGAAATCCGCATTTCGCGTTTATTTAGTCTTATTCTTTAGAAAATGCTAATGGATTAGGCCTCAACCGTGTCCAACATAAGCCTTCATAGGTTCTTCGGGCCACGCAGACTCGAGGTTCGTGATCGTGGTCAACACGAAGGAGATGGTGCCACTCGAGGAGTCACAAGACCACCGTGAACAGCGTAGTCCTGACCGTCGACCCTGACACATGGCTTCTCAACATGGTCTCGTCCAACCTGCCGCCCCAGGCGAGCAAGGACCGGTTGACATGCCAACACCTTGCAATCAATGCGAGCATGGATGACTGACTCTCACGTACACAAATGTATCCAGTAGCAACACAGGCGTTATCTGTTTATTGTTGGCTTTCATTAAGGTTACTGCTGTTGAGCACACTGGTAGCTGACTCGTTTACAGTGGCGGATATCCTAGTCTTTTTAAATAATTCATGAATATACTAAAACAGTCTCGAAAGCGTCAAGGGGCATTCTGAGCCTACGAGGCCTTGGCGTACACGAGGCCAAGTTCCCCAAGGCCTCGCTCGGTGAGACGCTATTCACAAAAGTACATCTAAGGAAGCTACGTTATCATATCGACATTTGAATGTTTGTCCATTCCTGTCTTCTGCGCCAATCCGAAGATCATTGCGCTGTGATCGTTCGGCGCAGGATCCATTGGCGCCTGCGCCACAGACGAGGTCACTGCGTGACCTTGAGACGTGCTGTAGAGGAAGAAAACAAAATTCAACTCTAGGTGTGCATCGACATTTAACATTTATTTCCTACCAGTGTCATTAGTTAGTGGCGTTGCATTCGTGGAGAACACCTTTTGTACGCTAAAAGTTTTTTATTAACTCATTTAATAATCTAAAGTTGAAGTCTGTCCAGGCACTTTCACAAGTATCCCAAAGCTTGATCAATGCTTTTGGTTGATTCAGTCATGTAGTTTATGAGGTCAAACATCAATGATTTCCAAAGTCATTTCAAACAGCCAGACAGCGCACGCATCCAACGTAGCAAGAATTTAACTTTGGTATGCCATAATGTCATTTCTGGTCCTCGACAGATTCATTTTCCGCCCATTTAGCAGCACATTTTTATCGGTGTCCAGCCTCCTTTTGCAGTAGAATCCTCGTTGCATGAGTTCAATGGATGATTCCGAGCAGGTCCGAGACATCAGCAACCGTCTTGGACGATCACTACATCACGTGTCTTGAAATTTACAGATCCTTAAACAAAGTAATATAACTAACTGTCTGACCCTTTTTTCCGCACCAAACCTAAGCGCACTTCCTAATAAGACCAAAGAACTTTGCCTGTAATCTCCACAGATGCAAGAGAGGGACTCTCGCTAGACATGTCCAGTGGTCTTAAAAATGACCCACCCTGTAGGCAGAAAATTGCAGGAGGCCTTGTGAGTGATGATCGAGCACAAATTACACCGTGCAAATTGCAATAGTTGACACGTGAAGTGCCCCTAAAAGTGGTGCACCCTGTACATGTCTGTGGACACGTGTCGTGCACACAGACTATCCAGAAGTAGTGACTATTGTCCTTTTTTTATGCTACAAATACACCGTTTTGCGATCATCAATGTTAACCCTTTGCTTGATCCTGATGAATATCCAAAGCCTGGACGCGATCAGATCTGACGGTGACGACGAAACCGTTGGCTCCAGTGACGAGTGACGATCTCAGTGGCTGTAGATGCCGTTGAGGTCAAAACTTTGCATACAAGCGATAAAAAAACCCTTTCTGTTCTCTGCCATGCACGAGAAGTTCAGTTATGACAGAAACCAAAGCCAGAGCTATGCACGGGCTATTTGGAAGTGAGTGCATTCATCAGGGTTAAGTAACATGAATGAAATTCGTTTTTTCTCCTCATCGTATGCAAACTTCTCGGTTATAGCTGTAGTTTAGGGGAAGCAGTACTGCTGCTGCCGCCCCAGACATTATAGGATTTATACGGGTTAGGCTCGTAAGGATAATATTACGGCGCGCCATCTCGGGCATGAATACTAACCCCAGTTCAGCACACTCAAGCAAAGCCTACATTAGATCACTGAGACTTGGTTAGGCTACTTGGACTTGCCGAGGGGAGTTGGACTTGCTCCGGCAAATTGAACTTGCTCGGGAGAATTGGATTTGCTTGGGCTTAGTTTTCTAAATTTTTCTCTCCTTAAGTGTAGTTAAAGCACCATCAGTCTTGATCTCATGAGCATGGTCGAGGTACCGCCATGCACTCATTTTTCTATGGTCAACGGAACCTTGTTCTGGTTGCGTCACGCAACTTCAACTCCCCTCGTCTCCATTATTACCCTGCACTAATTTGTTTGGCAGGCAAGCGACTCCGTCAGGTTAAAGAAGTGCTTCCATCGTCTGGAGTGAGGCAAGAAAAGAGCTTCAGTCAGTCAATCTACGCAAGCATTTGTCACTTTTTGCGAAACACCACTGTAGAAGAGACTCCACTGCTGGCTGCACCTGTCTGTTCAATCACGTGCAGACGAGTGTCCAAGTCCATTGTAGCGGTGCAGGGACAGACACACCCAGGCAAAACAAAAATGAATGGATTTGCACTGATTATTTGAGCAGAGTCTAAATTTTATTCAGACCAAGGGTTTCTGCAGAGGACGCACGAAAGTAGTGATGATGCCAGCTTCATGATGAGCCCAGCTGGGCTCGTCACGTCTGGTTGGATGTAGCAAGAGCTCGCCACAACCCTTCTTCCAGAAGCCTGTCAAATAGGCCCGTGCGGTCCACGACTTGTTTTGAATAAATACCTCTAGCAATGATAAAAGTATAATATGTCTATACAACACTGAAATGGTCTGAAATTCTATTTCTTCTCTTCGCCTACGCAGTCATTTTCCATGGCAGAGTAGCGTTTGAGCTCCCAAGTAGGTAGGCCCTTCGCCCAAGCTGAGGACTCGTGTGGGCTCTTTTGATACTTGAGGCCTGCGATCCCCGAAAAGAGGGGGGCACCATTTGAGTCACCAGTTTGGGTCGATGTCTCATGCCAAAACTCCAAGCAAATAATATCCTTTTTGAAAATACGTCGTCTTCTCGTTACACCGTCGGTGTGGTGTGTACACGACGCAGTAACATATGGATGCAGTAAATATTTCTGTGCAAACTGTTTTTCCTAAGTCACTCTTGACATCGTGAAGCAAGAAAAATGGCAACTATCGATCTAGCTACCTTCATGTAATTCCAGGCAGCCCGAACCAATGCTCAAGAAGCTTCTTTAACAAAAGAGGAAACAATTTTTCCACAAATGTTCCGAATTTTCGCTTGCCAAAGTCGAAGCCCCTAAGGAAACTCTGACCCTGAAAGAAGAAGTTGACCTTATTGGCAACCTCTGAAGTGGCTGGAGTGGAGGACACACAGATCAAACAGTTGTGTCATTTAGCTATTGTACATAAGCTGACGAGGTTATAACGCACGTTTTCAATTCTACGGCGACTCGACAAACTACTGGGAATTTTACTGCCAGTCCAAGCAGTTGAAAACCGATTCCCGACTAAATGTCACTCACTCCCTGAGCTCTCAAACATGTCTTTCTTGCTGCAGAGAAAAGTAAAAAAAGTAAACTCTTTCCTGCTGACCCGAGAGAGGCTTTGCTACATCGAGAGTCTGTTGTACTACTGTATTTCCGTGGAAGTAGTAAGAAGGTGCGTGCGGACACCAACGTGAGTGGCGAGGGCGTCAACAGCTTGGAGTGGATGCATATTTATATTTTCGGTTAACACACTCGAGACCGGAGCATTGGGTGAGAGATCAATTGAAAACAATGTACATTATCATACTATACTAGTTCTATGGTGCACAGCTGGAGATGCTCCACATTTTCATTTAAGCGCTTTCTTTGACATACCGAATTTTACGTCGACCTGTCTACAATGGCCGAAATGCGTATGTAAAAGATAAAGTTTTATTTAAGAACGTCGATCCCTAAGTTGACCACAGCAAACAGTCCCATCACCGCATCGTTCAGATTCTAACCTAATCTGAGCCATTAGTTGTGAAGAGTTGACCTTGGGTTACTTGGCTCGTTTCACCACTATTCTAATAGCATCATAGTCCTCCTACAATAGACCGATAAATGTAGTGCAGTAGGTGAGTGCAAACAAGTCTGTTTGGCTCGTCCCATCATTACTGCTCAGCGTGCATTGCTTAATAGCATAATGTTGTGTGGAAATCACTTGACAGTTTTACTTGAGTCATGCGACTCCGCCATACAGTGAGTGCGCTACAGGTAGTACATATGACACACATGTGCAGTACAGCCGAGTTCGTTTGTTCGTCTGTCTGTGCCGTTCGCTCCACTCCGCCCTGTCTTTTGCAATCTTGGCTCCCTCCTGAACGTAGAAAAGTTGAACTCCACATAATCAGGTAACATGCGCAGGTTTTCGCCCAGAGGAGACCTCTGGAAGCTCATTTAATCGTAGGAGGTTGAGCTGAGCTAGCAGCTTGCTTGGGTTAGGCTCTTTTACAGGGGGTGGCGGCGGCTGCAGTTTCAGTAGGAGTTGTAGGGTTACCAGCAAGTCTTGCTAGTCGACCTGAGTCCGAGGACCGACTGCACGGTGACCAAGAACAACCTCTCCGCCTCCGCCCACCACCTCACGCTCTACAAATTCCTACATTTCAGTAGTTTAAGACACTAGGTAATACTAGGCAGGAATGTGGACTCCTGACAATTTTTTTTTGCTCCTCCGTCTGCAGCCGGCAAGCGAGCGAGCCGCAACCACTCGGACACGGCCGCGACCACGCAGCAGCAGCAGCGGCAGCAGCTCCACCTGGTCGTCGTGGTCGTGGTCTTGGTCGTGGTCGTCGCCTGCAGGCAGGCAGGCAGGCAGGCAGGGAGAGGGAGAGGGAGAGGGAGAGAATGAGGGTCGCCCGCTCGTTCGCTCGCCCGCTTGGTTGCTCGCTCGCTCGCTCAGTGTGTCTGTCAGTGAGCACTGGGAGCAAAAGGTGATAGGACGTGAGGAGGGCGAAAATTAGGCAAGGCTGGAGGGCCCCAGAGCGACCCCAAAAAGGTAAGATTTCACCCAAGCCGCTATATAGAGAGAAGCGCAGAGGTTCCAACACTGCCTGGTGTGTCAGCTGTTCGGACTCATTCTATTCTGCATACGTTGGTAATGAAACGACCAAGGTTGAACAATGAGGGGAAAGCTCAACTGCACTGATTCATTTGATCCTTATCACTCAGCTCGAGTTGGTACCTGCTGAGCAAGGGATTCCTGTCAATAGTAAGAGCACACTGGCGATGAGACCAACTCTGGCCTCGCCAGCCTCACCAGCCTCGCTCCAGCCCCTCTCGCCCTAAATGCTCCATCACGTGGTGCGAGTCCTTTCCAGGCTGGATGGGACCTTTCTTAAGACCCAAACTGCCATTATGTCATGGAAAATGACTGTGTGTGGGAGAGGAGAAGAGATGCAATTTCGGACCGTTTCAGTGATATTTATGTCATACTGGACTGAGCAGATGTTCTTTTTTTTACGAAATTTCCCCGCTTAAATAGGCAGGCGGGGTCTTTGAAATGGCTCTTCGTGCATGCAGCCCGCATGGCCGATAAGACTTTTGCACGAAGGCGACTCATGCACAGGACCCGAGAGCTCTTCCGTCCAAATATATGCAAAAAGAGTCAATCCTTGGACACAGCTGGAAAATGCCACCATCGAGTCCTTGACGAGAGAAAAGTGTGTGCCAAAAAGGAGCTTCCGCTGAACCATCCAGATTCGCCACTTCTGCCAGAGAGACTGAGCCAGAGAGGAAAGCAGAAGTGGCACATTGAACAGAAATACCTGCCAATTACGGTAAATGCAGACTGACTGAGATTTTTCTCAGCTGTGGATCGGAAGAGGAAACCGCGCACTCAGTTCAGAGTTTATCCCGTGCAGTCGAGGAGAAACGTTTAATCACCAACGTTTAATTTTCCAGTAGCGCAAAAAAGCATTTTCTCCTTCAATCTCGCGTCTGCGCCTCACGTTACAGCTCGGTGTCAGTTTACTGTTTCGAAAGCAAATACGGACCTTCTACCTCGGACTTGGCATTTTTTTTTGGCATTGGTGACACTCTTTTCCCTCCTGGGCTTGACCTCGGGCCTGAATCGGGCTCGAGTCGAGTTTCGGGGTACGCTTTTATCAAAAAAAAAACTATCTTCGTGGGAGAAACTTGAGGCTGAGGAAAAGTTGTTGAGCATCGAGATCTGTTGTGCATGATGTAAGACTCGACTGTACCTGTCTCCACGCACAAAAAACTGAGCTAGGGTATGACTCGAAAAAGATTGAGTCAAGATTGAGCATGACTCCAAAAAGAGCTCGTGGCAAGGCAGATAGAAAAGCCCAGGTCGATCGAGCCGGAACATGACTCAAGAGGCTCGAGTCGAGCCTGAGTGCGTGCGTACGACTCGAGTCAAGGTGCATCCCGAGCTTCAATGGATTGAAGCTTCAATGGATTGAAGTCTGCTCCACGTGAAAGCCTCACTTGATGCTCGAATGACCGCAGCTTTCAGAATCTTTTTCTTCTTTTCCTCTTTCTCTTAACTGTTTTTCTTCAGTCTGTTCTTGGTATGACAGAGGCAACAACGCCACCTGCTGTTGATGTTCTTCTTGCTCTTCACGCGAGCGCAATTTGCTCAAATTTCCCACTGAAGAGAGGCATGGAAAACAGCGGTAATTCCAGAGGTAAAAGAAGAGGCATCACAACATTGCGAGCAACAACAGCCCCAAATTTTGGCACTGAACGGTACCTCTTCCGCCCAGCTTCATAAAGGAGGCAATGATTTTTTGGACAGACGGACAGAGACAAAAAATGACAAGAACGAAGGCTTTTCTGTCTCTGAGTCCCCTCCTGAGATCTGCAAATGATAGACGGGAACAGGGGGAAACTGAAGGGGGAAAGAGGAGACGCATGATTGAGCACAATGGGAGAAGCAACGAGCGAACCAACGTGTCCACTCACACTAGAGTTCCATGCACTGTGTGTGTGCAAGACGTTACAGACACAGAATGACGCACTCGTACGCGAGGAGCATGGAAAAATCTAACGGGGCAGCAGCGCAGCAATTTTTTTATTCAACTTAGCCTGACTCTAACCCTTTAGTCATTCATGTGGGCGAGTGGAGTAAAAAAAAAGGCCTTGTCCTTTTCAAAGAACTGAGTGAGTCGCTTATTTTACTCTTGTTATGCCAATGTGTACAACCTATTGGCGAAGCTGTACACGTACGCACATAGTAGTACGTATGTAGCTGCTGCCTGCGGTGCTGGTATTTTCATAGCCCCTTCCTTCCTGTCACATACCTGGTAGTTAGTCTGTGGTAGTGATGATGCGAGCCCAAAATTTGGGGGCTCCCGATGTGTAAAGACTTGAATCATATGTCTGTCGGGAGGGAGGAGGGAGAGAGGGAGCTCCAAAGTACCATTATGTCATGGGAAATGACCGTGCACACGACTGGAAAGGAAATGTGACTTTCTTTAGGGCCAGATTTTCTTTTTGAATAGGCCTACTTTGCAAAATTTGGCCACAAAAACGGCTCTCAAGCTCTTCCTACGTTCTGCCCAAAGTCTCTGCTCTTCTGGGCTCGAGGCTCGTATGATCACTAGTAGACACAAATGTGGGCTCATAAACTATGTACGTGCGTACGTAGCCATTGAGGAAGAAGTGGTTTTCTCTTCCGTCCGTTTGTCCCTTGACTTCTTTTCTATTCCTATTCCAACACCAGGAATATCAAAGTTTCATCTCCACGATAACTTCTGGGATTCTCCATGCGTGTCTTGTTGCGTATACTGGAAAATTCTTGGCTGCTTCCTCAGTGTTTCACGTCGTCATCGTGGCCAGAAGTCTCTCGGATCGTACAACACGTACAGTAACACGAGGAACAGGTTACAGACAGAGAAGCAGAGGCTCACCAACAATGCCAGGAGCGCTGAGGAGGAGGTGGTAGCAGAGTAGGCACTACTAATACGTACCAGGAAGAAGAAGAAGAAGCAGAAGAGAGGGTTCATCAGCGTGTGTCGATGCAGAAAGAAAACTGGCAGCAGCAGACTCATAGTGCGTGCCAGATAACGTGAAAGTGAGGAGAGGGATTTGCACGCAGTATAGTACAGTATTTACTACGGCTTTACATATTGAAACGCATGCGCAGGAAGCATAACATGGAGAAAATCGTGAAATCGACTGATTGCCCCCTCTACCCCCCCCCCCCCCGACTTCAGGAACCGTGCTCGAGAGCAGCGTTGTTGTGCTACGTGTACAACCACCACTCGTAGCGCTCTGGGGCGGAGCAGCCGGCGGCCGACGTCTTGGAAATGCTGTGACTGATGGCGGTAACGGTGAAGGCAAAGCGATTGGCCAAGAGAGCAGCTTGGGCGCACACACACACTCACACACAGAAAGAGGGAGGCCTTGATGAAGAATAGCACAGAATAGAAGGATGACGAGAGAGAGAAATTATGTTTGGTCGCTTTACGTCTTTTCATGCATAATGGCAATGACGGCCCAGCAGGTGACGCGCGTCAAGGAGTCAGGGCAGCCGCGGCAGCGGCGGCAGCAGCGGCAGCAAGAGATTGAGCAATCTTAAGGTGGTCGGGGACTTGGTCGGGAGGTATCCATTCTCTTCTGCTTCTCTCTATCCTCTTCCACCTCCTACTTTTCACGCTCTGGCGCGCCTGTTTGTATAGCGGAAAAAAAGGAAATTTGATCGATCTCTCTATACGTTTCAGGATGTGATACGTGCACGCACGAGATGTCTTCGTCATCGTCTGGTCGCGACGTTCTCCACCGCCTCGACAGCCTCCTGCTCCAGGAGCGCGGTGATCAGGCTGACGGAGGAGCAAAGAGCTCGCGGCGGCAGAATAGTGCGGGCAATAAGCCGCAGGGCATCCTCAAGGCGAGAGGCGGCAAGGGAGAGAAGAAGACGAAGAATGCAAGGAGCATTCGCTTCCCAGACAATGAGGAAATGCACGAGATTATCGGCTATGGCGGTGACGCCGAGCAATTCTTTAGCGAGGACGACGACGAAGAGTAAGAGAGAAATCATCTCGCTCGCTCGACCGCAAATGATGACTTCTTTTTCTCATGTTTTTTTTTACTTTACTTTTTGTTCTCTCCTCCTTTTCTAGAACAGCCGCCCCCCACCGTGATGTCATGCACTCGTCCTCCGACGAAGAGCTGAGCGTGGACGAGAGAAATATCCTCAACTTGACTAAGAAGAACACCAACTTCAACGCTCATGCACAGAATCTGCTAGAGGAGAAGAAGGCGCCGCTCAAGTTGGGCGCGGAGAAGAAGACTCCGCCACTCATCACAGTGCGCCCCTTCGTGAGGGAGAACGCGCCGGGCAAGGTGAACAAGTTGTCGCCGCCACAGAGCTCGGACGTCGTCGGGGTCAACAGGTCGTCACCGGCAGTGAACAAGGTCTCGCCTATGGTGAACGGACAGGTGGTGCACAGGGCTGTGACGTCAGTTGACGAAGAGGTGAGGGAAAAGGACTCTTCCAGTGAGAAGGCAGATCACGAAAAGATCAAGAAGGAAGCCAGGGAGGAGAAGGTCACGAGCTTCAGCGCCCCGGACGAAGACGACGACGATGAAGACGACTCCCATGCCAACTATGACAATGACAAGGATGAAAGCGTCACCGTAGTCAAAGCAGATGTGAATGACGGAACTAAGCTGGCGTACAAGAGAGATGAGGAAAAGGCTAATAATCAGCATCCTTTTCCGCCCACCACTCATCCAGTGAAGCTGACTCGAAAGACGCCCTCCTCTTCCGTGTCTGGCGCGCCCTACGCCACTACTGCCATTCTGAAAGGCACGCCGAAGCCGGTGGTGACGATCAAGAAGCCGCCCCTGGCCACTGAGAAGCCCAAAGTGCCGGAGAAGCCGAAAGATTTGATGCTCAATAAGCGGGTCGCGACCCGGCGAAACTACGGCAAGAGTCCTGTGGCAACACCCAGAAAAGCGTCCTTCAGGGAGCCCAGCGAATACGCCAATGTGGAGAGCAGCATCCACCACAAGAGTCCCGACAGTAGCCTCGAGGCTGACACGCAGAACGAGGTGATCTTTGAGGTGAACGCCACGAGAAATTGCGACGGAATGCATCGAACAGATGTTAGTAGCACGAAAAATAATCAGGACAATGCAGAAAAGAAAGACCTTGGTGAAGGTCTCGAGCAGCAAACTGTTAGCTTACACAAGATGCCGGTGGATGCCAGCCAGGCCTTGGAGAAGATCAGACAGTCTCTGGACAACAAGAATCTTCATTTCCAACGCTTGGACGCCAGTCGCGGCAGCTCGACGAAGCGCCAGGCGCCGCAGCCGCCTCAGACGCCGCAGACGCCGCAGGCGCCGCAGCCGCCTCAGACGCCGCAGACGCCGCAGACGCCTCAGACGCCTCAGACGCCTCAGACGCCGCAGACGCCGCAGACTTCGCAGACTTCGCAGACTTCGCAGACTTCGCAGACTTCGCAGACGCCGCAGTCACCACAGTCGCCGCAGACTTCGCAGTCGCCAGCGACGACGGTGGATAGCATGAACCTGAACCCTAGTGGGGCGAAGAAGCAGCCAGCTCCAAAGAAGCCAGACGAGCATCATGCCGACAGCAGCTGCAAGAAGAATAGCCGCGTGCAGTTCAACATCGACTCGTCGCCCAAGCCAATTTCGTACAACCAGTGGCTCAGCCGTGGCGGCCAAACTACTGGCATCATCGAGAGCTCGTTCACCGGCCAGCCGATCCAAGTGATGACCGCCGCGGACAACAACAACCTGCCCCCAATGGTGCGCAGGTCAGACAGCTCTCGCGTCGAAGACGAGGTGAGACGATGGACAGAGAAGAAAAAGTCCAAGTCGACCGAAATCGACGATTTGATCGGGAGCAGCAAGACCAAGCCCAAGTCGAGGTTCCTGCCCCTGGGGACGGGGTCGTCGTCGTCGTCGTCCACTGCTGCCACGGCCTTGCCTCCTCCTGTGAAGAGACCTTCCCGAGTGGAATTGTACGAAGCGGAGAGGAAGCTGCAGCATAAGAACAAAAGTGGAGGCGGAGGAAAATTCTCTCTTGGAAAGATGTTGAAGCACTTGGCCAATTCCAATGGAAGCAGCAGCAACCATGCGAAGGAAGTCTCCAGGAGCTTCATGGACGAGGACCACGAGAGAGAGATCTTGGAGCGGGAGAGAAGCAAACTCAGACCTTCCATCGTCCATCCTATTGGTGAGTCTCCATGATCAGATCTCATCTTTCTTTTATACATTCTGCATTGGCACTTGGTTCGAATGTCACCGTTTTCAGTGTCAGCACTGTTACCTTTAAACCACTAGTAAAAGTTAAAGCGTACATATCTTTACAATCATTGCAAGGTGACGTGCTCATACCTTTCAAGTTACTGCAACATGTTAAAGCCTTAAAATCCTCTAAATCACTACAAGTTGAAGTACTCATATCTTTGAGATCACAGCAAGATGAAACACTTATACACCTGTAGAGTCACTGCAACAAGTTGTGTCTTTGCAACCATCGGTGCACTCAGTTGCACCTGCACTTCTTACTTCCTGCTCTGCTACCTGTAGATTAAGAGGAGAAAGTGTCTGCAAGACCAAACTGCACTTCATACATTTCATTTTCTTAATTTGCATGGCAGCTATCATAGGCACACGTGCTCAGTATGTTGTACGTTCTTATGGGTAGATTTCAACGGTGGTGCAGTAGAGGTGGTACCCATCCGACCCAACGCTCCCGTCAATAACAACAACAATAGCATCAGCCATTATGAGAAGCACAAGTTGGCGCCCGGTATGCGCAAGGTGGGCGCCAGCGTGGCCACAAAGTCCATCCTCAAGGCCAAGGTGGAGTACTCGGACTCCAAGGACTCTGGCCATGAGACGTCATCGATCCACACGGACAACTCGGACAATTCTTCATCCTGCGAGTCTCCCAAAAACAGAGGTGGCGGCTCCGGCGGACAAGGACAGAAGGTACGATAAGAACAAGAGCATTTATTTCACTTCCTTTGCGGTTCTGTCCCAGAAACGAGATTTTTTATACCAATCGTTTATCAGCACCAAATACGAGAAGACCAAGACATAAAGTCAGGCTGAGATGCCCCTTTCATCATGATTTTGCGGTGTCGCTATAATAAGTCGAATGTGATTTCCTGCGGTGACAACTAAGAAACGTCACACTCTGGTCGTCCTTTGATGACTGCCAGTGAGACACAAATGCGGTTTCCTCAATCACCGTGCCGGAGGACACGATTGCCTGGCACTGTAACAATGCAAATGAGTGCATAACACAAGTACTCGACTGCTAGGAGTAGCCACAATTGCTTCTCTTTGGCAAATCGACTTTTTTGCACTGTTTTTCCACTTGTTTTTCAATGATTTTCTACTTTTTGCAATAATGTTTACTCCGTTGTTATGGTCATTTCTGTGAGGAGTCGGTCAATTGCCAAGGGAAACCACATGTTTGACGAAAATAATCCGTTATTCCCGCTTGCAAATTTAACTCTCATCCTCTCGTGATCCCTGACACTTTTTCCACTCGTTTCATGTGAGAAAAAAGTGTTTCAGCGCTCACTCGAGAATCAGAGAAATTTGCTCGTGAGAATAACTTTTGCTTATTTTTTGTCAAGCAAATGTTTTTTTTTTCTTTCTCTCTCTCTCTATCTATCACCCTGTAAACGTTTGCATTTGAAGCTTTGGTGCTTCCAAACAATGGACAAGATATGGCAAGCGCCAACAACCTCACTTGTGATTGTAACGGCAAAAAGGAGCTGATCTTTGTGCTGGGGCTCCCTTATTTGACCAAGCGAGAGTGATAACATCATCCATAACACTAAGCCTTGGGTCGAAGCTTGACCACGAGCGATCTCTATCCCTGCCCACGATGATCTCTATCCTGATTCTCCATAACTTAGGGCAATTTCTACAGTTACTCTGGCTCATTTTGTTCATGCGCTCCACGTTACTCAAATTTTCAGCATTGCCACTCCCTCGTGGAAAAAAGATCGCAAGAAAAAGGGTGAAAAAATCGCAAATTGCACGAACTAAATATGCAACACATGCGTTTAACATATTTACGTGGAGTTCACATTAAATAGTGCTCTTTGACAGTGGAATTTTCGATACACATTACTCGGCTGTGAGGAGAATTCGGGTGATTTTGAGTGTTGCCACTGATGGTGGAAACACTGTTGTACCAAAATCTTTAGAAGACGCATTTTACATACGCATTGAAAAGTGATGGCTGCAGAGCAGCAAGTTGGCCTCTCAGGGGTATCAGCAATTCAGGGTCAACTGCCGACTCTTCTATGGTTTTAGGCATATTTTCAAACAGGTACAAATGAAGACAGTACTCAGGGCCCTGAGATTGGTGTTGACATTTGAGTCCGTCAGATAATTGGTTAACCAAACATATTGAGGATTCTGGCATCAGCTGCCTTGACATTACAGAAGAACCTGCGACTCTGACAATGAGGTAGTGAAGGACTTGTTTTTCTTCAAATTAAAGAGAACTTACCTGTGACTACTAAATGTCTGGTTGAGAAAGTCAGTTATTGCCGAATGAATCGGCCATCACATGAGACACTACGATGAGAATGAAGTCATCGACAGATTTTGGTGCAACAGTGAACCTTCAACCTTCACTGCTCGTCACGTTGGGTTGATTTCTATACCAAATCATGATCACTTGAGAACTTAGGAAGACTTCGAAGCAGCGATCCTCATTGCTGCAGACTCCGTGCTCACCCCGGATTATGCATGAAGAGTTGCCAGCACACCACGAGCTGGGAAGAATTTCAGATCGCAAATAAGGGAGGCATATAAATAGCTTATTGGAGGGCAAATAAATAGCTTAGGAGGGGGGACATTTCGATTTTTTTTTTTTTGGTGATGTGTGTACAATTTGATGTGGAACGCACCCACCCGCAGTATTTATAGTAAAGACGAGCAAAACATCGCCATTCACCTTAGGACAAGTTTTACGGCCAATGGTCGCAACAGGAGGAATAAAGTCTCTGCAGGACCCTAAAAATCTTAACATTTACGATAAATCGTCTGAAGTGGCAACACTGCTACTTTGGGCCCACACGATGCGTATAGTGAACAGGTGCCATGAAGTCCGTTCGTGCTCCAGGACTAGAGTTGGGTCGAATCCCGGAATTTGAGCACTCGAATCTGCGGCCTACTTTGAAGGATTCAACGACGGACTTAAACCCTTGGCGGACATTCGAAGCGAAAAGTGACAACTTCAGTCGTGCGGAGGCAGATATATTTTACAGAAACAAACTGTCTGATGGCTGCATCCGATCCCATCTTTCTCAGAGAAAAGCCTTCAGAAGTGAAAAGTTTTTCATTCGCCAGAGGAAAGAAGTGACACTTTCATTACTGCGTGGTCGATGCCATGCTACCGTTAGGTCAAAACCGACCTATTCCAAGAGTGACACTGCAAGGAGCTTAACTTCGGAATTGTCACTTGGACTCGGATCTACAAAGTCCATGAGACTCGGATTCTAGTCTAGAAATCAACCCATCCCTATTCAGGACTGTCCACCTACAGTGCCGTAAATGTAGTGCTAGGTACGAGTACGAGCAAACTTCCCTCACTAGTCCATCAGAATCTGTTGCAACCTGAGTCATACCTAATTCATTTGGCAGAACTGAAAAACACTCTTAAGCTAACAGTGTAAAACCCACTTGTTTACAAATTGAAAATCTAAAAACAAGCTACCCTAGCTGGGATGGGAGTTGCGTTAAGAAAATTCGTCATTACTTGAGTCAGCCTTGAGATATGACTCGACCCAAGTTTGATGGCTCCGACCCCGGCTTGCGGTAGGCACAAAGTTGGAATCAGTTCCATACAGCACGACTTGCGAAGGATTGTTGGACCACGGCAGGTAGGCCTGGTGCCACATCTGCCCACGATCGAACCTGCTCTTTTGTGGAGGTCGACTCCTATCCGTGTACTGCGTCCAAGGAGAGGAAGCCAGAGCATGGCTCATCATGTGGTGCCAACCTCAGCCCCTGGAGTGCGTTGACAGCATCTTTTGTGATACTGAAGGTGAAGGCAATGCTAGGGCCCCACATCACGGCTGATGCACTCATTCCGGCATGTTTTGACGTCCATGGCGGTGAATTTCTTTCTTAGAACCCTTACACATCACCCCAGAGCTTGAGTGCTGTAGCGGCTTTGGCCATTGATTGTCGTCCTTTGCTCCTGCAACTCACACTGTCCAATGGAAACCGCAGCAGACTGGACTTTGGTGGCTGCTTGACTCACAGTGAGTGAGATTATACTTTCACCAAAGTAGAGTCAAAAGCATCGCTGAACATTTGAACTCTATCATGGCACAATTCTGTTTTACTTTTCGAATAATTCTTCTGACTGACTGCAGAACTCAACTTGACTTGAGTGTCAAGTCAAACTCGAAACAAAAAGATTTCCTCTCATCATGTGTAGATCTGGAATTTTGCGCTTGCAAGCGAGCCTTTGTCTGACCGGATTTTAGCGTTGCTTGAACTCGAGTCCAATGAACCGAGTGTGACTCTCCTCGTGCCTGACTTTTGACTGACTCGACTTGCAGGAAATTTGTCTCCCCCATCCCCCAATTACCTGCCCCTGCACGTCTCACCTGGTACGGTATCTTGGTGGAGACATTCTTCAGCAGAGCCAACGCACTGACCTATACGTACGTGCTGAGCTGCCTCGTGTGTACACCTATGTGTAACTACAGAACGCGTAGGTACTCACAGTTCTCTCCTAACGGTTTCTTTCTCTTCTTTCTAGGCACCTGAGCATGACCAATTAGCGAACTTTGAGCCGCCACCTCCACAGGCGGCGTCATCAGGTGGCAACCTTAATGGTAACGTCAAGCACATGCGCGCCAGAGTCATCCAATCGCCAGATTTTGTAACTCTTTTTCAACCCTTTTTTTCACACACACATAAAAGAACCACGTGTGAAGCCAGCGCCGCCTCCTAGAAGTCACTCCTTGGAGAACTTCGACGCCTCCAGTAGCAGCAGCGAGGAAGAGAAGAAGTGCAACAATCCCCCTGTGTGCTCTCCTTATGCCTCGAGCCCTGTGGGCCTGGGAATCTTGGGCGGCGGTGGCGGTGCCGCCACCGCCACCACCGCCGTCGGCAGCCGCCCGCCCACCGGCTACGTCCTCGCCGGCCAGATGAATCTGGGTGCCTTTAAGATACCAGCACTCAACTCGGCGAATCTCATCAGTAAGTACCGTAGTTACTTTAATGCGGCGGCCACAAAGAAAGAGTCGTTATCATTCATTGCTTTTTTTTCCCTTGGGGTTCAGACTCAAGGCAGCGTCACAGTGAGTGCTCAAAACTAAGGTGGGAGCAAGAAGAAGATGACGACGACGACGATGACGACGACGACGACGACGTCGACGACGACGAGGAAGAGGAGGTGGAGGAGGTGGGTGCAGCCGTAACTCTTGCTTCAGCACCGGGTCGAGTAAGGAGATTCGCAACTCTGCTGTGTCGTTTTTCACCTTCGAAATGAGTTGCAAATCTCTTGTTTCACCCTGTAGCCTTGGTTTGCGGTACAGGGTGGCACAACGACATTTGCAACTGGCCTATGCTGTCTTCCACCTTCAAAATGAATTGCAAATCCTTCGTGTGTGGCAGGTTTGTTCGCAAGAACACAGGGAGGACCAAAGAGATCTGTAACTTGTCTACACCATTTTCTGCCTTCAAAATGAGTCTCAAAACTAAGGACTTGGTCCACCCTGTATCCTCGTGTGCACCTACACGTACTTTCATTCTGAAGTCATTATGAGAGTGGAGAGCGGCGTAGGCAAGCTGCAAATCTTCTGAGCCCACCCTGCTGATGTATGTACAAACCAGAAGACGGAGTGGACCCAAAACATTCGCAACTGGCAGACGTACGTCGCGTGATGTCCTGAGTCCACACACAAGAATACAGGGTGGACCGAATAGGCTTGCAACTCGTCTCAGTCGAGTTCAACCGTCAAGATGAGTCGCAAGTCTGTTCAGGCCACCCAGTAGTAGATGTATCTCTGTCATCACCACGCGAGTTTCATCTCAATACATTCCAGGCCTCTGCAAGGAGTCGAGTGGGAGTCGGAGGAGGAGAAACAGAGGAGGAAGAAGGCAATTATGACACTGTCACTTCCGCCAATCTGGAGGTCCTGTCGCAGATTCTCGAAGAGGTGGGTGCAAGTAGAAGGAAAGAGAGAAAAAGCATTGGGACCCTCCTACAGGGCGCTACAAAATTGTTCCCCACCACCACCACCAAGAGTCACCTGCTGCTCATGCCTGCTTCTGTCTTCCTCTCTTTCTGCCAGTGTGCCCAAAATGTTGGGCCTACGAGGAGCGTTTTGGGTGCAAGCATCGAGTCCCACCTACTCATATCTGCTCATTTGCTCTACTTCTGTCCATTGACTTACGTCAATGCTTCTGGCTATCAAAGTCAGGGTTGCAGATATGTTGGAACCTGGCTAAGGACTGACAAGCAGTTTATCGGAGAGGGAAGAAGAAGAGGAAAAATCCTTAGGCTTGGGTTAAACTTTGGCAAAAATATTAGAACGCCGTCAACTTTGTTACACCCTGTCCAATGTGCAGCCAGTGCCATACGATTCATATTTGGCGTCCCCCATTCTCGGTCGTCAGTCAGGTGGACTTTGCCAATCTTGTCCTGTGACATAAAACAATGGCGGCGGCGTCATCAGCACGGCAAGGGTTTTCTTCTGCAAGGAGTTGTCTAAAGCCTCTAATCTCGGCAAAGGCTGTAACTCGTGGGGCACCGTGGACAACATTTCGTGCCTGATCATCGATGAGTAGAATCAATCCCCATAACGTCTTCCCATATTACCATACCGAATACTGACATGAAACCCAACCTCTACCTGTGATTCCGCCTCACCCTGTGCTATTTCTATTCTTCTCTGCGCTCTTTCAGTCCGCCCGCCACGGAAGGAGAAAGGTCGATCCCGCCGAAGAGGCTCTGCTGCGGCAAGACCTCGACCGGTTCAAGCGCTCTGACTTCCGCCGCGAAGTCGATTTTCCCCCCGTGACCAACGTCCAACTGCATCAGCGAGCTGTAACACTCATCAGAGCGAGACACGGCGAAGAGGTCATAGCTATGGGCCACGGGGCTCACGTGGTGGACGAGTGGGGCTCAAAAGTGCCTGGAAGCGACGGTGAGGACAAATACAACTTCTGTCCGCCCCGTTCATCATTTTGGGCACACTGATCTTCTTGTTGTTGTTTTTAGACGCTTTCAAGTTGGTGGCGCTGGCGCCGTGTCTGGAGGCCCCATCGACCCTGTCGCAGTGCTGCGCGTCGCTGTCGACGAGAGAGGCCTCGTTCATCGCGCTACAGATCCTCGAGCTGTTCTTCTCCTCCTCCGTCGCTGCCGCCACCGCCGGGCGTTTGCGAGCCCAAATGCCGGTCGAGTTCATCGTGGCGAGGGAGGAGAACTCTCGAGCTCTGCACGCCGTCGTTGTGAAACGACGGGCCCAAAAAACAGAACAAGCTGACCAGTTTCTTGAGGCGTCGATGCTCGCACTGTCAGACGTGTTGGACAGCAGAAACCGCGACAGCGTCGACTGCGGCTACGGCAGCAACAACCTCGCCAGCGCATCCGCGCTGGCTGAGGTGAGGAAGTTCCTAGACCAAGGCAACGCCAGTCGAGCTCTCGAAACGCTGTCCTTCTCGCTCTTCGGGCCGGCGGCGGCGCACACAAAGATTAACAACACTAACAAGATGAAAAACCTGCGCCATTGGCTGCACTTGGAGCGTGCGGCTCTCCTCAACGACATCGTGAGAAAGAAAGGCTTGCACAACGTCCACCTCGACAGTGTCGAGAAGGCGAGGCTGCGGTTTCTGGTCGAGGTGGACGCGGACACCCTGGCCAGAGCTCACTTAGAAGGACCACTGCAAGATGACGGCAACTGTAACACCAATCTGTGATATATTATTTTAGTTTCTTTGTGTGTCTACCATGTTTTTTGTTCTCTTGCTGCAAATAAAAGAATGCTGGACGAGCAAACCAACGCGCTTGTTATTTTTCTCAACTCAAAGAAAAGAAAACAGCCCGCTGTCTGCACAGGGTGCGTCAGAATTAGTGTCAGTCATGTGAACAGGGGATGATGAATGAGTAGTCCCATTGAGGACTTCAACGAGGTTGTTAATGATGGCTGAATGCAGTGTGATGAACAAGTGCGAAAGCAAGCACGACGAGCGGTGCGAGTGCAACAGGGGCTTCGCCGAAGAGATGTCTCTGGTGTGCCAAGGTGCTCTTTATCTCTCTGTAGCTAAATTACAGATGAGAAATGCACAGAGAAAATTGTTGGTGCTGTTTCTCAAACAGAACGTTTCATCAACACATCATGGAAACGTCGTGAAGTTTTTTCTTCTCCTTTTCCTCTTACCTGGTAATTCTGACGCACCCTGTACTCACCGTGTCTGACATTTCTCCCCAGAACAACAGCAATGAAGCATTCTGACTGACGCACCCTGTGCCGAGGGAGGCAATTGTAATCAGCCCGATCGGTTGACCGCTCGAGAGAAAGTTTGACCTGCCCCTTGCAAGTTATTCGTGTAAACAGCTCTGGTCCGCTGGGGCGCTGTCGACGTCGTCGTCGTCCTCGTCGTCGTCGTCGCCGACGACGAAGAGGGTTTTATGGCACCCCGCAGAGAAAAATCTCGCATTGAGCAGAGAGAAATATCGTTCTTCTCCCTATCCTACAGAAGATGAGGGACAACCGACAATTTATCGGTTGAGGAGGGAATTTCTTTGGCTAAAGTGCCGGCCAAATCCTCTTCTCAGTAGTAGGTACACATTCTTCTTTTCTTGATTGCCAATCCCCTTCTTCTGGCATCTCTCTTTGGCACCCGTTGGCACACTTGAAAAGTGCAACTTTCACCTAAGCAAATAGTGAGACGCCTCTTTCTTTCTTTCATTCTTTCATTCTTTTCTTTCATTCGTTAACTGTTGGACGGACCATGATAAGTGCTTCGTCCTTTCAGGTCTACCTTGGCCAGAGTGCAAAAATGCATAATGAAATCCAACGAGCACCAAAGGAGTTCGTGCGCATTCCTGGTGGAAACATCAGGACCGCGGACTGCAAGTGCATCGGCTGAAGCGGGCATCAAAGAGAAACTCATCTCTTTACGCGTAGTACAACAAATGTGTAAACTCTCCTAACAGTCGTGGAATCCTCTCTTCTTCTTCACCGTGAACACTTCAACGTCTACAGGGTGGATGTAAATTAGCGTCTGGGTGACGACGCTTTGCATAGACGTTGACTTTCGATTAACAAATTTGCATGCATTTTAAGAGAAACAGATGTATCCTTGCCATGTTAGCCTTAAACGCTTTGCCAGCTGACAAAGCTGGTAAAAATGTTTATTCTGGTGTTGTTTGACTTGACTTGATGCCACGAAAAAGGACGTGGAAAACATGCAGGGGGTCAGTTACGTGACCTCCAAACCAAGTGACGCCAACCTAAATGTGGTCCACCCTGGACATGTCAGCCACGTAACCTCCTCATGGCTCATGAGGCTTAGGCCAGAATTTCTTTAGCTCGCAGACAAACACCGGATATCCCTGAACAGTCTGAACGCGTCATTGCGTCACGCGTGCGACTCATGCGTGGCCGGCCTCTGGCGCAGGAAGCAGCATGTGGGCGAGTGCGTCGGCCAGTGCGTCGGCCAGTGCGTCGGCCAGCCAGTGCCTTGTAAATAACTTCTTAACTCTTGTGTAAGCGATTGTGAGGATGTAGTGCACTTTGGATGTGGTGGGATGACCCAACTATTGTCGACGTGTCAACGCACGAGGGGTGCTCAAGCATTCACGAGAAGACGCTTTGTATTAACTTATATGACAATTTTTGCGAATAATCTTTAGACCTCTCCATTATTGTCATGTCAGCTAATTGTTAACAAAAGGTAAACCACAAAGAAAAGGGAACCGTGAGACACTTCAAAAAATATATACAGTCTAAGGACACGTTCAGGTCTTCATACAGGACGAAAACTACTCTCCTCGTGCGGCACAAACTAAATGCCTCACACAAATCATCAGTCCTGGTTGACAATGTTGCCACCAAGTGCAAACTTTCTCCTTGATCAAGATTTCAAGTTCCTCATGCACTCAAT